>Ga0256405_10010005_pt1 | contig 12705 bp, 2 predicted proteins | sample RumenRJG_02DNA_FD_189096 | JGI IMG/M metagenome (GOLD analysis project Ga0256405, IMG submission 189096) | Bovine rumen microbial communities from Lethbridge, Alberta, Canada - RJG_02 | ecosystem: Host-associated > Mammals > Digestive system > Stomach > Rumen | place: Canada: Alberta | collected...
ACTACTGGAAGTAGCGTAATAACGAGGGAATATATGAGCACCCATTGAACAGCATGAATCCATAAATCAGGATTGTTATGGAAAACAGCAAGATAAATCCCTAAAAGAAATCCAAAAATAATATCAACAATTGAAAATTTATCAAAAACATCATATACCCTAGTCATTTTAAACCTCGAATATAAATATGTTGTTTATACATTTAAAACATATCATTAATCATGCTTCGTCTGACCAGTCCATGAAGTTGTTTACACCACGTACTGCCCAACATTGTTCACATACATCATCATAGTCATCATTCAAGTATCCGCATACATCACATTCCCACATGACAATACCTCCATCATATAATCATAGTTTAAACACAGAGTTATATTAAGTTTTTGCTAAAATGATGTAATAATCATAATTCAACCACTACATGTAGATGAACCAAACTATTAAAAATAAACTTCAATATTAAAGCCATAATTTATAAAATAATGATTCATTAAATTTAATTAAAATCAAAAACACAAAAAATAATTGAATGAATATTTCATTTAAAAGAAGAAATGACGCAGGTTATTTTCTGCGTCTTAAAATTACTAAATTTAAAAGTACTAATAAAATCAATAGAATTGGATTACCAGTTCCTGATGAGATTTTAACCTCAGATTTATCCTCAACAACAACTTCTTCAGCAGGAATTTCCTCACTAGGAACCACAGGAACATCAGGAGTTGTTTTGTTTTCAGATGGAGTTTCATTTTTAAGTACTTCAACAGTATCATTTTCAGTTAAATTACCTGAAATAATTGTATTTGTAAAATTACCTTCACTAGTAGTATTAAAGATTACAAAGAATCCTATATACTCGCCAGGAGTTAAAGTATCACTTAATGTCCAGGATAAGCCATTATTTACCCACCTTCCAGTGGCATCCAAATAACCAACATATTCTAAACCCACAAATGAAGACTCAACTACGGTAATGTTATCAATAGCAACTTTTCCGCTGTTATGTACAACAATTTCAAAGATTACTTGCTCACCAACTTGAACTGTTTTATTCAAGACTATTTTATCTATTTCGTATTGTGGTTTGTTTACTTCGACAGTGTCGTTTGCAGATTTATTACCTGAAGTAATAACATTTACTAATTCTCCAGATTTTGTGGTTTTAAATGTTACAAAGAATCCCACATATGCACCAGGGGCGATGAATCTATTTAAAGTCCATGATAAATTGCCCGCATAATCCCAGAATTCTGAATTATCGACAAAACTCACAAATTCCAAACCATCAAAGGATGATTCATTGATAGTGATATTATCCACATTTACTTTACCAGTATTGTGAACATAGATTTCAAATGTTACTTCATCTCCAACAACAGCACTTTTTTCCAAAGCGACTTTGCCAATTTCATATTCTGGAGTGAACACTTCAACTGTATCATTTGCCGTCTTATTATCATAAATTACAACATTTGTAAATTCACCAACTTCAGTAGTGTTGAAGACAACTGAAAACACAGAATATTCTCCAGGAACAAGCAAATCATTTAATGTCCATGTTAAATTATCATAACTCCATAAACCATTCTCATCAATATAATGATCATAGATTAATCCATCATAGAAAATTTCACGAACAACAACATTATTCAATGGAATTTCACCGCTGTTGTGAACAACGATTTCAAATATAACCTGATCGCCTAATTTTACAACTTTATTAACAGCTATTTTTTCAATGTCAAATACAAAGTCACGAACTTCAACAGTGTCATTAGCCGTTTTATTTCCGGATGAAATCATATTTATGAATTTACCCGGCAAAGTTGTGTTAAAGTATACAAAGAACCCTGAATATTCACCAGGAACTAATGTATTATTTAAGGACCATGTTAAATCTCCAACATATTCCCATGAGTTAAGATAATCTACAAAATACAGATAATCAAGACCTTCGAATAATAATTCGCTGACAGTAATGTTATCCAGATTTACTTCGCCATCATTATGAACCATTATCTCAAATACCGCCAAATCACCCAAATGCAGATTTTTGTTTAAGGCAATTTTTTCAATAGTGTATGATGGTTTTAAAACCTTAACTGTATCATTATCAGTTTTATTTCCATCAGATACAACATTGACAAATTCACCAGGTTTTGTAGTATTGAAATAGACTGTAAAACCTAAGAACTCTCCAGGATAAAGAACATCAACTGTCCATGACAGATTGCTATTTTTGGTAAATAATCCTGTATAATCCACAAAGGAATCATAGATTAATCCATCATAGAACACTTCACTTACAGTTACATTATACAATGTAGCTGTTCCAGTATTGTGAACAACAATTTGGAAAATAGCCTTATCGCCTAAAGTAACCTGTTTGTTTAAAGCTGTTTTTATCAAATCAAGAGATTCAATTTCTGTTGAGTTTGAAATAGGTATTTCTTCAGTCGTATTGAAAACTTCAGTAGTATTGTTGGTATAAGTTTTATTGGTTTCATTAGAACCAGCACTTGCATAATTTGTAAAGTTACCTGTTTTATTTGAAATGAAATATACAAGCAAACCTGTGAACTGACCCGGTTTTAGGACATGATTCAATATCCATTTGCCGTCAGAGTAAGACCAGTCATCGATATTGCTATAGCCTTCATAAATCAAGCCTTCGTATGACTCTTCTATAATATAGACATCATGTAAATCAATTTCACCGGTATTTTCAACGACTATTTCAAAAGCAATGCTCTCACCAATAGCTACATAATGATTTAAAGTAATTTTTCTAACACTTAAATTACCGCTTAAAACTGTAACATTAGTTTCATTAGTAATGTTACCGGTTTCATTGGAAGTGGCAACAACAGTATTTGTTAAATTACCTGTTTTATTAGTAGCAAATGTTACATAAAATGCAGCATACTCACCAACTTTTAAAGTATCTTTAAGTATCCATACCCCATTGGAATAATCCCACAATCCCCTAGAATTTTGAGATAGGAAAATTAATCCTTCAGGCACAATATCAGATACTTGTACATTGTTTAAGTCAGTTTCACCATCATTATGGACAACAATTTCAAATGTAGCATTAGAACCTAAGCTAACGGTTTTATCCTTTGCAATCTTTACAACAGACATATGTGGTCTTAAAACTTCAACAGTATCATTGTCTGTTTTGTTTTCTGTCTTGTTAGATGAAACAACAGCAGTATTGGTTAGATTACCCAATTTAGTTGCATTATAATAAACATAAATAACTGAAGAAGCATGCGGTTCTAAAACACGATTAAGTTTCCAAACCCCATCAACATAATTCCAATCATTAGTATGTCTATAACCAACATAATTCAAGCCCTCTTGAGGAATATCCTTAACTGTAACATCAGTTAAATCAATTTCTCCTGTGTTTTTAACGAAAATTTCAAAGGTCACAATTTCATTGATTGCAACGGTTTTGTTATGAGCAATCTTTTCAACATACAAATCACCTTTTAAAACCTCAGTAGTGTTGTTGGAAGTTTTATTTTCAGTCTGATTTGAACTTACAATTACTTCATTAGTCAAGTTACCTACTTTGGTTGCATTAAAGTATACAATTAATGACTCTTTCTCATTAACAAGCAAAGGAGCATTAGCTTTCCAGACATAATTGCCATCATAACTCCAAAATTTAGATTCATGATATCCCATATAATCAAGACCATCAGGAATTACTTCATTTAATGTAATATCATACAATTCAACTTCACCGACATTGTTTACTATAATTTCAAATATAGCAATGTCTCCAATAGAAACACTTTGATTTAAAGCAATTTTTTTAACATCCATAGCTGGTTTTAAAACTGTTGTATTGTTAGTAACAGTTTTATTTTCAGTTTCATTAGATGATACAACTGCAGTATTGACAAAGTTACCTGTGGAATTTGTCTTGAAGTAAACTTCAATAGCTAATTTTTCCCCTAAAGTCAAATTACGATTTAATGTCCATGTATGTTTACCACCGATAACATCATAAGTCCACAATTTGTCTTCATTCCATGAATCATAAATCAATCCTGGATAAGACTCTTCAACAATACAAACATTGCTTAGTTCAACATCCCCAATATTGTGAACATATATTTCAAAGGATGTTAAATCTCCTAATTTAACTTTTGGAGTTAAAGCAATTTTTTTAACTTCCAAATCTGCTTTTAAAACTGTTGTAGTATTGTTTGTGGTTTTATTTTCAGTTATATTGGAACTTACACACACAATATTAGTAAAATTACCAACACGAGTGGTGTTGAATGTTACATCAATACTTACAGTCTCATCAGGTTCTAAAAATCTTTTTAAAATCCACACATCGTTTGAATAATCCCACAATTCATCTGACTTGTATGAATCATAAATCAATCCATCATATGAAACCTCAGTTATTTTAACATCAGCCAAACTTACTTCACCTGTGTTTTTAACTATGATTTTAAATGTTGTTTGATTTCCAACGAAAACAGTTGGATTAAGTGCAATTTTTTCAATTGTGAGATTTTTAAGGTATGTGCGAGTTGTATTATTGTCATATACTTCGGTAGTGTTTCTAGACCATGAAACAACAGTATTGTTCAATACTCCACTAATAGTTGTTTTGAATTTTACAACAAATGAAGCAACATCTCCACTTTTTAGGCTATCTAAATGCCATTGTTTAGTGGTTTCATCATAAGTCCAGTCCCCACGAGTAGGATTCCATCCAACATAACTTAAACCGTTTGAATAATGATCTTCAACAACAATACCACACATTGTGAAATTATACTGATTATTTAATGTAACATTAAATTCAACATTTTCACCGACGAATACTGTTTTATTTAAAGTATCTTTAATCAAGGTTTTGTTGACTGGTCCGCTTTCATTTATATAAAAACAGAACAAGTTCTGATTAGCTTTTGAAGTAATGTATGAAGCAAACTGATATGTTACAACAGTACCATTTTGTAAAATCTTAGTGGCATTGTTTGGAATTCTTAACCCACTATCGTACAAGCTTATTGCCCTTTTTACTTTCGGATAATATCTGGAGTTTCTAAAATCATTGTCAGTGAACTCATAAATGTCCCAAGTTAAATCTACCGCTAATGCATCCTGTTTGGAATTAATATTATCATAGATTAGAATTTTGAGATATTCACCTATGAACTCTCCAGTTAATCTATTTTTAATTAAATCTATATTTTCATAGAAATAAGCATCATTAGGCCCATCACCATATTTTTCATTACAATATGCATAATAACCATTTGATAATTTAACCATTTTATAAACATCCCTAGACAATGGACTTACATCATCAGTAACATTAACATAACCAATATCGCAATCGAAATTACCGTGAAGGTCCACATTATCTAAAAGTGCAATTGAATCTAAAAACTCAGCAGCATTACCTGAAAAATGAGTATCATCATATATTTCTCCACCGCTAGCATAAACTCCACCACCAATGTAAGCAGTATTGTTAATAATATCAGATGTTCTTAAAATAGCATGATTTAAGCAGACAGCACCACCATAAACATTCGCAGAATTATTAATAAGTTTTAAATTCATGAATAAACCTGTTTGTCCCTGTTCAAGAAGTGCACCACCACCGTATGAAGCATGATTATTATAGAATTCTGAATCTGAAAGAGAACCTCCATTCCATGATTTGAATACTAAACCACCACCTAAGGCAGCAGAGTTATTAATGAAAGTTAAATCACCCAACATCTGAGCATATGAATCTACATATGCTCCACCACCCTGACCTTCAGCAGAGTTGTTGATGAACACACAATTAAACACATCACAAATACCCCCATCAACATATAAACCACCACCTTTTGAAGTAGCATGATTATTAGAAAATGTCAAGTTATCCAAATAAGGAGATTGACCATAAACACGCAATCCACCACCATTTTGACCAATATTTGAATCAAAAATTGAATTTATAATGGTCGAATAACTTCCCATCATCATGACAGCACCACCACTTGAACCTCCGGCTTCAAATGCACTGCATGAAGTGAATTTTGAATTATCAATTTTGGCGTAAGTTCCTGACCAATAGATAGCACCACCATCTATTTTCGCTTTACATGAGTCGAATTGACAGTTTAAAAGACTACCTCCAGTACCTGACCAGGATATAGCTCCACCGAAAAGATCACCATAAGCATTTTTAAAAGTTATGTTGTTTAAAAGTACATTAGATCCAGTAATGGTAAAGATTTTAGCTTTATTTAAAGCATCGATAGAATGGCCGTTTCCGTTGATGGTAACAGGATTAGGAATAAATATTCCATTTGAAAAATCAGAAGTATCAATAGTTGAATTATATTTATAATTATCAGTTAGTTCTACAACACCAGAAGAACCTTGTATTAACGACTGTAAATCCGTGAATGATTTATAACTCAAATCATCGCCCAAAATATCATTAGTTAGATTGCTTTCAGCATTAACACATGATATTGAGAAGAAACAAATAATTATTATCGAAATAATCAAAAGCATTCTTTTTTTCATATAGTTTCACCTCCTTTAAATTTATAGATTAAATCCAAAGAGAAAAACTTAATCATTAAACTATTTATTAATATTCATAAATAAATATTATTCATTTATTAATGAACAAAATCTCTAAACAAAATTTATTTTAAAAAAATAAATTAAAAAAATAAATCAATGAATAATTAAATTTATAAAAAAATTAAAAATTAATACCTAAATCCCAAATAAAAAAGAATTAAATAAAGATAATCCATAATTTAAAAATTAATCATTTCTAAGAGATATTTTCTGTACAAAATCCAATACTTTTTAAAAACAATGAGAAAGTAATTGATAAAAAGAATACCACTAAAAAAATAAAATATACAATTATTTAATAAAATATTAAAAATATTAAACATTAATATAAAAAATAAGATTTTTACAAAGTCAAATCAACTTTGCATATAATAAAATTTTAAAATTATATGGAAATGTTTAAATAGTATATAATCCTATAATATTAAATGGTAACACCTCCCGTGTTGCTATTTAAAAAATCATTTATCGGATACATGTTTTTTTCATTTTTGATTAAAACATGTATTTTATCAAAAAACCCTAACCATTTAATTTAAAAATAAAAAATATCAATTTTCAACGACTAATTTTAAAATTTAGGCATTCTTAAATTAAGAAACACTTAAATACTAATTTTAACAAAATATTAAACTGTAACATCTCCCGTGTTACAAATAAAAAAATCATTTTAGGATATGTTTCGACTACTCGAAACATAACCTACTTCTATAAAACCGCACCAGATAATAATTTTAAATAATTTTTTGTAAAAATAAGCTAATTTTATAGGTTCTTTTAAAAAAAATAAAAAAAGAGGTTAGAATAATTAACCTCATGCAGTGATGGTTACTCTGTTTGCTATGTTTGCACCATTATAAGATGATGTGATTATATATTCTCCAGCCATCAGGTTGATGTTTAACTTAGCAGTACCTGTTGAATCACTAATACGATTATAGAATACTCCATTAATGTTAAATCCAACAGTTGCATTAGCCAGAGGTTTTCCTTGACCATCCAACACTTTTACAGTGAACGGATTGCTGGTACCATATTTTTTAGTCAAATCAGATGCTGAAAGCACAGGAAGTACCTTAATTTTATTTGAAACTCTGCAGTCCTTATATTCTGCAGTAATGATGTAATCGCTAGGACCTAAATTAAGATTTAACTTAGCGATTCCCTGATCATTTGTTTTACGTTCATAAAATACTCCGTTGATGTTGAATTTAACAACTTCACCTGCACCTGCAACATTTCCGTCCTGTTTTATTACTTTAACAGTGTATCCGGTACCGTTTCTGTAGTATATAGTCAAGTCCTTATTTTCAACAAGCAATGACTTGATTAAAAGAGTATTGCTTACTTTTTCACCAGTGTCTTCCCTTTCAGCAGTTACAATATAAGTGCCGGGATTGAGGTTGAGTGCAATGCTTGCTGTTCCAACAGCATTGGTTGTACGGTAATACATTACACCATTGATGTTTAATTTGACTTTAACGTCAGATACAGGCTTATTGTCCTTTTTCACGGAAACATAATATCTTGTTCCATCCTTATACATCATGTCAACATCAGTACCGTAAAGTGTTGGTTTGATTGTGACGGTAGATGCTGCACTTGAAGCCCTATATTTAGCATCCCCTTTGAAATCAAATGATACATTATACGCTCCTGAAGGCAATCCTAAAGGTATTGAGAACTGGCCGTTATCGTTACTTGTTCTGGTGTATGGAACATTGTTAATAGTTACAACAACAGACAATCCGGACAATGCTTTTCCACCCATATCAGTTATGGTTGCATAAAGTCTTGTTCCATCATTATAATACATTGTCACGTCATTTGCAGTGATTTTTGTATATGTTTTTGAAGTGTCGCTTACAGTTAATTTACCTTGGCCAATGCCTTGTTCATAATTGTTTGATTCTGTTGATGTTGCAATTATATCATAAGTACCATCAGATATATTAGGAATTTTAGTAGTGAATGATGCAACACCATTTTCATCAGAAGTTGCACTACCAATATAATTTGTATTTCTTTGGAATTTGACTTCAACTCCAGAAACAGGATTTTTATTTGAATCGACAACATGAGCAACTATAGGAACGGTATCGCCCTGTTTAGCAGATACATCATCAACAGTTATAGTTACTTTAGCTTTAGTAATTTCTAAAACAGAAGTAATTTCACCGGATTTAAATCCTGATTTTGTTAAAACAGCTGTAACATTATAATTTCCAACTTTGAAATTCTTATTCAATTCATAAGTCAAGCTAGCCTTTTGATTGCTTACAGTTGCATTTCCAAGAATCAAATCGCCTAATCTGAATTGTACATTAGCGCCGTTAGCTGCCTTTTCAGTTTCAACAGTGACTGTAAATTTAGTGTTATACTGAGCAGTGAGATTATCCATTACCAAATTATCAAAGGTTGATGCATAGTTATCATGTACTGTATTGGACTTGGAATTGTTTACTCCATCATCACCGGAACCTTCTTTTCCTTTAAGATAGTTATAGGTTACAGTATTTCCGGTTGCAGTAGTAGCTAAATCAACAGGATATCCATTTTCAGTTTCAATAATATTTGAATCAATCATATTTCCTTTTGATACACCAGTAATGAACACACCAGAGTTTGGAGCATTTACTGAATCACGAACAACAAAGTCTGTCTTATCACCACTGCCTTTGGATGTTATAGTATTGTTTTGAATTACGTTATTGTTTGTTTTAACACCTGCAATACCTGAGATAACTTTACCTTCACCAATAATAACGTTGTTTTCAATTGTGTTTCCATCTGATTCAAATGCTTCAATACCATATGCAACATCGGAATTGATTTTAATGTTATTTCCTTTGATTGTTGACTTTTCAGACATTTCTAAATTGATACCATAAACCATGCGGTCACAGTCCAATATTAAATCATTGTTGAGGATTTTTGTATCGTCACAGTCATCACCGAATATTAACCCTTCAGCGACATTAGGTCCTTTTACAGTAATTTCATTGCCAACAAAAGTGTTGTTTTTAGCTGTGGTTGATGAGAACTGTCCTGTTGAATGTGCAATAGCTCCAGCACCATACAAGTAATTGTCCATACCTTCAACATCTATTTTATTGTTTGAAATCATGTTGTTGTCACAGTCATAGTAGAAGTCAATACCCACAAGTGAGTTTGTTGAATTGGAAGGCAATGCCTCATTGATTAATGACCTTACCTTAACATCATTTCCGGTTAATGTATTGTTGGATGACTTGATCATTAAAATACCGTAAGTTCTGTATATTTCAGGAACTATGTTGGTTCCGTCAAGACAGTGCTCTTTCAATACGTCTCCCAGGCATTGGCCGATGCAGACTTCAGAAGTGTTTGCATTTATATCCGCGCCGTCTTCAAATACATGCACCTCACCGGTACCTAGACAGTTGACTGTATTATCTGTAAATTTACATTCTTCAGCGCCGTAACCAAGCAAAGGATATGTCAATGAGTTTCCGCTGGAGAATAGTTCATTATCTTCAACATAAATCTTTGATGACTGATAGATATAGACTGCATAAGCGGATGCAGGGTCATAAACTGTAATGTTGTTGTTTACAATCTTTACGATTTGAGCGTCAGCTACAAAAATACCCCATGCATTATGCCTTTCAGCATTCTTATTGATTATAGTCAAGTTTTCAATCCAGACAGAATCTGTTGTTACAATGAATGTGGAGTTGGTAAAAGTCGGATTGTTACCTGTTATTTTAACGCTGTCTGTAACAAGAATCTGTTTATTGTCAAATTTACCGTCGAAGAATAGGATATCTCCGTCCTGTACAAAGTCATTTTTCAGGTTTCCGCTTTCATCGATGAAATTGTGATAATTAGCTGGAGTGATGACATGTGTTGTTCCATTGAAGTTAAAGTCAGGAACTGAAGGGTCCACTTCACCGGAAGGAGTCAATACTGTACCGCTACCAGTGTTGTTTCTAATAACCCATGAATCCTTATCTGCATCAGCTGCATTAATCATGTACTTGTTTGAAGTGGTAATCTGGTTATTTGTAACAGTAATTTTTGAAGGATATTTGGTTTTTGATGATTTTGAAAGCAATACACCAATACCACTGTCTGATACAATCACATTTCTGTCTACAACAATTCCTTCCTGATTGCCCTGCTGGTGAACAGCAGCACCGGAAGTGGTGTAGATTTCATTTCCAATGATTTTATCATCATCACCGCTTGCTTCTATACCATATCCTTTGGATGCATTGACATAGTTGTCTTCAACGACAGAATTGTCCCCAACAGAAATAGCTGCTCCAACAAAATTACCATATACAGTATTGTTTCTTACTGTTGCATCGGATGCAAGTGCAATACCATAATCTCCACCTGTTGCAGTATGTGAACTGAAGTCTGTACCTGCAACGTGAATGATATTGTTTATAACCTTATTTGATGGCATGTTTGAAGAGGATACTCCTCTGTATGCACCTTCAATGACATTAGAATCTACAGTGTTGTTTCCACCCATCAATTGGATAGCATAAGCCCAGGAAGTAGTGTTGACAGTGTATGTAATGACATTCTTATAGATTACATTGTTGAATGACTCTCCACCCTTGAAAGTGCCTCCGCCATAGCTGGACAAATAGATTGCATTTGCATCTGCAACGCGAATGTTATTCTCAGCAATATAGTTGTTATCGGCACTTCCCAGAAGGATAATTGATGTTGATCTTGAACCGTGACCATAGGTCTGGCCGTAAGCTTCAAGAGTATTTTTGACTATCCTGTTGAAATCGGAATTTTCATTTAACAAAATAGGATAAGAGGACATTCCAGTATTTTTAATGTTGTTGTCATGAACATAACAGTTTTTAGCACCATCAATAAAAATTCCAGAATGATAATTTTCAGTATTTCTGATTGTCAAACCGCTGATTTCAGTTCCGGAAGCTCCACTGGTAAGCTTAATGATACCGTTGGAGATTGTTCCGCCAGAACCTTTAAGAATAATTTTCTTGTTGATGGTGAAATCCTTTTGTGAGAAATCACCGCTTAAAATTACAGTATCTCCTGAACTGATAGGACCACCCATTTCACCTGAACTTGCGAAATATTGGCTATAAGTATCAGAAGTGACAGTATATTGTGAAGCAGTCAACACTTCACCATTTTGAGAAGCCTCATCAATGCCTAATGTTTCATTGGTATCGTCAGCTGCGCTGACTGCACCTAAAGAAACGATTAAAAACACAAACAAGACCAAAATAATATTAATCTTATTAAACATTTAATCACATCATAACTTTTTTAAAATACATTTGACTAAAAAATGCATTATAAGTTTATTTTTGTAATTAAATAATATTTAAAAATTGCGAAAAAAAAGAAAAATCAGATGATTTTAATATTCATCAAAATCATCCTTATTGCGAACATAACCAACCAGGAATATTGCAATCAACACTATTATAGCAATAATTACAACAATAGGCATGCTTGAATCAGCACTAGCACTCTTAGCTGGAGAGCTTTTTGAAACTTCATAAGCCTGAGAGTCACTAGCTTGAGAAGCATCTTCACTGGAATCACTGCTTTGTGATGAATCACTAGCAGATTGTGCAGAAGCAGAAGCACTTGCACTTGCATCCTGTGATGAAGCAGGTTGATCTCCAACAGCAGTCTGTCCACCAGCCTGACCACCATTGCTTTCACTGGTTCCGTTGACCAATACCTCTTCAGATGAAGGATTTGTTTCACTTTCACCATTACCATTGTCCGGTGCATCAGGAGCAGTGTATAACGGATCAGTCAAAGTAGCCTGAGATAAAATCTGAGCATATAACTCTTTCATTTGAGGAGAAAGAGTACTTGCCTGAATGATTTTCATGTTAAAGTCCAAATTCTTACAGGTGTGGTGACAACATGCAACACCATATTTAACAGCCATTTCAATGAATTTATTAGCCAATTCTGAAACTGTAGCTGCATCTGCTTCCCAAATACCCATATCATACAAATAGTACATCCAAGCGATACTACTCATTGCAGAAGATGCCTGAGCAGTTGATCCAACAC
>Ga0256405_10010007_pt1 | contig 12704 bp, 9 predicted proteins | sample RumenRJG_02DNA_FD_189096 | JGI IMG/M metagenome (GOLD analysis project Ga0256405, IMG submission 189096) | Bovine rumen microbial communities from Lethbridge, Alberta, Canada - RJG_02 | ecosystem: Host-associated > Mammals > Digestive system > Stomach > Rumen | place: Canada: Alberta | collected...
GGCCTTCGTATGATCTAGATCATACAGGTCTTTTATCGTATACATTGATTACAGTCTTTCCTTTCTTTCGATATCCAGGAAGTACTTATACGTGTCGACCATCAGTTCGCCGCACGCTGCCTCATCACATACGATGATCGCACCATTATGTAACTGCAAAGCGGAGCAGGTCCATTTCTGTGAAACACCGCCTTCAACGGTAGCAGCCAAAGCTCTTGCCTTATTGTGACCGGAGATCAATACCATGACTTCTTTGGAATCCATAACTGTACCGATGCCAACGCTCAAAGCCTGTGCCGGAACTTTTTCCGGATCATTGCCGAAGAATCTGGAATTGACGATCCTGGTATCCGTGGTCAGATCTCTTAAGCCTGTCCTTGAACTTAAGGAAGTGAAAGGCTCATTGAAAGCCAGATGGCCATCTACACCGATGCCGCCCATGAATAAGTCGATACCGCCGTAAGACTTGATCTTTTCTTCATATCTTGCGCATTCCCCTTCTGGGTCATCTGTCATGCCATTCAGGATATTGATGTTTTCCTTCTTCATATCGACTAAATGATCGAAGAAGTTATCATGCATGAAATACCAGTAAGACTGATCATGTTCATGAGGAAGACCTAAGTATTCATCCATATTGAATGTAACAACATTGCTGAAAGAAACTTTTCCTTCCTTGTTCATTTTAATAAGCTCTTTATAAACACCGATCGGGCTTGAACCGGTAGGAAGACCTAAAACAAAAGGTCTCTCTTCTTTATGAGCATTGATCTTGTCTGCGATATAGTTAGCAGCCCATTTGCATAATTTTTCATAATCGTTTTGAATAATGACACGCATAATTAAATACTCCTTTATTCCTATGCAGTATAAGAGGACTTCTGTTACAGTCTTGATTCTGCTTTTTGTATCCTCTTTTACGATCACTGCACACCGTGACAGCATCCGCCGAGTCTTTCGATAACTGTCAACCCTCGTCACCCCCATAGGGCCAGGCGCTAATCCGATATACGCTCCTTTCACAATCGTGATTTTACCTATTCATTTTAAACTACCTTAAGATTATTCACAAATCAGGATGCTAAAACAGATGAAATCAGCGCTTTATTTGAAAATCGAGACTTGTTTTTTTAAAGAATTAATGGATTCTTTCATATAACCTATAAATCTTCCATTAATAAATCTTCAATCTTGAAGTTTCGAAATCTCTTTCGTCATTCCTGCCTTGTTGGAATGCATATAAATGCTTTATTCTGTCACGACCGGCTGTAGAGAATGCTTCTTTTGCAATCCGATATGTATTGGATGGATTTGTTGTTGCAAATACATTAATCTCTGTAACATGCTGCGGTAGTCCTCGAATAGCATTAGTCACAGCTTTCACCAGTTTTTCGCTTTTATAGCGAGTCATATCGTTCGATGACCTGTCAATCTCAATGGTTGTATACTGTTTCACTGTTTCCGGAAGCTGGTTGAGGGCTATTCTATACGTATCACTAATCACCATATTTATTGTGCTTGTATATGGTTCTGCATTCGTATACGCTATCTTAACTTTATCTTTCTCTGAAGCCTCATGAATTCCTTCCTCTGTAATAAAAGCATCAAAAGTTCCACTTGTTACAAGTTTTATTTGCATAGGGATAGGCACCGATCTGAGTCTGCAAATTTTATATCCGAGCACCAAAGAGCAAAATAGATATGAAAAATAAGCGTGGTCATGATAGATGTTGTTATTAGGATTAATAATGGCTTTTTCGTTGATTTTTCGAATGCAGAGTAAAGTCACTATAAACACAGTAACAGATAGAGGCCATCTTCCGTACGTCGAAGCAACACGAATATATGGCGGTAACTCACTATTACTTAAGCCGGCATTGCTTACTATCGATGCCAACACTTGAACAAAATCAAGTACAAACGAAAGGATGATAACCGTCACTAATATACAGGTTTGAAAAATTGGTCTCTTCCAATCAATAAGCTTTTTCAACATGACCTTCTCCTTCTAGCATCGTACCCTTTTACCTTTACATCATTTTTCAGAATAATGGGATGCACGACAAATAATTTGCTGCTGCGTTTTCTTGTTGCCATATTATTTACAGTTGTGACCTCCACCACACCATTCTCCGGTCGCTAACCAAATTTCATAATAGTATAGCCATTCTTGTGTCCATGGAATAATTGTGTCTGCAATCCAATAGTTATAGTTAAACTCATGTGGCATATGAAGACATAAGACCACTTCCTGCTTATCTTTATTTATTTCAAAATGATGTGGAAAATCTGGCTTATCAATTCCCTCGATTGTATCGCCGTACAGTACAACTTTAGGCCGTCTGCTGTAACCCTTGCAATAAATCTTGATTTTATAATATCTCGAAACAGGCGAAGGCCTTATTTGTCCATACCAAATTAGTTCATCATAATGAACTACGGGATTGCTTTCTGGATATTCCTTTTTAAGGTGCATCGCCTGTCTGATTAACGATATTTTTTGTGTTCTATAATACTTATCACTTCCCATAAAAAGAATGTTTTTTCACCCTCTTATTTCCAGGCTCAGGAGTATTTGTCAAACCACTATTCAGATTTACAGAGTACAATTGATTGTTTTCTCCCGCCGACCTCGTATTATTTGCCATCGCCATTATTGCCCGTGTAACAGGTGCTTCGCCTAACGACTTTGCATAACACTTTTTAAGCTGATCAATACCCACGGCGGCCATAGGATCATCTATCAGCTCTTTCTTTGCTTTTTTCAGCCAGTTTCTGAACGCAGTTTTTTTCTCAGAATCATCTTGCCACTTCTCTGCAAAGTTTTCTTGATTCATTGTTGGATTTTCGACCCACTCAACTCCGTTTTTCATTGTGATATAATCAGCCATTTTATCAAGCACATTGCACAGCGCTTCATATACGTTGGTTTCTCCAGAATATGCTTTGGCGGATAGTGTGGTTATAATTATTGAAATCGGTGCATTATTCGGATCCTTTTCAAAGCAAATATCCCGATGACGTTTCAGCAACTGAACAACCATTTGCAACGGCGTTTTTACTCGATAGTTAGGCACATCCTGAATTTCAACTCCGTTTTGTGAAGCATATATTCGTTTTTCTTCTTGCAAAGTATCTCCCATGCACTCTTCGAACCATCTCCTGTATCCGATCGGATTACTGTACCGGTCTTTATATTTGCCCTCTTCGTTCTTATGCGTTAGACGAATTTCTGTATATAACGGTTCCAAATAATAGATATTTCTCGGTACACAAGGCAATATATCCATATGAAACTCATCATACTGCATCTTCCAGCATCTTTTTCCTTCACCTTCTTTAAGAATCTTTGTACGATAAAGATCATGTTCTTTCAATCTATCGCCCACTATATTCTTTATCTGTTCCTCGGAAAGATCTAGCCCATCTTTTATCAGACACACTAGATCAATGTCGTAATCATCTGTGTCGGTAATGGGCCTGTTTGTTGTTCCCAAAGCCATCGATCCCTGCGGGTAAATGTGCACATCGTGCCAAATTCCTTCTCCAATCCATTTGCCCACGGCTGTATAACTATCGGTCGCTTTGGAAATCATAGTCTGTGTAATGCTGATCTCACGCGCGATGTGTCTCAGAACATTATCAAGAAATGTCTTTTTGTCATTCATATTTCACTACCTCCTATTGTTACTGTTTTGAAAAAACCGTTATTATCTTCATAGATATGTAATATCGGATGCACTCCTGTCATATGTCTTCTTCCGATTTCGAAAGCAGCAGAAACAGGTATGGCTGGAAATACCGAAGCGCTATTACAATGATCCTCGTTTTTTATTTGATCGCACACGTACTGATACTCCATCCAGAAAGCTTTTAGGTCCTCAGCGCTAGATATACAGTCAACGCTTATGTTCTCCGCACGTATATGGTAAATAACAGCAGCATCTAATACTTCTAAAACCCTTTGCTCTGCCACTTCCGCCGTCAAAGAGAGTATTATAGCCGTCTCACCTTTACAAGTGCTTTCCGGCCTGATGATTTTGTATACCTGAAAACTATTAGTCGTACTCTTTTTGGTCCAGCACCATGTGTCGGGTTCTCTGCTCTTTTGAAAAACATCTATACTTCTCTTGTCTCCAAGAAGTTCTCCGAATTTTACAATAAGCGGTATGGGAGCAAAGGGAAACACCGATACCATCAGTTCTGGATAGTATTTAAACCTTCCATTAAGACGTGCAACCTCATCCTTTAATTGACTTACCGCTTCATTCCAATACTGTTTGCTGCTATAATCTCCGTAAATCTCTATTTGAATATTTATCGGGTACGCCGAAGCTGGTTTTTATGAACACTTCTTAACGCAGCTACAGCTTGCATTCTGTCGATATGGATCACGTTTTTGCTTTTTATAGGTGATTCCAAAAAAACAATCTCAGATTCCGGATAGTTCATTCCCTCCAGTAATTCCTGAACTTTCTGCTCCTGATTGTTTTTAATCTCTCTTAATATCTCCACCGTATACAACGCTTCGTTGACATCAATTTCTTTATGATGTGTTGGACATAACAGCATCAGATTCTCAATTTTGTCAGAAAGTTCATAAGATTTTTCTGATCCACGAGGACCATTTGGCGATTCAGCGATGATATGTGCAATGTTTGCTCCATTGAATTGTTTCCAAGTCAAATTATCTTGCATCAGATTCTGATTGCAGCCTGGAAATTGGCAACGTCCCCCGGCCATGGTCCATAGTTTGCAGATAGTTTGTTTTGACGGCTTTTTTGCTCTTTCAACGCGGTTCAATCTTTTATCACCTCCACTTCTTATATTGCTAATGAGAATATATCATAAAACTCGAGCAAAAACAATTTAAATATCTTTTACTCTGAATATTTAGGAGTATTATGATATTAAATATACTTTTTTAGTTTTTATGATATGATATATGAGGAGGTAGCTGTTATGTTTGAGAACGTTAAGCTAAAAAACTTCAAATCTTTTGAAAACCTCGAATTTGATTTGACTGATCGCAACAACAATCCAAAAAAGTTAATTCTAATATATGGTGAAAACGGTATTGGAAAGTCCAATCTTGCATCTGCTTTTTTTATGCTTTCAGAAACATTAAGAACAATGGACGTGCGTGATTTGATGGAGTCTTTGCTATCAGAAAACTCTGGGAAAATCGTAAATAACGAAGAGTTTAAAAAATACTTCCGAACACATTATAAGGATATCGAAACACTAATAAAAGAGAACAAGACCGTTGCTTCTGATGAGCCAATGTACATGGAGTTTGGTTTTTGCCTTGCAGGGAAAAGCGGAAAGTATATTCTTGAAATGAATGATTCTCAGATAATTCACGAGTATTTAGAATATACAATTACCCAAAGGCGAGGCGTTTATTTTGATATCACACCAGGCAAAATTTTAATAAACAATAAGATTTTTTGTGATCGGGCATCTTACCAGGCTATAAAAAAATCATGTGTTCAATTCTGGGGCAAGCATTCCCTTCTTTCGATACTTTTACATGAATCTAAAGATAAAGCAGATCAATACATAAAAGATCAAATTGAGGATCGTTTCGCTGAGATTATTCTTTTTCTCTCCCGTATTTCCTGCAAGATAAAATTTGGCAGCCGACAAGAAAGAGGTATCATTGGACTACCACCAGAAATATTTGGCGAATACGAAAAGGGTTCCATTGATAAAAAAGATGAAGATTTACTTGACAGGACCGAGGACATGCTTAATACATTCCTCAAAAAAACTTACAGAGATATCGTCCGCGCGTATTATAAAAGATCTTTGGATAGTAATAAAATTCACTATCAACTTGTTATTACTAAAAAAATATCTGGAAAAGATCGGGATATTGATTTTTCTCTAGAGTCAACTGGAACACAAGCATTAATTCAACAACTGCCGTTCATGCTTGTTGCCGTTAAAGGCTCTGTCGCGATAATAGATGAATTTGATACGGGCATTCACGACCTCTTAGTAAAATCATTAGCAACCTCTTTGTATGAATGCATTGAGGGCCAGCTCATTATGACAACACATAATACTTTACTTATGGAATCTGAAATCCCAAAAGATTGTATATATGTCATAAATGAAACTGCCTCAGGAAATAAAGAGATACAGTGCATCTTGCATTACAATAACAAAATCGGGGAGAAAAACAATCTACGAAAACAATATCTTCTCGGAAAATATTCTGGTATCCCGGAAAAGACAGTCATTGATTTTAAATCATTACTCAAAAAGCTCAGTAACTAAAGCAATAAGATAAGGCAACATTCAAAGAGTGACCTACTCCAGATGTATGAATCTAGTGCAGGTCGTTTCTTTGTGAGATATTTCAGCTCTTCCTTATTCCTTAGCCAATAGCATCTTCCCTTTTGGTCTGCTTATATAAAAGAAAAAAACCATCGCTTCCCCATAGCAATTCCTTGATGTGGTCAGATTTTCTGTCGCAAAAAACAGGTTTCCTCATCACTGGCAGAGAGCTAATGATTTAATTTGATCAGTGACATTAGACCGCCGATCCCATGCCTTAGATTGATATAATCTGTAGCGATGCAATCCTTGTTTATACCTAAGCCTTCCAAAAACGCGAGATACCGCCTTTAGCGGTCTGAGCAGGGGACATTAAATATAACTTTGCTATCTTGACATATCAAGAGGCATCAACAGTTTTAACAGATTCAGAAAGAGAGCCCTGTTCGCCTTAAATCCGAAGATCTTCTATTCGATCGACGATATTATTACATTAACACAGCAATACTATTCAAACGAATTATTCATTGCCTGGAGCAGCTTCTCTACTATGATTCTGCATCGCCGAAGCCGTTTACTCTTCATTGCACAAGAACACTAAGAGAAGTCCTTTCCCCAAATGAGTGTATCATCAATAATCTTCTCTATCCCGAAGCAAACAACTCGACAGGCAATGGAACAGAATCATTGAACAGATCTGCTCGTTAGTCATTTTCCAGGCGTCAGTCAACGATAGATCCAATGGTTGGCCTTAAATACTGATCATCAATTTAAAAAAACGAACAAGACATATTTATCATGTCCTGATCGTCTTTTTCGTTCTTTTGCTGTCAATTCTATGTGAAAGACAAGAATCAGAATGATTACTTACACAGTTTACTTGACAAAGTCCACCATTCTGTTTTCTGATCTTCTATCAGTATCCTGCCAGCCCCGATACGTACAGCGCTCTCTCGAAAGCAGTAAGAAAAGTGTCGAGATCTCCTTCGGTACAGTTTTCAGGAACCTTGAAAGCAACATCATCTTGAAGAATGCTGAATTTGTATGTGATCTCTCCCATGATATCTTCAATTGCAAAGCCGGTGATTATTCCTTCCTCGTTGTATTCGTAGATGAGAGTGTCTTCCTTAGTTTCATCATAGGTACGGACTGCCAGTACTTCAAACGGGATGTCGGTCCGGTATTTTTCGATATCGTTTCCGAACTCTCCGTGATAGACCATTTTATTGTTTTTAAAATCGAAACTGTAGTTATTAAAATTGAAACCTTCCGGATACTCTCCGGATATCAGAGAGGTGGAATTCCAGAATGTGAACTCTTCAAATTCTTCTCTGATAACGATGATTTCTTGACCGTCAAGGGTGTATCTGATCTTCCAGTCATCGAACCTTTCCCCGTTTTCGGAGTAGTATGGATTGTCTGCCTTGCCCTTAACATAAGTCACTCCGTCATGATAATCGATCACTTCGAGATCTCTGCTCTGAATATAGGTGTCATCGAGCTTCCTTGCTAGATGCGGAACATTTCCGAGGTATTCTTTCAGTGCTCCTTTTCTACCGTCGGATATAACATCCCCACTCACCTTACACCATCTGCCTTCCTCGTTGAGATAGTAATAGAGTTCATTCATATCGTAAAACACTTTCATACCATACTGATCTCCGAGATCGAGATCGACCAGAACTTTGCCATCCGTCGATTCTTCATACGCATAACCATAATTCAATCCTGCATATGTGACACAATCGTCACCGATAAAATTTCTAGCTTCGATCTGTTTTCGGGTGAGTTTTGTCTCTTCCTTCGAATCGCCGGAGGCACAGGCTGTCGCTGTCAGAATAAGCATAACGGCAGATAGCACAATCATAAATCTTTTCATTTTTTCTCTTCCTTTCACAAACATTTTTATTATTCACCCTATTGTCATAGTGGTAAAATACCTTGAATATCTGATTTTCGATCGATCGCTTTACTCCGGATCTTTTTCTTGATATTAATCAGCACGCTGGTCGCCATAACATCCCTGTCGACAAATGCGTACACGCTTGCGATTGCACCATAGCCATCCACTTCCTCTGCCGCTTTGAATATTCGCACTGACAAGCATCGTTGCTTCCGATCCGATAACAGCATTTACACCGTTTTAAAAGCCTCTTTCCGCAGATGATTCGGTTCTGCATTTTTAACTCTTTTTTACTTTATCGCTTTTTTGTAACCAAACATGTGCCCCGATCATCAAATTCATAATGCCGGTATTCTGTCTGTGGGAAAATCCTGCCTCGTCTTTTATGAAAACAAAGAAAACGCCGTTCTGGTCCGGTACCGGAAGCACCACCTCTGATTCCAATATGTTTATTTCAAACTTCAGTACATCATGTTTTCTGAAGCAATTACAGCATGATCCTTTACGCCTATCTGATCGTCAACATTTCTGAAGATCTATTCCTGTATCGTTAAGATGTCTGTTAAGTTCAGCAATTCCTTTCCCTTTAAGATTTCGCATCCTTATCAGATCAAAACATTTGGTTCGCTCAGATACCGATCCTCATGATTTTTACTTTTTTCAGCGTCCTGTATATCCTGACGAAAGAACAAGATCGCAGATTTTTGCTGTTGACGCCAGCTTTACTTTCAGCCAGCAGCAGTCTTATGCTTCGTCAGTTTTCTAAAAACGATCCTGTCCGATGCATAAGCCCTTCCTTTGCTGAAGCGTTCTTTTATGTGTGTTTCAACAGCACTCAGTCTGTTCCTGTAACGGTTTTCCGGAACGGCTTTCTGTCTTGCTGTCAAAGCCAAATCAAAAATATCTGATCTTTCATTCAGACCAGATATTTTTAACGGCTGCTTCGTTCCATCGTTTATGATGCGGTCTCTATATACTTTTTCTTCTTTCCTCTCAGTTTCTTAAAAGGCCTTGTGATCCTTCGGAATATGTTGATCAAATACCATTTCAATCTGTCCAAAGATTCTAGCGTTTTTGTCAGAGTGTACCGCAAACGACTGTTCTTTTTCAGATCAAGATACATCCTGTTCTTTTCTTCGTTCAAAAGGTACAGATCATTCGGATTCTCCGGAACTGCAGAGAATCGTATCCTCTCCATCGTTGAATAGATCTTTTCATTTGTGAAACCATTCCGGTCTATCAGGACATAATTCATATTTATGTTCTGCAACAGAGTCGGCATGAATGGATTGAATATGCCTTTTTTGACCATGATCTTGAAAACAGCCAGTACGATGAGCGCTGCGATGTACGGAAGCAGTTTCTTCATCAGTCTTCTGAATTTCTGGCTCTTTACATAGACAGTAATGACGCCTAAAGGACCGTTGTTTGCAGTATCAATCTGATACTCTTCCGCTATTTCGATATCATCTTCGATCTGCGGATAGAGCCTCATCTCCTGTTCGATAACATCATGCGCTGTTTCTACCATAGGTTCATTCATACTGGCAAGGTAAAAATCAGCTTCTCCGCCATATTCTGTACTTGATCCACGCATCTTTTCAGAAGGCGCAACAGTGACTTCGACCGGATACCAGCCATAATTCTTCGTATAGATCTCCACCCAGGCATGAGAAGAATCGCTCATTACATCAAATTCTCTGTTTGCAGGGAAATCGCCAAGGAATCCGGTCACGAGCCTTGAAGGAATACCGCAGACTCTGAACAGCAGTGTTGCGCTTGATGCAAAGTGCATGCACCAGCCTTTTTTATTCGTTTTCAGGAAATACAGGTTGATATCTTCACCCTCGGGAACTTCTCCGAATTCATAAGTATACAGAAAATCGTGTCTGAACATGTCGACGATCTTATATATATTTTCCATCTTATCTTCATTCGCAAAATCGATATCATTTTCAAACAGATAGTCGATAAGCTCTTTTCGTATTTCCTCTGGAACATTGCAGTATTTTTCTTTTACAAACTTGCTGTAAGTCTCATCTGCCTTAAGGTTGACTCCGGGATCGACACCCAGCTTTCTGTAATCCCATTTATTATAAAAGCTGACGTACTTATCAAGATACATTTTTGTCTCGTCCATTTTCAGCATTCCGTACGGACGAAGCATCAGATTTCCGTAACTGCTGTTTTTGAACTCGATCGTTTCATTTACTTCCTCATCTGTGAATTGCAGACTTCTGTAGTATTCGCCGAAATCTTTGATATCCGCGATCGAAACATATTGTGAATAATCTTCATTGATCCTGAAAGAAGACGTCGTTATATCATAATCTCCACAGGAATACATACACAGATATGTGAACGGGAAAGAACTCTTCACCGTCATAACGGGTGCCGGATCTCCTCCATCAAAATCGCCGGGCTTGATCTTGACGGTGTTCTCCATCCTGTAATTGTGATTCGCATGAGCAGTCGATGTTTCATTGCTTGCAACGGCTTCGACTTCCCCGTTTCCGGCTTGCAGCTGATAGAGGACTTTGCTTTGATATTCGTTGATCGGCTGTTCCACCAAAGTGATGTTATCAGCAGGTGTCCAGTTGAATTTCAGATTTACTTCACTCCAGGCGTATTCATCGGTATCATATACATCGACCTCTTTGCCAGTGATCTCAGGGACCTTGTAGCCATAGACATAGCGGGCAGGGATATTGCAAGTCCTGTACAGCAATGTTTCGGCAGCTGCAAACAGTTTTGAATTTCCTTTGTGCGATGTCGTCAGGAAATATACGATGGGATCTTCCCCTTCAGGAGTCTCGGCCTCCTCTTTCACGTATTCAAATTCCGTATTCAAGACATTTCTGATCTTTTCAATAAGCTGTAATTTATTCGGATTGTATGTCGTGATATTATGCTCTGCTAAAAAGACCCTGAGCTGTTTCTGTATCTTTGAAGGAACTCTTGTATAATCGTATTTTACATATTCGTAATAATTCATATTGCGAGGCATGACAGGAAATGTATCCGTTTGAACATCGTCATACAAAAGAGCACACGCCTTGACATTGTTCTGGTCATCATACTCGATACTGCTGCAGTAATGAGTGGTCGTGGTCGTTATTATGTCATACCCTTCCTGAACTTTCTTAAAAACCTCGTTTGGATCGAAATAAATATCATATTTCTTCTCTTCCGTAGGCTTGGAATAGTCTGTAACGATGCCTTTGTCCATGTATGGATAAAGCTTTCTTCCCTCCGAAAGAACAAAGCTGCCATATGGAAAACAGATGATATTATCTGGGCTATAATTTGTTATCGAGATCTTTTCTGGATATCTTTCTGATCCCTCTTCCAGTTTGCTGACTTCAAAAGAACCCGGCATTTTCCAGATTCCACTGAAGAAATTTTCCGTCCTATTATAGTTTTCTTTCTGTACATCTGTCCTCTCTTCATTTTCCTCATCGGAAATCGGATTTTCGACCAGAAAAGATCCTGTTTCGACATCATAATCAAAAAAATATGCTTTCACAAGCCTGTTTACCGGATACGACGAATTGAAAGACAAGACTTTGACCTTGTCATCATTCACCTCTTCCACATTGCCGAGCTTTTTATCAAAAAGATACTTATAGTAATCAGGAGCTCCATTGGTGATCTTAAAGATCTCAAAATCTTCAAAAATCCGCAACGAAATAAAATTACTTGGCTTTTTGACCAGGTCAGCATAGCCTATAAAAGCACTGGAAACAACGATCGCCATGACGATCATCAATACAGCGATGATATTTTTTGTAAAAGGGATTTTATTCAGCTCTTTAGAAAAACCTTTTATAAGCAGCAGAAACAGGATCGAAAACAATATCAGAAACTGGCAGACCAGCGCTGTTCCCTCTTTGAACTTCAGGCCGAACAGCAGTACGACGATCGACACAGCCGAAAGAAAAACCGTCTTCTTTCTGATAAAAGAGATCCAGAACAACAGATTATATACAACAAACACCGCAGCCAGTATGACACGATCGATATAATCCCGCATATATACCGTATACAGGTAATCGATAAAAGCCTGACGAAAATCAGCAGAAAACAAAGCTCTTAAAACTGAAATCTTAAATTCAGCCGCGATATCTTTCAAAATATCGTAGATCGGAAATAAAAACGGTTTGAAAACATAGATCAAAGTCGCTATGCATATGATCAGTGAAACAAATATAACGGCTATCTTCACCCATTTATTAAAGCGATCCGCAAAACATTTCAACAGAGAAAGGACAGCAGAGACACAAAGAAAGATCTTCAACGTTCCATAATCGATCACTGCTTCAAAAACATTCAATGCCAGAAGGTAATCTGCAATGATCATTATGAAAAGAGGAAACATCAGAATATATTTTGAAAATGTCGTATCTTCTTTCTTAAGCAATTGCATATTCAGAATACACCTCATCAATAAACTCACGAAGCTGCTTATCATCCAGAATGAGCTTCCAAGCCTTGTCATACTGGATACAGAAATACA
>Ga0256405_10010008_pt1 | contig 12703 bp, 10 predicted proteins | sample RumenRJG_02DNA_FD_189096 | JGI IMG/M metagenome (GOLD analysis project Ga0256405, IMG submission 189096) | Bovine rumen microbial communities from Lethbridge, Alberta, Canada - RJG_02 | ecosystem: Host-associated > Mammals > Digestive system > Stomach > Rumen | place: Canada: Alberta...
ACTAGTCTTGTCGTTGGTGTTTATGCCAATGGTACTGTGTGCGATAGCGTTAACAAACTGGATGATTCATTAAAAAAAAGCATCACGTCAGCAATTAACAAATTGAATTTCAAAGGAAAACTTTTTGATACTGCGTATTTTATTTCCTGCGATGAAAAGCACAATACAATCGTATTAATCGGCTTAGGTGAAATTGATAAAAAATTTGAACAAGCAGAAGTTGAAAAACTAGGTGCATCCATATATTCAGCCTCTAGCAAATTAGATGAAAATTTTGTTGTATTAATCGATTCCGCAGATTTACATGTCCCCTGCCCTTGTGCTCCAGCATACATGGCATTTGGTGCATTGTTAAAATCTTGGAAATTCGATAAATATCAAACCAAGAAAAAATGTAACGCAAGATTGAAGAATATTTCTGTTGTTGTAAAAGACATTGAAAACGCACAAAAACAATTCGACGAATTGAAGAAAATATCAGATGGTATTTTCTTAACAAGAACAGTCGTATCTGAACCTGCAAACGTTATTTATCCAGAAAGCATAGTTGAAATTGCGAAAAAAGAATTAGAACCATTAGGTATTGAAGTTGAAGTTTTAACCGTATCTGAGATGAAAAAATTAGGCATGGGAGCATTACTTGCAGTCGGTCAAGGAAGCGAAAGAGAACCTCGTTTAATCGTTCTAAAATGGAACAAAGGAAAGCAAGGCGATGCCCCTATAGCATTTGTCGGTAAGGGTATCACTTTTGATAGCGGAGGAATTAGCATTAAGCCAGATGATGGCATGGATGACATGAAAATGGATATGGCAGGCTCTGGCACCGTATTGGGTCTTTTCAAAGCTATCGCGTTAAATAACCTTCCAGTAAACGCGGTTGGTGCTATGGCTTTAGCCGAAAACATGCCATCAGGATCCGCACAACGTCCAGGCGATATTGTTACAACAATGTCAGGACAAACAGTTGAAGTCTTGAGCACTGATGCTGAAGGTCGTTTAGTATTGTGCGATGCATTATGGTATATGCAAGATAAATTTAAGCCACAAGCAATGATTGATTTAGCAACACTTACTGGTGCAATTGTCGTTGCCTTAGGTCATGAATTTGCCGGTCTTTTCAGTAATAATGATGACCTAGCTTCAAAGATAAACACGTCAGCTAAAGACACCGGCGAAAAGGTCTGGAGAATGCCTCTATCTGAGCATTATGATAGCTGTATTGATTCAAAAATAGCAGACATCCGCAATCTCGGAAAAGCTGGAACACGTGCCGGTGGAATTACTGCTGCACAGTTCTTAAAGCGTTTTGTGAACAATACACCTTGGGCACATATCGATATTGCCGGTGTTGAACATGACAATGATGGTATTTTCTTGTGCAATGGTGCCACAGGATTTGGCGTACACTTGCTGTATGACTTCATCGTAAAAAATTACGTGAAGTAGCAATGTATTACATATAAAACAAAAAGGTAAAGCCTCCATGTTTATCATACAAAAAAACAAGAGGCTTGCCTTGATAGTAATTTTATCAAAAAGCTACATACACAATTCGCCTACATGTCCTTATTGCAAATTTTTATAAATTTTTCTATCGCATATTCTATCTTATATGCGTTGAATTAATATAATAGACTTTAATATTTTGTTAATATATATTATATGTATGTCTGAAGGAGATGAATCTATGAAAGACGTTATTTACATGGATTATCAGGCTACAACGCCGTGTGATAGCAGGGTGTTAGATGCAATGTTGCCGTATTTTTCTGAGAAATTTGGGAACCCTCATTCTGTTACTCATGCTATGGGACGTGAAGCGTTAGAGGGCGTTCAAAATGCTAGATCTCAGGTCGCTAAGCTTATTAATACAGATACTGATAATATTATTTTTACATCTGGAGCAACAGAAGCGAACAATCTCGTAATTCAGGGAGTTTGTCGTTTTTATGATCAGAAAAAACGAAAAATTATAGTGTCAGGAATTGAGCACAAATGCGTACTAGAAAGTGCTAAAGCGATGGGACGAGATGGATTTGAAATTATTTTGGCTCCAGTCTTAGATAATGGCATTGTTGATTTAAATTTCCTTGAAAAACATATAAATGAAGATACATTACTCGTTTCAGTCATGACTGTAAATAATGAAATCGGAACAATCCAGCCAATTAAGGAAATATCGAAATTATGTCGCACGAAATCAGCGTTATTTCATACGGATGCCGCACAGGCCATTGGTAAAATAAATGTAGATGCCAATGATGTTGACTTCATGAGTATCTCTGGTCATAAGATTTATGGTCCTAAGGGAATTGGTGCTTTGTACGTTGCTAAAGGGTTACGCGTAAAACCGATTTTGTTTGGTGGAGGTCAAGAGCGAGGTATGAGATCAGGAACGCTCGCAACTCCATTGTGCGTTGGACTAGGTAAGGCATGCGAAATTGCAAGCGTAGAGATGGCAGAAGAAAAATTACGTCTTACTAAATTTAAAAATTATTTCATTGATAACATTATGAAAAGACTACCAAAGGTATATTTGAACGGAGACGAAGATTTGCGTATACCAGGATGCTTAAATTTTAGCTTTGAAGGCGTGGAAGGTGAAGGAATTATGCTCGGCATGCCTGAAGTATGCGTATCTTCTGGATCAGCTTGTACTTCTGCAACATTGGATCCATCTTACGTACTAAAGGCACTGAACACGAGAGATGAGCTTGCTCATTCCTCTTTACGTATTGGATTTGGTCGATTTACGAATTTTGAAGAAATTCAATATGTTGTTGATAAATTGGTTTCAGTAGTAACAAGATTACGGGAAATGAGTCCCTTGTGGAAATAATGGAGGAACTATGGAATATTCAAAAGAGGTGATGGATTTATATTCGAATCCAAAGAATGTTGGTAGCCTGGATGAAAATGACACTCATGTGGGAACATCTGTTGTTGGAGCTCCCGCTTGTGGCGACGTAATTAAGTTGCAAATTAAAGTTGGGGAAGACGGAAAAATTTCTGAGGCTAAATTTAAGACGTTCGGTTGCGGTGCAGCCATCGCATCAAGTGCATTAATTACGGATTGGGTGCAAGGTAAAAATCTCGATGAAGCAAAACAAATAAAAAATACAGATGTTGCGGATTATCTTTCATTGCCTCCAGTAAAGGCACATTGTTCCGTTTTAGCTGAGGAAGCAATACAGGGAGCAATTGATAATTATTTATCGAAACAAAAGGAGAAAAATAATGGTTGATTTTGTTACAATTACACCTGAGGCTGTGGAGTTTTTCAAGAAATCACTCGGAAATAATAACGGCGTTCGAATAGATATTGTTTCTGGCGGTTGTCAAGGAATGACCTACAAAGTTGATTTCGTTTCAGAAACCAATCCAGCTGATGTATGTGTAGAAAAAGACGGAGTAAAATTTTACTTCGCATCTAAGAGCGTGTTGTTTGTTGCAGGTATGACTATGGACTACAAAGTTACACCAATGGGAGGTAATGTCATATTTGAAAACCCTAATGCTAAATCAAAGTGTAGCTGCGGCAAGTCGTTTTGCATCGATGGTAATGGTTCTTGTAATAGTGGAAGTTGTTCATCTCATTCATGTTAAATTATTTTGACTTATTTGGACTGTCAGTTCGATATCTTATTGATGAAAACGAATTGACAGTTGCTTATCTAAAAAAACAAAGAGAAACGCATCCTGATAATTCAGGCAATTCAAGTGATTCCTCCATATTGAATCTTGCGTATTCTGTATTGAAAAATCCATTACTCAGAGCTGAGTATATATTGTCTTTAATTGGGAAAAACACAAATACAATGCCTCAATATCTTGCATTAAAAATGTTTGATTTAAGAGAGCAATTTGCAGAAATTCAATCAGATGAAGACAAAAATGAATTTGTTCGACATCAGCAAGAATATATCACAAACATATTGAAAATATTGCAAAAGCACAAAATTGACAGCGATGAATTCTTCAATTTATTTTGCGAAGCTAAATTTATTCATTCTTTTTTAGAAAAGGTAAAAAACAATGCGTGTAATTGGAATTGATTTAGGTACAACAGCCTCTGTCGTTGCGACCACAAACAATGATGGCTGTGCTACAGTTCTAAAATTAGACAACGGTTATACAACAGTGCCATCTGTTGTAAATTATTCTGAAGATTTTCCTATTGTTGGACGTAGTGCTTTATTGAAATCTGAAGATACAGTATTGACCGTAAAACGTGCCATGGGAACAAATGAGAAATTTTGCAATAGAACACCAGTTGAAATTTCTGCCGACATTTTATCTTTCTTAAAAAAATCTGCAGAACGAAATTTAGGAGAAAAAATAGATTCCGCAGTAATTACAGTGCCGGCACATTTCTCAGAATTACAACGCATAGCCACAAAGCAAGCAGCGTCATTAGCCGGCATAAAAATTTTGAGATTAATCAACGAACCTACAGCAGCAGCAATGGCTTTCGGCCTTAATAAGAACGGAGTATTTGCTGTATATGATCTTGGTGGCGGCACTTTCGATTTTTCTGTTTTACGCATTGTAGATGGCATATTTCAGGTGCTTGCAACTGGCGGTGATAATTATCTTGGCGGAAATGATATAGATAAGATAATTTCAGAAGAGAACATAAAACGTAACAATATCAACAAACTAAGTGACATTGAAGAAAAATCAGGAATGTTACTTGCGAAATATCTCAAAGAACATTTACAAGATAATCAATCAATTACAGCAGATTTTGAACACAATGATCAAAAATATCAATTTGTCTTAGATCAAAATTTATTACAAAAAGCGATCGATAATCTTTTGCAAAAAACACTGACTATTTCAAAACAAGTTTTGGACGATGCAAACACCGAGCATCTCGATGGAATAGTTCTTGTCGGTGGCATGACAAAGCTACAGCTGGTAAGAAATTTCGTAAAACAAAATTTCAGTGATATTCAAATTTTCGATAACATAAATCCAGAGGAAGTAGTTGCCTTGGGAGCAGCAATTCAAGCTCAATCTATAATTAACCAAAATACAGGCGTACTATTGATTGATGTTGTTCCTCTGACATTGGGTATCGAGACTTACGGCGGTGGTGTTGACAAAATCATACATAGAAACACACCAATTCCAATTTCGGAAAAACGACAGTACACGACGTATCAAAACAATCAGACTGGGATAAAATTCCGTGTAGTACAGGGAGAAAGCCCGCTTGCTTCAGAATGCCGATCATTGGCTAATTTTGAATTAAAAGGCATTCCGCCAATGCCAGCAGGCGTTGCAAATATTGTTGTTAATTTTTCTGTAGATGTAAATGGATTACTCACGGTAACAGCAAAAGAATTATCAACTGGAGTTGAACAAACTGTCGTTGTTGAGCCATCTGACGGATTAAGTGACTCCGATATGATTACCATGTTAGAAAAATCATTTACCAATCGAGAAATCGACAATGATAAAGCACGAAATATTGAGCTAGTCGTTGACACCAATCGTGCAATAGTATTTTGGAAAACGATATTAAACGAATTATCGAAAAACGAACGAAAAGAAGTAGTTCAATTAATTGATGAAATGGAAGAAAACATCCAACAAGAACAATACGATAAGCTAGTTGAAAATTCCCAAAAAGCCGATCATATTGTTGGGAAATTTATCGATGATATAATTAATAATCATCTTTGCGGGAAACGTGTGAAATAATACTAGTGCAGCCATACATGTTGATTTATCAACTATATGTCTCTTACATGTAAAATTATTTCAATAAGTCTTTCAGATTATTTCCTACGAAATGAGTATGTATAGTCTGTTGTTCTCTTGTTTCCAAATTACGGATAATTCCATCACCTTTAAGCAGCTCTTCATCATTAGCAATAAATACGTACCTTATGCCCTTTTTACTTGCATATGTAATTTGAGCTTTAAGCGGTTTGTTCTGTAAATAAAGTTCTGTTCTTACTCCAAATGTCCTGAAATTTTCAGCGATACGCATATACGTACCAATGTACTCTGGATTTTGCACTGTAACTAAAATTTCAGCGGGACTACTTCTGTCCGTGCGTAATATTCCCTTTTCCATTAATTTAGGAACGAGGCGTGAAATGCCGATTGTAGCACCAACTCCAGGACACTTATGTTTTGATAATAAGCTGGTTAAATTTTCGTACCTACCACCGCCAGAAATGCTTCCAATATCAGGTTCGTTGTCCAATTTAGTTTCAAAAATAGATCCAGTATAATAACTAAGTCCTCTGGCTAATTTCAAAGAAATTTTTACTGTTTCATCTGAAATATTTATTTGTTTCAACAAATTCAAAACAGTTTCCAATTCACTAACACCAGCTTGAAATTCTTCATTAATTTGAAGAGATTTCAACCAATGAATAACCTCAAAATTATCGCCTCTTTGATCTCCATTTAAGAAATTTTGTATCTTATCAAATTGATCTTCAGTTAATCCAAATTCTATAATTTGTGTCTTAAATTCCTCAAAAGTAAAATGATCAGATTTATCCAAGATACGAACCAATCCGATAATTTTATCCTCCGGTACTATTGTCTTCATGAACCCAGAGAGAATTTTTCTATTGTTTAGATATGTATGGAATGCTGGTACATGAATAATTTCCAATGTACGAATAATTGCTGAAATAACTTCCGCATCATAGTTCAATGATAAATCACCATCTCCTAAAATATCGATATCACATTGATAAAATTGACGATATCGTCCATATTGCGGACGCTCACCTCTCCAAACAGGTGCTATTTGATAACGCTTAAAAGGGAATGTTAATTCATTATGATATGATGAAACATACCTAGCAAGAGGAACAGTTAAATCGAAACGCAAGCCTAAATCTTTTTTATCTCGAGAATCCGCTAAACGAAACAAGCCATAAATTTCATTATCATTTCCTTTAGATAACAAAGTGCTAACGCGTTCTACAGCAACTGTATCCAATGGAGAAAAACCGAACGACTCAAAGCTTTTTATAATCTCATTTTTTACCGTATCAAAAGCGATTTGCTCGTTAGGTAAAAACTCCGGGAATCCTGAAATATCTGCTCTCATATAGCACCTCTCTTAAAGTATTTCGAGTATATCTCCATATCTTCAAAAAGTCTAATTAAAAATTACAAATTGCAGAACCTAAAAAATACTTATTATAAGAATTGTAAGAAGCAGATATCAATTTATCAAAAGTATTTTTGATTATTTTTATTGGTTTCAAACATTCTGCTTTCATTAACTTTACCGAGTCATTCAAATTGTTTTTTCCAAAAATAACAGGCTTTCCACCTTCAGTGTACACAGAAGCAACTCTTGATTTCGGACAAATTCTAATGATAAAACCCGTCAAATTGTCAAACATGATAGGTTGTTCCATATCTTTATCCAAATAAGCAAGAATACAATTCATAACCATCGAATTTGCAACTAAGATTCCTTTATTTTTCAATTTGTCTTTTTCGCATTTATCCATGATTGTCGAAAACACACGAGAACATACGTCATTCACACTTTCCTTTATTACTGGATTATTTTTAAAATCATGATCTTTTAACATCCTCTTAAATATATCGTTACCAATAGCTTTGACTTTTCTCATTTCTCTGAAATTAACTTCGAGTTCATTAAAACCATCGTCTACAGACGGACAACAAAACAAACGTTCTGCAGTTAGTTTGTTTCTATTGATATTTGAGCTATATACAATCGTTTGATTGATCTCCTTGAACCATTCACGAAAAATGCATTCAGTCTCAGGATTAATTTCCACACTTGTTGAAGTGTCTTTTTTAGTATGAACAAGATCCTCTTTAGCCTCTGGTGCATGCCTCAAGACAAAAAGCGTGACAAACTGACAGCTATCAATTAAATTATTCAACAATATGTTAGACGTTAAATTGCTTTTACCGTACATTTTACTAAATCTACTTTGGTAATAAAAATCTCTTTTTTGATTGATATCATCCATTAAATCCCACCAGTCAACCTGTTCAACTGGAACTATTGTATTTTTAAGTTGATCATTTGAAGCATCTACATAATCACAAGATGAGAAATTTAACAATGATTTATAACGCGGAATTTGTCCTTTTCTTCTTTTTGTGTTTTTTAAACTCGTAATAGAATTGGATCTCGGTAAAGATTTCCATTTTGCTTGTCCTTCTTTTACTTGTTTTTCATCAAAATGCACTTGTTTTTTTTGTGAATAGTTTTCATTATCTGGTAAACAGATTTCATCGTCATCATCTATTTCTATATTAGTGAATGTTGGTTTTATTATACCCGCATAAGTAGATTGATTAAAAAATCTATTTTCATCAGCAGACATACATGAACCAAGTGGGTTTATTATTAATGATGTCAAAATTAATATTTTTTTCATAACTGCTCCCATAGAACTATAAAACAAAAATTATTATGTACAGTTTTATACCGCATATATATTAATAAAATATTAAAAATAAACAGTCAATTATAAAAATAAAATTTTATTTAAATTTTTAGACAATAGATTTTTTACTAAATATTTTTGCCTATTTTGCAGTTGTTTTGATTGCCAAAAGAATGGTCTAGTTCGATTATGAGGTTTTTGCTAAAATCAACCTGAATAAAGTAGAGGAATATATGACAGATAATAACAGCAACATCAATAACGATGCAAAGTTTGGGATGCAACATATCTTATGGATCTTAGCTACATTTTTTTTCGTGTATCAATATGGCGTTAGATCAGCAGTTCCAAGTGTATTAAATGAAGATTTACAAAAGTATTTTCTGATAGATGCTACAAAAATGGGCGGTTTAGTAAGCATGTTCTTTCTTGCTTATACTGCTATGCAAATTCCAGTTGGCTTAATTATCGATCGTTTTAGTTCTCGAAAAATATTGATATTAGCGTGCTTAGGTGTCGCTCTCGGTGAGCTTTGCTTCGTTTCGACAAATACTTATTTGGTAGCCGTAATCGGGCAAATTACACTAGGTATCGGATGTTCGTTTGGCTTTGTATTGGCAATGAAAGTTAGTAATGATTATTTCCCGAAAGAGCAAGTTGCAATAATCTCTAGTATTTCAATTTCAGCAGGAAGTTTAGGACCTGTTATAACTAGTCCATTATTGGCAAAACTCTCAACCTCTTTTCATTGGAAATCGGTTGTCATCGCATTTGGATTATTTGGCGTAATTTTGTCGACACTATGTGCCGTTATTATAAGAGAAAAATTTCTTCCAAAAATTGAAACCAATAATGAACCGATTCAAAGATCAAATTGTGGCATATGGCCCACAGTAAAAGAAATTTTATGGAATAAGCAATACATCGGATTGAGCGTTTTTTCAATGTTGTCATTAGCTGCATTATCAGCATTTTGTGACACATGGGGACTTACGTTTTTGAGACATTCGTACGACTTCTCTACAGAAGAAGCATCTATTTTAGTTCCAATAACATATGCAGGCACAATCGTAGGTGGACCTATCGCAGCGTTATTAGCAAAAAAATTTTCGAGTTTCAAAAAGGTAATGTTATACGAAACTGTTGTGTTGGCGATTTTATATACTATATTAGTTTTTGTACATATGTCCAAAATAGAATTGGTTGTTTTGTTATTTTCGCTTGGACTAATTGGCTCGTGCCAATTTTTGGTATTTCCAGCTGCATTATGTTGTGCCTCAAAAGAGATTGGCGCAACTGTTACTGGTGTTGTGAATATGATTACAATGTTAGGTGTAACGATTATGTCCTATTTAGTTGGATTGGCGTTAGATTGGTCACGAAATTATTCGGGAGGCATAGAATATTCTTTACAAGATTATCGTAATAGTTTTATTCTATTGATTGCATGTGTTGTTGTGTCTTGGATAGTTTTGTTCTTTACGAAAGACGTATATCCAGTTGAGCATAAAAATGGAGTAACGAAATGAAGAAGGTAATAAAATCAATTGTTTTTGTCGGTGCATTAAGTGGAATAGGATGCTTTTACTGTAATGCAGGAACAACTAAAGAAGAAGTTGAAAACAAGCCTACTCAAATCCAATTAGATAAAACAAAACAAGGAGATACACAAATCAAATCTGATTCGATTGCTTCGCTTATAACGCAAACCCAAGGAAATCCACAACAGAATATTTTGAGAAAAATATTTCAAAGTGATGCGTTGCCAACATCAAAATCAGTAACACAAAATAATGCATCTAATGGGAAAAAATCTGTAGCAATAATTCCAGGTCAGGATCGCTCGACTGTTGCAATTTATCCCGATGGGAAATGTGTTGTAACAGATACTCGGATTGTTCCGGTAAAGCAAGGAAGCAACAACGTTAGGCTTTTGGATTTAATTGCAGGTGACCCTATTTCTGTTACGTTTAGAACACCAAAAAAAGGAAGTATCATTTTAAATAAATACTGTTTTAATATTATTGATGATATAGAATTCTACAACAAAAACAACGCAGAACCTCGTGGTTTCAATGCTGTTCGAAATAAAATTCTTGATAGAGCGGTTGGTCATGATGTATGGGTTAGAAAAAATGAAAACCCGAAAGAGCTTCGAAAAATGAAACTTATAAAATCTGGAAATTCTTCTGGAATGAGCTTTTGTGAAAACGATAATCATTATGAATTTGTTGAATATTATGAGTTACAAGGCATATCTAAAGACGTTATCGATGTATGTCAAAATTTTATAAATGCAACTTTTAATAGTGATGTAGCAGATGACGTTGAAATAGAAATCAGCTATTTGTCTCCATTTATAACTTGTGAATATGCTTATGACATCGACATTTTTGACAAGTTGGATCGTATAGATGTTGCATCGAAATATATTATAAAAAACAATTCATCAAACGATGTAAAAAATACCAATGTGATTATCAAGCAAAATGATTTGAAATTTTCAGATGTTGATATAGATTCCAAATCTAGTACTGCCTGTGTAAAACATGAGAAAAATACCGCACATTCAATTAGATACGGAATAAATTTATCCAAGTACGATTTAGATAAATGCTCTACTGACACAAAAGAAAAAACAAACTTAACTGTCTGTAATTTAATTACATTTTCTAAAAAACAGAGAAAAACATTTGGGTTTAATGAATCGTCAGATGCTCACATAATTGTATATAGACGACATGGAGAAGATCGAAATTTATATAAACAATTCAAACTGTCAGAAATGATAAAAAATGGAGATGATTGGAATATTGAAGTTGGGGAAGCTGACGGTGTAACAGCGAAATGTCAAGTAATAGATAGAAACAATAATCTGAAAGATCAGATTGATTACAGTATTAGAATCACCCTTCAAAATGATAGAATGGAAGACGTTGAATTGTGTGTAAATATTGATGAAGATCAAAATAAATACAGTGTATTGAAAAGCAATATAGGTGAAAGCAACAACACCTGGAATATACAATTAAAACCTAGCGAAACCAAAGAGTTACAAATCAAGTTGAGGATAAAAAAATAATGATGGAATTGAGATTATATCCAGATCCCGTATTAAGTAAAAAATGCGAAGATGTAGAAATTAGCGATGAATCTGCTAAGGCAGTTTTAGAAGAAATGTCGAAATACTTATATGAATGGAATGGTGCGGGATTAGCAGCTCCTCAGGTTGGTATTTTGAAAAAAATGGTCGTTATTGATGTTCGTGATGAACCCGCCGTTTTATACAAAATGATTAATCCAAAAATAGTTTGGCATTCTGATGAAATTGTTGAATCAAAAGAAGGTTGTTTATCGCTACCTATCTTAAGAGAAAAAATTAAACGTTATGAAAGAGTTACAGTTGAGTATTTAGATGAAAATTTTGGAAAACACGAAATAACAGCCGACGGGTTTTTAGCATGTTGTCTACAACATGAAATAGACCATTTATCTGGAAAATTATATATCGATCACCTTAGTAGATTGCGTCGAAATTTTGCGTTAAAGAAATTTGCAAAATTACAAAAAGAAGCCGCAGAACGAGGCGAAGAATTATCAGAAGCTACTGACGAAAGCGAGGACGATGATGAATAATAAAATGCGTTTAGTTTTCATGGGAACCTCTGAGTTTTCTTTAAGTGCTTTAAAAGCTATCCATCATATGGAAGATATTGATTTGGTTGCGGTATACACTCGTGCCCCAAAGCCTGCTGGCAGAAAGATGGAATTAAAAAAGTCTGTTATTCAAGAGTATGCTGAAGCTAATAACATTCCGTGTCTAACCCCAAAGAGCTTGCGTAAAGACAATGCAGACAAAATATTTGCAGATCTTCATGCTGATATTGTTGTTGTTGCAGCATATGGACTTATAATTCCACAAAACATTTTGGATATTCCGCAATATGGCTTTATCAATATTCATGGCTCATTGCTACCTCGTTGGCGTGGTGCATCTCCTATGCAAGCAGCACTTCTAAATGGAGATAAGCAAAGCGGAATTACCATAATGAAAATGGATGCAGGAATTGATACAGGCGACATTATTTCCATGCAACCTATTGAAATCACTTCAAAAATGAATTTAGGCGAGTTCTCAGAAAAGATGTCAGAACTCGGAGCTAAAATGATTATTGATGTATTAAATGATATTCCAAATTGCTTAAATAATGCGACGAAGCAACCTGAGGAAGGAGCATCATACACAGGAAAAATTACCACTGACGATTGTCGTATAAATTGGACGGAAT
>Ga0256405_10010010_pt1 | contig 12699 bp, 14 predicted proteins | sample RumenRJG_02DNA_FD_189096 | JGI IMG/M metagenome (GOLD analysis project Ga0256405, IMG submission 189096) | Bovine rumen microbial communities from Lethbridge, Alberta, Canada - RJG_02 | ecosystem: Host-associated > Mammals > Digestive system > Stomach > Rumen | place: Canada: Alberta...
ACATGTGATAAATAGTTTAATTTAAAATTTTCATAAAAAAGCCCTGAACAAAAGTTCATGGCTTCTTTATGGAGCGGGAGACGAGGCTCGAACTCGCGACATCCTCCTTGGCAAGGAGGCATTCTACCACTGAATTACCCCCGCTTATTCTTACTGTAAAATCATTATACATGACAAAATTTTAAATTGCAAGTGCTTTTTGAAAAAAAAATTTTACAAACCAAGTTTTTTTAAGTTTCAGCATGTATAATCGTCATGTTTAAGGGGGGTGTCATGCCTGCTAAGAAGAATAACAATGAAATTAATAATAAACTTATGCCACAGGATATTACTGCGGAAGAAGCTGTTTTAGGTGCAATTTTGGTTAATCCTTCTTCGGTTATGACAAAAATTGTTGAAATTCTTAAACCGGAAAGTTTTTACAAGCCTGCTCACAGGTATATTTTTGATGCTATGTTGCAACTTTATAACCAAAACCAAATGATTGATATTGTTTCGGTTTCAGATGTTTTAAGCTATTCGTCAAAATTAGAAATGGTAGGCGGTCGTGCTTTTGTTAATGACTTGGCTTTTAAAACCGTTACTACTGCCAATGTTGCTTATTATGCCAATATAATAAGAGAAAAAGCTGTAAAAAGAGCTTTGATAAATGCAGGAGCTGAAATTGTTTCTTCTGGATATGATACTGAAAATATTGACTCCTCACTTGAAAATGCTGAAAAATTGATTTTTGAAATTGCTTCTCAAAAATCTACAAAAGATTTTATACCTGTTAAGGAAGACGTTTTTAATGTATATAACCAAATCGAATATCGTTACCAACATAAAGGTGAACATACAGGTGTAAAAACTCATTTTTACGAGTTAGATGATTTGACAAACGGTTTGCAAAAATCGGATTTGATAATTCTTGCAGCACGTCCTTCAATGGGTAAAACTGCTTTTGCTCTTAATATTGTTGCAAATGTTGCTATGAAATCAAAAGTGCCGGTTGCTCTGTTTTCTCTTGAAATGTCAAGAGATCAATTAGTGCAACGTATGATGTGTTCGGAAGCTGAAATTGATATGCAGCGTGTAAAGAACGGAAATTTACAAAGTAAAGATTTTGATAAACTCACAAGGGCAATGGGCGATTTATATGAAGCTCCGATTTTTATAGATGATACCGGCGGATGTACTTTAACTGATATTCGTGCAAAATGCAGACGTCTTGCTATGATAGAACCAAATTTAGGACTTGTCGTAATAGACTACTTGCAGCTTATTGCTTCATCAAGTAATAACGACAGAAACCAAGAAATTTCGGCAATTTCAAGAGGCTTAAAAATCCTTGCAAGAGAATTAAACGTTCCAATTATAGCGCTTTCTCAACTCTCACGTAAAGTAGAAGACAGAGGCGACAAGCGTCCTATGCTTTCAGACTTGCGTGATTCAGGTGCAATCGAACAAGATGCGGATATTGTTATGTTCATACACCGTGAAGATTATTATAAAAACAAAGATGCTGATGCGGAAGGTGAAGAATTTAATAAAATTGCAGAATCAAGCGGTAAATCTGACATTATAATCGCAAAACACAGAAATGGCCCTACTGATACTATAAAATTACTGTTCCAAGCAAATATTACAAAATTCAAAAATCCGATTAAATCAACGGATGATATTTTTTAAGCTACACAAGGTTTTTGATAACGCAGTAAATTTTTGAAAGTTTTTCTCTGTCGTGTTTAACATTTTCAAGTAATTTTGTTATATTAGCATATAATTCTTTTTCGGTTTTCATTCCTCCAAAAGAAAATAATTCATCAGGTTCAATATTTAAAACATTTATAATTTTTTCTAAAGTGTCAGCAGTCAAAAATCCTTTACCTGTTTCAATAATTCCTAATCCATTTAGAGAAATATCAATTTTTTCGGCAAATTCTAATTGTGAATAACCTTTTGATTTTCTTAAATTTTGTATTTTTCTGCCAAGTAATTTTTTTATGTCTGACATATTAACCTCTTTTATATATTAAGGTTAATATATTTTGGTTTATACACAATTAAACTGTTGACTATAATAATTTAATTATGTATAATCAAAATTAAATTGTGATATATGAGGTTAAAAATGAAAAAAATATTTGCATTTACATTAGCTGAAACATTAATTGTAATGGGTGTAATTGGTATCGTATCAGCATTAACACTGCCGAATTTGAACAGCTTAACAGGTGATAAAGAGCGTGTTGCAAAGGTTAAGAAGATATATCAAAACTTAAATGATGCTTTAGGACGTGCAGAGGCTGTCTATGGCCCTTATGAACAATGGTTTATAAATGATACAACAGATCAGGCAAAAGCAAAACGAGTAGGTGAACGCTTGGTTGAGTTTATGAAAGTTTCAAAAGATTGTAGCACTACAACAAATCAAAAATGTATGAATAACAATTATGATACAAATGACAAATTTTATAAAGTCATATTAGCGGATGGTACATCCTTTGCAACAGCTGGTCCAGTAAACGCCAATCAAATATTTGTTGACATTGATGGACCAGCAAAAGGTTCTGGTTCTTCTGGTAAAGATTTTTTTGTTTTTATTTTTTCTGATGATGGTGTTATACCAAGTGGTTACAAAGATAGTTTTGCTGATTTAATTCAAGATTGTCTGGGGTTAGGAAAATATCCTTCAACCTGGATAATAAAGTATGATAATGCAGACTATTTACAATTCCAATCAGTAAGCGGCTCTACTGCAACTTGCAAAAATGGTAACACTGTTACAGAGGCTAATCCGAGATGTAAATAGAGAATGGTGAGTGGTGGATTGTTTTGCTCTGCAAAGTTGCATGATAATTATTTTAACTCACTACACACAAAAACATCTTTACAACAAAAATTCATCTGTTATAATCGTAGTATGAATACATACGTTTACTCAATTGAAGATGATGCCGAAAATGCCCAAACGCTTTATGTGAATTTAACTAATAAGTGTTCAAATAATTGTGTATTCTGCATTAGAACTACTGTTGATGATATTAAGGGCAAAAACATGTGGCTTGAAGATGAAAATTTTTCAGCTGAAGATGTTTTAGAACAATTTAAAAATTTTAATACCCCAAAAGAAGTTGTTTTCTGCGGTTACGGCGAACCTCTTATGAAATTTGATATTTTAAAAGAAGTTGCAACAGTTTTAAAACAAAAAGGCATAAAAATACGAATTAACACTAACGGAACAGGGAATATTATAAATAAAAAAAATATTGTTCCCGAGCTTGCAAAATTTACAGATGAAATTTCAATTAGCCTAAATGCCCCTACACAAGAACAATACGAAGAAATTTCAAAACCAAAATTTAAAAATACGTTTGCTGAAATGCTTGACTTTACAAAGAAATCGGTAGAAAATAATATTAAAACAACTCTTACTGTCGTCGATGAATATTCGGATTACAAATTAGATATTCCGGCATGCAAAAAAATTGCAGATGAAATCGGAGCAGACTTTAGAGTAAGAAAATGGATTAGTAATGGTTATTAGTATAATTTGTAGGAAATGAAAGGAAAGACAAATGCTAAAAGAACAATTAGACAAAATCATGTGTCCTAAAACTATCGCAGTTGTTGGTGCTTCTACAAAAGAACACACAATTGGTTCAGACATCATGAAAAGATTACAAGAGTACAAATTTACAGGTAAAATCTACCCAATTAACCCAAAAGGCGGTATAATTGAAGGTTTACAAGCTTATACAACAGTAAACGAAGTACCTGAAAGTATTGATTTAGCTATCATTGTTGTAAATTCAAAATTTGTTTTATCAACAATTGATCAATGCCACGAAAAGGGTATCACAGGTTTATGTATCATCACAGCAGGTTTCAAAGAAACCGGTGCAGAAGGTGCTGAACTTGAAAAACAATTAGTTGAAAAATTAAACGAATATGGTATGAGATGTGTAGGTCCTAACTGTTTAGGTGTTGTAAACACTAACCCTGAAATCAGTATGGACGGATGTTTTGCAGAAAGCTTACCAGAACGTGGACACATTGGTTTCGTTTCACAATCAGGCGCTTTAGGCGGCGGTATCTTAAACATCTTAAAAGACTTAAATCTTGGTTTCGCTCAATTCATTTCAATCGGTAACCAAGCAGATGTTAACGCTGAAACAGCTTTAGAATACTGGGAAAATGATGATGACGTTCACCAAATGTTGTTATACATGGAATCAATCCAAAACCCTGCTAACTTCAGAAAATTGGCAACAAGAATTTCTAAGAAAAAACCTATCCTTGCTTTAAAAGCTGGTCGTTCAGCAGCAGGTGCTTCAGCAGCATCTTCTCACACAGGTTCATTAGCCGGTGCAGATAAAGCTGCTAACGCTTTATTAGCTCAATCAGGCGTTATCAGAGAATATTCTTTGAAAAACTTATTCTCTACAGCAAAAGTATTTGCTAACTGCCCTATTCCAAAAGGAAACAGAGTAGCTATCATCACAAATTCAGGCGGCCCTGGTATTATGGCAACTGACGCTGTTTGTGAATACGGTATGGAAATTGCTAAAATTACAGACCAAACAAAAGAAACTTTAAGAAGCTTCTTACCTGCAGCAGCATCTGTTAAAAACCCAATCGATATGATTGCTTCAGCTCCTATCGAACACTATAAAGAAACATTAAAAACAGTTATTGCTGACGAAAATGTTGATATGATTATGGTTATTTACTTGCCATTCTTAGGCTTAAAAGACATTGATGTTGCAAAAGCTGTAATGGAAATTAAAGCTCAATATCCTGAAAAACCAGTTATCGGTGTATTCATGACTAAGAGCGAATTCTTCACAGCATTATCAGATATGAATGTAAATATGCCATTCTTTATGTACGCAGAAGAAGCAGCAGAAGGCTTTGCAAGATTAGACCAACAAAGAAAATGGATTGCAAGACCTGAAGGCAAAATTCCTTGCTACGATGTAGACAGAAAGAAAGCTGAAAGCATTATTTACCAAGCATTAAAAGAAGACAGAGCTCAATTAACAACTCGTGAATCAATTGATGTTTTAGATGCTTACGGTATCAGAGTATGTAAATCTGGCTTTGCTACTAATGAAGAAGAAGTTGTTGCATTAGGTAACTCAATCGGCTACCCTGTTGTAATGAAAATGACTTCTAAAACAACATCTCACAAAACAGATGTTGGCGGTGTTAGAGTAAACATTCAATCAGAAGAACAATTAAGAGCTGAATACAAAGACTTATTATCTAAATTAGAAGAAAAAGGTCTTTTAGACGGTCTTGAAGGTGTAATCATTCAAGAAATGGTTAAAGGTAACAGAGAAATGGTTTGCGGTATCGCAACAGACCCTCAATACGGCCCAATGATGATGTTCGGTTTAGGCGGTGTATTCATCGAAGTTATGAAAGACGTAACTTTCAGAATTGCTCCTTTAACTGACGTTGATGCTGAAGAAATGATTAAATCAGTAAAAGCATACAAATTATTGGAAGGTGCTAGAGGTACAAAACCTGCTGATATGAACCAAATCCAAGAAACAATGTTGAGATTATCTCAATTAGTTTCAGACTACAAATTCATCGATGAATTAGATATTAACCCATTGTTAATTTCTGAAAAAACAGGTGAAGGTATTGCAGTAGACGGTCGTATCAAAGTTAGAATGGAAGAAGCAAAAGAAGCTTTAGGTCTAACTTGCGCAGCTTGCGGTTCTTGCTGCTAGTTTGAACATCTCAATACAAAGTAACAGGCGGTTTTGCTTTCAGTAAAACCGCCTGTTATTATTTTAAAATCCAATCAATTAACGGTCTTATTTCACCCATTTCACCATTAAAATTTTCTAATATTGAATCAATGTTGAGATTTTCTTTTATCGGTTCTATTGAAAAAATACCGTCTTTAAATACTTTTGAATAATTCAAACCATTGTTTGCACAATGAGGAACATTAACAGTACCATTTTTTCTTAAATATGCAAGTCCGTGAGTACGGCAAGTTAAACCTCTGTTTGAATAAACAGAACATAAACCGTCAATTAAAAACGGACATCTGTACTCAAATCGTTCACCTTTAAAATTATCTTTTTGGATTTTTATTTGTTCAATATTTTGTTTAATTTTCAATTTTGTATTTTCAGGTAATTTAGCAAAAGCTTCCATTAAATATCCCATTTCAATCCAAGAAAACGGATATTCACCGACTTCGCAACAAGCGGAACAACCTTGATGACAGTATATATATTCGGAATTTCCTTCAAAGTATTTGTCAATTTTTTTCTGAAAATCTTTTATAAAACGGTCGTATTTTTTCAGCATACAAAAATGTTAGCATAAAACTTGATTAAAGGACATGTTTATTTTAAAATTAACTCGTAAAAATACATAAAAGGAGAATAGATATGTCAAGAAAACCTATCATTGCAGGTAACTGGAAAATGAATTTATTAAAAGCTCAGGCAAAAGAACTTTTTGAGGGAATAAAAAGCTATGTAAGCCAATATACAGCGGTAGAATTGCCAACGGTTGTAATTGCACCGGTATTTACATCTTTATCAGCAGTAGAAGATGTAAAATGTGATTGCGGTTGCGGCGGTAAAAAAATATCAGTAGCATGCCAAAATTGTCATTGGGAACAATCAGGCGCATATACAGGTGAAATATCAGTAGAAATGGCAAAAGATGCAGGATGTGATTATGTAATTATCGGACACTCTGAAAGACGACAATATTTTTCAGAAACAGATGAAATGATTAACAAAAAAGCAAAGGCTATTTTAACCGGCGGTTTAATTCCAATCATCTGCTGCGGTGAAACATTAGAACAAAGAGAAGCAGGTGTTACGGATTCACACATCGCAAGTCAAATAAAAGCTGCTTTAGACGGAATTTCATCAGAAGATGTTGAAAAATCAGTTATCGCTTATGAACCAATTTGGGCAATCGGAACAGGCAAAACTTGTGATGCAGTTGAGGCAAACAGAGTTATTGCAATGATTAGAAGTGTTGTAAAAGAAGTTACAGGCGAAAAAGCAGCTGATGCAATCAGAATTTTGTACGGCGGTTCTGTAAAACCAAGTACAATCGAAGAACAAATGCGTCAATCAGATATAGATGGAGCACTTGTTGGCGGAGCATCTCTAAAAGCAGACAGCTTTAACGAAATTATTGCAAACACAATGAAAACAATGGCATAATATAAAGGAGAAAATAATGGCACAACAATTTTCACAACAAGTAAAAATCAGAACAGGTTTATACGTATTTGTAAAAGAAACACCAAATCCTGTTGTATTGTATTTTGATAACCCGCAAGCTGTTTTTGAAGAATTAAAACAAGCAATGAAATCAGCTACACCGGTTCTTGTTGATAAACAAGCAAACGGCCCAATCAAAAGATTGTGTGTAGTTTCTAACCAAATAAGAGGACTTGCATTGCAAGATGAACAATACCAATAAAATCTTAATAGATGATATTGAAAATGCCACATCGAAAACTTTAGATGTTGATTTTGATGATGTTATAGAAGATATTCCTTCAAACAAAAATGTCAAAGCTCATCTTATAATAAAGTCATTAGGCGATTTTATTGAAGTGAAAGGTTCTCTGGAAGCAGATTTAACGCTCGAATGTGATATGTGCTTAAAGGAATTTGACTACAAACTTCAAGAAGAAATAGATGAAACTTTTGCGAAAAGTACATTACTTGAAGAATATGGTCAAGAAACAGAACTGAAAGACGGGCAATTTGTTACAGATTTGGATGGCAGTAATGAAATAGATATTTATGATTTATTGTATCAATATGTAATATTAAATATACCAAATAAAAAAGTTTGTGGTATAAATTGTAATAAAGGGGTTTTTCAAACAGATGAAGAATTCGTGGAAGAAGATCCCAGAATGGAAGTTTTTAAGAATATAAAGATAGATAAATAGAAAGGTATAGAAAATGGCAGTACCAAAGAAAAGAACAGGTGCAAGAAAACAAGCAACAAGACGTTCACATTGGAAAGCATTAAAACCCGCAACAACAAAATGTTCACACTGCGGAGCAACAGTATTAGCTCACACAGTATGTACAGAATGCGGTTACTACAAAGGAAAAGCAGTAAGTATCAAATCTCCTGATTACGTATCAGAAGAAGTAAAACCTGCAAAAAAATCTACAGCAAAGAAATCAACAAAAAAAGCTGCAGCTAAAAAAGCAGAAGCTCCTGTAGAAGAAACAAAAGTAGAAGAAACTGTATCAGAAGAAACAAAAACAGAAGAAGTAAAAGCTGAAACCGAAGAAAAAACTGAGGAATAACTTTTACAAACTTCCCTGAGGGATAGATGACCAGAATAGCAATAGATGCAATGGGTGGTGATCACGCTCCGCACGAAATAGTTGCGGGTGCAGTTTGGGCTGCTTATGAGTACAATGTACCGATTGAACTTGTAGGTAAGCGTGATGACATACAGAGAGAACTTGACAAAATCAAAAATGACGGGTTCTTTTCTGATTGCGGTCAAAAAGGTACAAAAAAGCGCATTAAAATAGATATATCAAAACTTGATATTATAATAACTCACGCAGATGAAGTTATTGAAATGGGAGAACACCCAGGACAAGCAATAAGAAAGAAAAAGAAATCATCTATCGTATTAGGTGTAAAATCCGTTGCAGACGGTAATTCTGATGCAGTAGTAGCCGCCGGTTCAACAGGTGCAGCAATGGCTGCAAGCTTGTTTGGCATGGGTAGAATAAGCGGAATTACACGACCTGCAATAGCTGTAACTTTACCTTCATTGAACAAACCTGTTGTTCTTATAGATGGTGGTGCTAACAGCGATTGTACACCTGAAATGCTCTACCAATTTGCAATAATGGGTATTGTATTTTCTAAACATGTTCTGGGGATAAAAGAACCAAGAGTCGGTGTTTTAAACATTGGTGAAGAAGAAACAAAGGGTAATACGCTGGCACAAGAAACACATAAATTACTGGCTGCGGATAAAAATAAGTTTAATTTTGTTGGTAATATTGAGGGTAAAGAATTATTGCTTGATTCTTGCGACGTTGTTGTTTGCGATGGTTTTGTAGGAAATGTAGCCTTAAAAGTTACAGAAGGTACTGCAAAATTAATTTTAAAATTAATAAAAGAACAATTCTCAAAATCCGTTGTTGGTGGAGTTGTCGGTTTAATGGCAAAAATCTTCCTGAATAAAATTTATCCTAAAATAAATTACGAAGAATACGGCGGAATGCTGCTTTTAGGAGTAAAGGGAATAACTGTAATTTCCCATGGCAGAAGCAAAGCTTATGCAATAAAAAATGCTGTAAGAGTTGCAAAAGAAGCCGTTGAAACGGGATTAAACAAAAAAATTGCAGAATTAATAGGGGAATAATGAAAAAAACAGCATTTATATTTCCGGGACAAGGCTCTCAATCAATTGGAATGGGAATTGATTTGTATAATAATTTTGATTGTGCAAAAACAGTTTTTGATACTGCGGATAAAGTTTTGGACAAAGAAATTTCAAAAATTTGCTTTGAAGGTCCTGAAGAAGATTTAAAACAAACAATAAATACGCAACCGGCAATATTAACAACATCAATAGCTGCATTAGAAACTTTTAAATCAATTTTAAATATAATACCATCTTACACAGCAGGACACAGTTTGGGTGAATATGCAGCATACTACGCATCCGGTGCAATTACTCTTGAAAATGCTTTTAAATTAATTCAAAAAAGAGCTGAATTAATGAATGACAGCAAAGGCGGTTCAATGGCGGCCATTTTGAATTCTGATGAAGAAACGATAAAAGAATGTATGGCACAGGCAGACGGTTATGTTGCTATTGCTAATTACAATTCTCCAAAACAAATTGTCATAACAGGTAATGAAAATGCAGTTAAACAAACTTGTGATTTGCTAACAGAAAAAGGAGTTAAAAGAATTGTTCCGTTGGCAGTTTCAGGTGCATTTCATTCAGAATATATGAAGTCAGCCGGTGAAAAATTTGCTGAATTTGTGGAAAAATTTGAAATAAACGAAACCTCAATTCCGGTTGTAACAAATGTGGATGCGGAATTTACCACAAAAAATTTCAAAGAAAAAATGTCAAAACAAATCTTTTCATCTGTTTTATGGATGCAATCAATTGAAAAAATGATAGAAAAAGGTGTAGATACGTTTATTGAATTTGGAAATGGAACAGTTTTAGCAGGATTAAACAGAAAGATAAATCCAGAAATTACAACAATAAACATTTCGGATAAAGAAACATTAGAAAATGCAGTAAAAATATTAAGTGAGGTATAAAATGAGCGAAAAATTAGCATTGGTAACAGGCGGTTCAAGAGGAATAGGCAGAGCAAGTGCATTACGTCTTGCAAAAGAAGGATATGACGTAGTTATAAACTATGCAGGCAATGAAGAAGCCGCAAATAAAACAGTTGAAGACATTAAAGCTCTTGGAGTTCAAGCTGAAGCCTATAAATTTGATATTTCAGATAATGCAGCAACAACGGAAGCTATAAATAAAATTGTTGAAAAATACGGAAGAATTGATGTTCTTGTAAATAATGCAGGTATAACGAGAGATGGCTTATTTATGCGAATGAGTAAAGAGAATTGGGATGCAGTAATAAATACAAATTTAACAGGAGCATATAATGTAACTCAACCAGTTATAAAAGTAATGATGAAGCAACGTATAGGTGCAATTGTAAATATGGCAAGTATTGTCGGTGTATATGGAAATGCGGGTCAAGCCAACTATGCCGCTGCAAAAGCAGGTTTAATCGGTTTCACAAAATCTTTAGCAAAAGAATTAGCATCAAGAAATATTAGAGTTAACGCAGTTGCTCCGGGATTTATTTTAACAGATATGACAAAAGATTTAGATAGTGAAAAAATAACAGAACATATTCCGTTAAAACGTTTGGGAACCGCTGACGATATTGCGGATGCAGTAGCATTTTTAGCCGCAGGTACAACATACGTTACAGGGCAAGTTTTACAAGTTGACGGTGGACTTACTATATAAAGATTATTTACAAAAAATAAAAAAATTTGCAAAAAAAACTTTATTTGATAAAATATAATTACAAAAACAGATAGTTACAAAAAAGAGGAAAAAACAATGAGTACATTAGACAAAGTAAAAAAAGTAGTAGTAGACCAATTAAGCGTTGATGAAAGCTTAGTAACACCTGAAGCAAGCTTCACAGGCGATTTAGGTGCTGACTCTTTAGACACAGTAGAATTAGTTATGGCTTTTGAAGAAGAATTCGGATGCGAAATTCCTGATGAAGAAGCAGAAAAAATTCAAACTGTTCAAGATGCAGTAAACTACATCGAAGCTCATTCTTAATTGGGTGATATTATAGAAATAGAAATAAAAGAGGGTATTTTGCTTTGATGTGAATATCCTCTTTTTTAATGAAAGAAGGTAAATTATGGAAAAAAGAAGAGCAGTTATTACCGGTATCGGTGCGATAACACCTTATGGTATAGGTGTAAATAAGTTATGGGATGCGGTAAAAAATGGTAAAAGCGGAATAACATTTGTTCATGGCCCTCGTATAGATGAAGAAAAACAAACAACACATATCTACGGAGTTGTCCCTGAATATGACGAAACTCAATACATGGACGTAAAAGAAACAAAACGCTTGGATAACTTCATTAAATATGCACTTGTAGCAAGTGAAGAAGCCATGAAAGATTCGGCATTGAACATGGAAGAAGAAGATGAATACAGAGTAGGGTGTTTGGTTTCATCTGCAGCAGGTGGTTACTATACAATCGAAGAAAATCACTTGACTATGCTTAAAAGAGGATATACAAAATGTTCTCCATTTACAATTCCGGCAATGATTGTAAATATGGCGGCAGGTAAAGTTGCAATAAAATATGGTTTAAAAGGCGTAAATAAAGCCATTGTTTCGGCTTGTGCAACATCAACTCAATCAATAGGTGATGCGTTCAGAACTATTCAATACGGAGATGCAGACGTAGTTGTTACTGGCGGTTCAGAAGCAACCGTGTGCAATATGGCAGTTGGCGGTTTTTCAGCAGCAAGAACATTGTCAAAACGAAATGATGAACCAACAAAAGCATCAAGACCTTATGATGTTGACAGAGACGGTTTTATATTGAGTGAGGGAAGCGGTGTTCTTATTGTTGAAGAATTAGAGCACGCAAAAAAACGTGGAGCAAAAATTTTAGCTGAAATCGTTGGATATGGTCAAACATGTGATGCATACGACATTGTAGCTCCTGATCCGACAGGAACATCCGCAGCAAAAGCAATGGAAATAGCTTTACAAGATGCAAATATTACCGCTGAAAAAATTGACTATATAAATACACACGGTACAAGTACACATGTAGGTGATTTAGGTGAGGCACTTGCAATATCAAAAGTATTTGGTGAAACTGATAAAAATAATCATTTAATGGTAAGTTCAACAAAAAGCATGCATGGACACTTACTAGGTGCAGCAGGCGCAGTTGAAGCAATTATTTGTATAAAAGCAATGGAAGATGGTATCGTACCTCCAACAATCAATTTGGATAATCTAGATCCTGAATTGCCTAAGTTAAATTATGTTCCGCATAAATCAGTACAGGCAGATTTGAAATATACAATGTCAAATTCGTTTGGATTTGGAGGACACGATGCTTCAATAATTTTGAAAAAAT
>Ga0256405_10010012_pt1 | contig 12696 bp, 12 predicted proteins | sample RumenRJG_02DNA_FD_189096 | JGI IMG/M metagenome (GOLD analysis project Ga0256405, IMG submission 189096) | Bovine rumen microbial communities from Lethbridge, Alberta, Canada - RJG_02 | ecosystem: Host-associated > Mammals > Digestive system > Stomach > Rumen | place: Canada: Alberta...
ATTTTGGGAAGTTAATAATGTCTCTAATAATTCTAATATTGGAATTGTCCTTCGATATAAATTAGAATATAAAAATAAAACCAAACAACCAGACTATACAAAATTAGATGGATATAGAAGAAATTAATAAAGGGGTTTATTAATATGCCATCTCAATATGAAATGATTCATGCAACTAAAAATAGATATACTATTGGATCTATTGATGATTTCGTTACTAATGAAATTGAAGAAGTAACAATATCATCAAATAATATTTCTAAGATAGGTATCGTAAAGATATCTGTCTATGGTGACGAAGGACCTGTACCGCACTTTCATATAGAAGGTAACGATTTTAGTTGTTGCGTATGTATATTTGATAATAGATATTTTGATCATGGTATACATCAAAATACATTAAACAGAAAACAATTAAAAGAACTAGATAGCTTTATGAGAGACAAGTCTAGTATAAACGAAAAACTTACAAATTGGGAAGCGGCTAAATTTATTTGGGAAGCAGCCAATATTAAAAATAACGATGATATTTCTATGGTTCTTCGTTATAATGCAGAATATAAAAATAAAACTAAGCAACCAGATTATACAAAATTGAATGGCTATAAAAGAAATTGAGAGGAGAGTAAAATGAATAGACAATGCTTTAAGTTAGTAACAGCAGAGCAATTTGTTAAAATTTTCAACCAGGTTAGTCGTATTATCTCTTTTGAGTCTGATCCAAATGCTGTAACCTCTATGGTATATAATTTGCAGAATAATCATATTAATAAAAGAGATATTATTGCAATAAATTCTGTTAAGAAACTTAATGAGAATCTTAGTCCAGAAATCATCACTGCTAAATATCAGATTACGATTACAGATAATAGTGAATCGCCGATTCGATTATTATTGTTTTTAGCAAAAGAAGGAACAATAAAAAATCCATATTTATTTTATGATTATCCTGTAGCATTTAAAGGAGATCAGATTACAAGCTACATGTTTATTCCAGAAGAATTTATCTCCGTTAATTCTACTCCTGATAAAAGACGGATGATTATATTTCAAATTTTTAGAAAAATTATTCATCTTGTTAACGAAACCTATATAACAAAAGAAGATGAGATAATAGCAATTGCTGCTGTTTGTGCTTCAATTATTGTTCCTAATGGAAATAGTAATGAGTATAGTATTCCAAAAGAATTACAAAATCTCTATGAGCATATGGAGGCAAATATTAGTCTTGGTACTTATGGTGCTCCAGAACTTATGCTATCTCAAAATCATACAGATGGTCAGTATACTATTGATGATTTAAAGTTTGATATCGAACAATTTATGACAAAAATAAATACTGATTAAAATAATTTGAATCAACACGATAATAAATTAGTATGTATGGGAATATTAATCATGGCATTGTATCCAATTTACTTTACTGACAATACTTGTATTAGATGTGGTAAAAAGGATTGTCTACGTTATCTCGATAATAGAGGTCATGTAGTGAAAGATCCTATTTATCCGATCTCTAAAATGGTTTGTACCAATTGTGGAGAAACGTATTACATCAATTGGATTAAAGAGGATGATAACCACATCCGTCCAATATGTGTGGATAAACATTACATGGACTTTGTAGAATCTAAAATGGAAGAGTATGCATTATCTCATAGAAGATGCATAAAAATATACTAAGCTTAATATATTTTTCTCTTTGTGAGAGCTTGTAACAAACACACTATTTATGTTTCTGGATAGTATATCTTTATTTGACTTTATGTGCAAAATCTATTAAATAGCGTTATCAGAGAGTCTTAATTGACTCTCTGGGTTTTTTATTTTTTAGCAAATCGTTTTACAATTATATACTATAACCTAGATAAGAATGTCAAAGTATATTATTGTATAAGGGGTTATTAGAATGAGATTTTTATATGCAAGACTTGTTGGATATGTTGGATTATACAGTGGACTTGGATTAAAAGAAATTGATATTGATTTCAGTAAAGCAAGAAATAAGATTTGTGTAATATCCGGTCCAAATGGTGTTGGAAAGTCTACTATTATTAATGCATTAAATTTAATGCCGGATGATAATAGTTGTTTCATTCCATCTATGGAAGCTAGTAAATATTTGAAACTGACAGATGGAATGAATATATATGATATCACAATGGTACATGGTATCAACAGTCATAACGAAAGAACGACAACAAAAGTATCAATATTAAAAAATGGGGTAGAGTTAAATCCGAATGGAAATGTAAGGTCTTATAAAGAGATAATACAAAATGAATTTGAACTAGATTCTAATTATGCAGTATTATCTAAAATAGGAGGAAACGATAGGGGTATTGCGGATAAAACTCCAGCAGAAAGAAAGAAGATTGTATCTTCGATCATTTCCAGTTTGGAAGTCTATAATAATATTTATAAAGTATTAAATAAGAAAGCAAACACTCTTAAATCGTTTATAAATAATTTAGGCTATAAGATACAGAATATTGGTACAGAAGAGGCTTTACGCTCTACTCTAGTCAGTATTAAATCGAGAACTGATGCTCTTACAAAGGCTATTGAAGAAACAAAAGAGAGTTTAACAAAATCTAAAACGATTATTACTATGGTTGATCCAGACGGTAGTGTTCAGAAAAGATTAGACGAATTGAATGAGCAATTAAAACCATTAAAGAATCAGATAATTGAAATAGAGGTAAAGATACAAAAGACTAATTGTGATAAATCTGTTGAAGATCTACAAGAAGCTGTTAAGATGGCTGAATCAGAACAGACAAAATTACTTATGGAGATTAGTTCTATCTCCGAAAATATAACAGCAGTAAAGACAGATATTGATCAATTACAAAATAAGATAAATAAAGAAACCAATGAAATTGATCCAAATCTAGAATCTCAGTTACAAACCACGAAAGATCGTTTGACCGAATTACAAAATTTATTTAGTGGAATTGATATTGATGAGGTATCAAAAGATGAAATTGATTTTGTGATTAAATTCAGTAATGATTTGGTTTATAAAATTGATACGCTAAAAGCAGACCAGAATATTACGATTGTATCAGAAGCTTGTGAATGGATGATGAGTGATCAATCTATTCATGATCGTCATCATGAATTACAATCTCAAATAGATCAATATAATCAAGAGATTGAAAATACACAAACGATATTGCAAACCATCAATAATGATATTGTACAATCTCAGAGTATTGATCAAAGACCTGATCAATGTAATATTGATAGTTGTCCTTTTATCTCTGAAGCATTAAGTATCATTCATCGTTATGGTGATCGGAAATCGATGCTAAAGAAAAAAGATAGTACAGAGAATCAAATAGCTGAATTAAAGAAATCATTGCAAGATGTAACAAATCAACTTAACCATATAGAAATGGTTGAGAATATAATACTAAAGATACAAGCAATGAATGATAGCATTTCTATGAATTCCTCAATATTATCCAAATTTCCAGCCACAAAACGATTGACGAATTGTGATTTATTTCTGACAGATCTAAAGAATCAATACATGTTTACTGAGATTCGTTCTATGGAACGGTATCAGAATATGAGTAATTCTATTATTGAATATAAATCTCTATCAAAGATATTATCCAATCTAGAAGCGGAATATAAAGTTCAATCTAATACAGAAAAATTGATTAGACAATATCAAAATGAATTGTCAGAAAAGAATCATAAATTAGACTCATTATATGAGAAATTTGATAAGAAGAGGAAAGAAAAACAATTTAACGATAATCTATTAGAAGGATTAAACAATCAGTTACAGACCGCATTGCAATTAGAATCCGATAAGCAGAATCTAATTGAAAAACAAAATCAATTATCGAATATAGAATCTGAGATTGATGCAATAACTTCTAAATTACAATCTTCTGCTAATGAGATCAATAATATTAATTTGATGACAGATCGATATAATAAGCTTACAACAGAATTAAAACCATTAGAAGAAAATCGCAGACAAGTAGAATCTAGATTAGATATGTTGCGGTCTTTTCAACAAGAATATGCACAGTATAAGGATCAATATAATCTAATCGATACTTTACGAAAATATAGTTCTCCGACTTCTGGTGGAATACAAAGTCTGTTTATGAGTATCTATATGGATAAAACATTAGATACAGTAAATCAATTACTGGGAATGATCTTTCATGGTCAGTATCAGATTTTACAATATATTATCAATGAAGATGAATTTCGAATTCCTTTTGTTGGCAACGGATTGGTTGTTGATGATATTAGTAATGGTTCTACTTCTCAGGTCTGTATTATGGGAATGATTATTAATCTGGTATTGTTTACATCTGGTTCTAATAAATATAATATTGTAAGTCTAGATGAAATCGATGGTGGACTAGATCATGAGAATCGATATTTATTCGTAAATATTTTACAACAGATTTGTGATATTCTAAATATTGATCAGTTGTTTATTATATCTCATAGTGTAGAATCTGCATTACAATCCGTTGATGTCGTATTGCTATCTGATCAAGAATATTATGTCGATCAATTTGCAGCAGCAAATATTATTTGGCAGTATAAGAGTTAAAAATAGAATGAGGTAGAGCTAATATTAGCTCTACCTCTAATTTATGCATAATTAAAATCTTTTTCAATTATATACTATATATATGATAAAATGGATAAGTAGCAGTCTATATTATCATATTTCATTATGCTACTCTTGTCCCTGTATCGGGACATAAAATATAGATCAGGAGAATGAGATGAAACTTAGAATGATTAAACTTATTGACTTTAAAGAAGAATTGGATGGGAAAAAGCCAATCCTTTCGAAAGAGGATCGAGAATTTATCAAATCAAATCAGGTTTGGCTCAAAGATCATTACATGATATCTTTGATCCCAGTCGAAAAAAATTTTACTACTGATTTGCGTCTTGGCGATGCATTTAACAAGACAGTCAATAGTGAGAATTTTAATACGGAAATCATGACTACTCCATATGAGATGGAGCAGCTTACAAGAATGGCTAATCTCTTAAATGTTTCTCCAATTGAGAGAAACATTTTTATTATTACCTTGCGTCTTTTCGAAGATGCGGTGGAATTAAATAATCACAGAGGATTCTGTGATTATAAAAATAAAACTGACATGTATGTCAGTTTCGCTCGATTCTGTGATTATAAAAATAAAATTGACATGTATGACAGTTTCGCTCCAATCAAGAAGAGAATGCTCAATGAAGCTATCGTTTATAATTATATCATTGGTCAATATAATGATATGTATAAAGATGAATAAATGATAGCTATTGATATTAGATTACTTATAATTTAAAGTAATCTAATATCAATCTATTTTATAAGTTGTTAAATGGGTTTAGAAAGTCACATAAAAGATTGTTTTTTATTGTAAGGAGGATACAATGGCAGAAAGTGAGGATAAGGAATGAGAATCGAAAAAACAGAAACATTTATTGAACACGATATTATTGTAAATGCTACAAAGGTAGGCACTGTGGAACTTTGCCCTGAGCGTAATGAGATAGCAAGGTTGGTTATCTTTGAGCCGTATCAGAATAAAGGGTATGGCACGCAGGTTGTAAAGGAACTGGTATCACAGGGGTACAAATCTTTATGGGTGCGGTCTGATAATTCGAGAGCAATTCACGTTTATGAGAAGTGTGGATTCAAGAGAGCAGAAACACATATGTTTGAAATGAAAGCGGATAAGGCAGAAAGGAGAACCGATGGATGATTTAATCAGCAGGCAGGCGGCTATTAATGCAATCGAGAGTGCATTTGATCGAGAGACAATATTAAATAGATTCGTGCGGAAAATTGCAATTAGTGCGGTTAGAAAGTTGCCATCCGCACAGTTCGAAGAACGCAAGGAATCGCTTTGTAAAAAGGTGAGGGCATTGTGTGAGGAAAGCAAAATCGAATTTTTCTTCGTTGGCGGAGGCGAATCAACATGGAGCGTCACTAATGACAAACATATCAAAAAGATTGTGGAATGTCACAAAGCACAACTTTCTCAGGAAGACACAACAAAAGACGCAACTTCCGACACGATAAGCCGACAGGCGGCGATTGATGCGCTACAAGGCAGAAAGTGAGGAAACATGAGCGAAATTTCAGAAACGAAAATGCATCACTTAATATGTGCATTTTGCGATAATCTAAAATGCGTAAGGGGAACGAAGCAATGTGAGTTTGAACAATGGAAAAGGCAACAGGCAGAAAGTGAGGATAAGGAATGAGTGACTTAATCAGCAGACAGGCGGCGATTGAGGCGCTGACCGCATTGGAAGAACCTGCGCCGACAGCACGACATTTAAGTGCCATTTATGATTGTGAGGATGCCATTAAAGCGTTACCATCCGCACAGCCAGAACGCATTAAGGGGCATTGGGTTGAAATAGCATCAAGCAATCACACCTACAAATGCTCTGTGTGCGGAAGACTTCTTGTCAATATCACGGATGGCAAAAATAATGAATGTTTCTCCAATTGAGAGGAATATTTATATCATCTCCATGTGTCTTTTCGAAGATGCCATGGAAATGAATAATCACAGAGGATTCTGTGATTATAAAAATAAAACTGACATGTATGTCAGTTTCGCTCCAATTAAGAAAAGAATGCTTAATGAAGCTATCGTTTATAATTACATCGTGTCAATATATAATGATATGTATAAAGATGAATAAATGATAGCTATTGATATTAGATTACTTATAATTTAAAGTAATCTAATATCAATCTATTTTATAAGTTGTTAAATGAGACTTTCAGAAAGTTTCATAAAAGATTGTTTTTTGTAAAAGGAGGAAGATATGGCAAGCATTATTCCAACATCGATGGATTATAGTAAAGAGGGTGTTCAGTGTTATATCGATGGTACAACTATTGATTTCACAGAACCGTCTGGAAGCACCACGTATGCATATATCACGCAACTTGCGTCAATGTATGGCATCGATGGAAAAACTGTTGATGATATGTATAGAAGATCCGTTATATTCTCAAAGAAATTTGAGAATATATGGACCAAAGAAAAGCTAATATTTAGAATTGGTCCAATGGTAACGGATATCATTAAAATCGTTGGCTTTGACGAAAAAGGAGAAGCCATAGAAAAAACAACTCAGCTCGTTGATTGGGCTGAGGAAAATTTTGGTCCTGTTGAAGATCTTATCGACAAAGAATCAGCGGATATGCTGATCTACGTCTATAATCGAATAAAGATCTCGCAGATAACGAAATTTTTAAAGGAGGTAGGAAAAATAGATTTAAATTTCAAGGAAGAAGATATTAGTAAAATATATGTTAATATCACCAATGCAATAAAAAATTGCTTTGGTGATATTATTCCAGATACAAATAAACCAGTTCCATTTGAATTTGTGAAACCAAAATACAATTTGGTAACCGCAAATGTGATAAGATTGAATCTGGTTGGAATTTTGAATAAAGTTGATATTTAAAAGGAGGAAAATTAATATGTTTACAATGGCAGATTTAGCAAATAATTGGTTTTTACTCACACAGTGCCATACAACTGAAAAAGCACTGTATAGAGATATTCGCAACGAGGCAGAAGCAGCTAAGAAAGAAAAGGCTGCTGAATATATTGATAAAATTGTCAATACAGAGCCTGAAACAGAAACAACTTCTAATACAACTAGTAGTTCAGCAACAACCACATCTAAAGTTGACGATGCAAAGAATATGAAAGACTTTATTGACAAAGCTGCAAAGATGGCAGAAAAGATCACGCGTGCCATGACAAATGGTACTCCATTCAGTGCACAAGATGCAAATGATTTTGTACAATCTGGTATGAAAGTAACAGGAAAGAAATCTACTATTGAAAACCCTGCCAATAAAGTAGTGGATTTTCCAAAATTGGAAGATAAACCAATCGATCTCGTTGTAGACGAGAATGGTAAGGCTGTCCCCGTTAACGAAGAGAAAGATGAAGAAAATGCCAGTACTACTGACATCGATATTGTATATCCGAAACTGATCAATGATGATCAGTATAAGGACATTTTAAGAAAAGAGGAAATCAAATATTCTGCACTGCCTTGGTTTATCAGCCAAGGTGTTACTAGTGGAATTTTATATTCTGCTGGTAAAATCGGTCTGAACCAGATGTTGACTCAGATAGAAGAGTCTACAATGAACCATCCGGAAACTGCAGTACAGTTTCAGATGGATGGACTGAAAACGAATATGCAGGATGTGATCAATGCGATCACATCTACATTTTCGGATGGAAAGCCAGCATTTGCTGGACTTCCGAGAATCAGGATCGAAGAAGTCTGTAGCAAAGATTATTTAAATAATATTGTTACGGATGTCTTCGAATTGACAGATCATGATAAATCTGTCAAAAGAATTTTCAAGCGGATTCGTAAATATCAGTATAAGAAGGCTGAAACGAATCCGGAGAAACCCATCGACCCTGTCGTTCAGAATCGAAACACGGTTTGTAACGAAACAAATGCTCTCACGTTTAAGAAAATCGATGAGGCGTTTGGAACGTTGTTGAATGGAAAACATCATACATATTGTCAGTATGGAAATTATATTGGTATGTATATCGATGGTGTTATCGATCCGAATGGCCAGCCTCATCCATTCTTAATTGATCCCAATATGATTATTGGGAATGGATATTGTTTACTGGCAACAGCAAGTACTACTGGTACTAGCTTGATCAATATCGCAGAGCATCGCGATATTGTGAAAAAGATCATTGAGAATTATAATTATATTCTCACTGATGATGAATATAAGAATATCAAGAAAGGCCAGTTCATTAATGAGGAACTGTATGCCATTCTTGATATGAGTGGTATGAGCGATAATATTAAATCTATGAGTGACAAAGATATGAAGTTACTCGAGGATAAGTTAAATCATATCTTTGGAATCAAGAATCCGGTATTTCTCGGATTACAGTTTATTCCAAGATTTAGATTTAGTGTGTTTAAGTCTATCAATGATTTCACACTGGTGTCTGACAGTAAGGTAAAGACACAATGCGAGCAACTTAAGCAGACAAGTTATCCGATCATGCCGGATAACGATACTGTAACAATTACTGTGTCAGAACATAATTATGTTCTGACATATCGTGGCAATAATGTTACAATGTCGTTCTAAATTCTAATACACAATATATAGTATATAATTGAAAACCGTAAAAGTCAATAATTTCAATTATATACTATATATGTGATAAAAAGGATAGTAGCAATAGTGCTACAACAATTTTCATGTCCCTGTATCGGGACGTTAAATATAGATCAGGAGAAAATGATGACTAACGAGGAAATGTATAGAATCGCTCAGGAAGTGGCTCTTCACAATATTCAGAAGTTTCACGGGTTCTTCTTCGGATTGAACCCGGAGATTCTTCCTGAAGATAATTATGAAGGAGCCCCTGCAGGCTCTTTCATAATCTGTGTATATTCATCCACATATGGGATGCTGCAGAATATGCAAGTTGTTTGTGATCTGGTAGGGTTTAACTTTTACCGGATCAAAGAGGTCTGGATAAAGGTACGAGCTGGGGAATATTCCCCAAGCCCGTACCTTACGAGCTGGATGAAAGAAACCAGCTCTGGCGGATTGATTTATGCCCGCCAAGATAATTCAGATGTTTCAGATGTCGAGCCGTTTTTTGAAGATAGGCTCGAAAAGATTGATGATGATCGTTTTAAAGACGACATTGTCAATCTTGTTGATTTACTTGCTCGCTCTGACGAGCAGTAAATCAAAATAAAAGGCTGGCTACCATAGCAGTCTTTTATTTTTTTGAAAATATTAGTATATGTGATCCGAAAACATTCTATTAATACGTATTTAGCTATAAATTGTATAAGGAGGTAATGTTTGTATGAACGCCTCGACATACTTAAAAAACGTTGGAAAAAGTATGGGTTACATGGCTGTTGATATTTATCAAGATCTTAACCCTGTAACATCAGAATTTTTATCCAGCACAAAAGATTTTGGAGAAGACTTGTATTCATCCGTAAGTGACTTTAAAGGTAAAGTACAAGAGATGAATCAAGACCCGGATTCTATTTTAGGTATTGCAAAAAGTACCGCTACGGATATGGCATCTAATATCGTATCCGATCTTAAATCTGGTAAATGGTATAATAAACAACGATTTGATGAACTTACATCAGAATCGATGTTGTCTGATATGGGATTCTCAGAAGATGATTTCAATTTTGATTTTGATGATGAGGATTTCTCATCATCAGATACCGATGAAGAAGATGAAATCTCTTCTGATACAAAAGCTCAGATTACAAGTTCTCGTAGAAATACTATTACAAATATTAAATCTATGGATCGTGTTGGACAGAAGATAAGTGGAGCAGTTGGGACATCCACTTTTAAGTCTGCTCAATATCTTGGTGAAGTAAATAAGCTCGGGTTTAAAGAAGTATTACGAGTTTCGAATAAAGGCTTTGCCAGTGTTACAAACGGTCTTGCTGCTGTTAATGCAAATATTTCTTCCTTAGTACAATTAGGACAACCAATTACGCAGCATATTAACAATTCTGCAACGTTTTATTCTAAGACATCAGAATGGCAAGAGGCAACCTCAAAACAACTTGATCAGATTATCAAGTTAATGAGTCCGGCTCAACAAAAGCAAAGAGATAGAAGTTTTAGTACAATAGCAGATCTTCTTGGTAGCGAAGGTGGATTGAATTTAGGGGCAATGAAAGACAACTTCGTTAACAACGTAAAAGATGCTGCAAGTATAATTACTTCATTCTCTGGTATATTAAGTCCTAAGACAATATCAGCAGCGATTAAAGGTAATCCTCTTGGTTTTGTTTTAAAATCAGTAGTGGAGTCTTTATTACCAAATACCTTTAAAACAGCACAAGGTAAATTGGATAAAGCTTTTGCTTCTTTCTCTACTGGATTATTGTCTAAATTAAGACATAGTAGAATTGCTTCCGATAATTCTATTTTACAAACTCTTCTAGATTGGATAACTCCATCGTCCGGATATAAAGGTTCTATAAATCCTGGCAATTATGTAAAGGGTAAAGTAGATTGGGATGGTAAATCTAGAAAAGCGTTAATGACAGTAATCCCTCATTATCTTGCACAAATTACTTCAGCATTAACCGGTAATCCAATGCAAGTATATGATTATGATTCTGGTAGATGGGTTACTGCTAGAGATATTAAGAAAGATTTCGAAAATACGAAACGTAATTACGCTAACATGGTTGGTGGTGATTACATTAGTAATATGAGTTTTATGGCTCATAATCTTGCATCTGATACAACGTCTGGAATGAACCAAGAGCAAGCCAATCAATTTATTGGTGAATTACAGAATTTTAATTCTACTGCTTTTCATTCAGATACAGATGAATATACATTTATTCTCAGTACTCCGAAAAAAGAAGAGGATAAAAAGAAGCGTATTGTATTAGCAGCAAAGTATGGATTAAGTCCAGAGTCTCTTGCTTTAATAGATCAATATAATGCTGTATTAAAGAAGAATGGAAAACTTGGAGAGAAGCTTCAATATATGACCGATATCGAACGTGGTAGAACCGATTTCGGAAATTATATGAAGTATATTGAGGATGAAGGTGGAACTTCAACTTTTCTATTTGATAACTCTCTTGACTTTAATAAATTTAAGAAGAGGGATAAAGATACTGGTAATACTTCTACCGTTCTGAAAGATAAAAATAATGTCTTAATGAGCTTAAAAGACCAGTATGATAATAATATATTCTTCTATTTGCAGGGAATGTATCAGAACTTAGATTTCTTTGCAGAAAACTTTGATTTATTAATTGATCAAGGAGCATTTACAGTTGAAACAGGTAGTAATGGTCGTAGAGGAAAAGTAAAGATTAGAGGTGCAAAACCATTTAGTAAAAGTGCAAAACTTACTCGTCGTAAAGACCATACCATTACTCGTAATGAGAATGTTGATCAATCTATTGGAGATGAGAACTATAATAGAAATGACAATTTGGAAGGAAATAAATCTAAAGTTGGCAATGTAAACTTTGCTTCCGTAGATTCTGCAGCAAAAGAATCAGGCGAATTTGATCCATATCGTTCAATGATGAGTGCAATATCTCGTAATGATTCTAGAATTCGTCATACAAATAATACAGAATTTACTCCAAAAGATTACGAAAAATTAAGACAATATTATCAAAATAAATATAACAATAAGGAACAGCAAACCAACGAAGAATACGAAGCAATCATCAATAATTACCTTAAGCAAGAAGAAAGCTACTATAAACTTTCGAAAGGTGTTAATGGTAAAATTGAAGATTTTCAGAATAAGCTTGGCTTAGGTAAATTTGGTAATAAACTGAATGAAGCATCTGATAAAGTAACCTCAATGCTAGATGATTGGATGTATAATAATGTACCAATGGCATCTCTTTTGTTTGGTGAAGGTGAAGTTGGTGCGAAATCGGGTGGATTATTCAGTGGAGCTGCTAATGCTATTTCGAACACTGGAAAGAAGTTAAAGAATAAATTCTTCAACGGTGTTGATGCAGGTGATGAAGACAACGAATCTGGCTCTGGTTCTGGATTGTTTGGAATCTCTGCAGGCAGGAGTAGGAAGAAAAATGAAAAGCCTATAGAACAGGTTGGGGTTG
>Ga0256405_10010014_pt1 | contig 12693 bp, 14 predicted proteins | sample RumenRJG_02DNA_FD_189096 | JGI IMG/M metagenome (GOLD analysis project Ga0256405, IMG submission 189096) | Bovine rumen microbial communities from Lethbridge, Alberta, Canada - RJG_02 | ecosystem: Host-associated > Mammals > Digestive system > Stomach > Rumen | place: Canada: Alberta...
ATCAACGTTCCAGAGGGTGTATACGAAGCTAAAACAAACGCATTCTGCAAATGTGAAAACCTAAAAAAAATTTCACTTCCTGCTACAATTGATTTTAACGGCATTCCTTTTGGACGCAATCCAAAACTTGAAACAATTACCGTAAATCCAGAAAGCAAGCACCTTAAAGTTGTAGACGGCGTTCTTTACAACGACGACATGACTTTCCTGTATGCTTACCCTGCACAGAAAGCAGACAAGTCTTTCACAATTCCTGCAAGCGTAGAATCAGTCCGCGATTACGCATTCAGCTGTGCCGCAAATCTCGAAGAAGTTACTTTGAGCGAAAAAATCACTCAACTCAAGTATGCAAACTTCTTCCAGTGTTCAGCACTCAAAAAGGTAAACTTCACAGGTTCAAACCTCAACAAGATCGGTTCATGGTGTTTTGCAGAAACCGGTTTTGAAGAAATCGAAATTCCTTCTGGAGTTCGCTCAGTTGATGCAAACGCATTCACAGACTGTAAGAACCTCAAGAGCATCATTTTCCCGAACACATTGAACCAGCTTATGGAAGACTGGGCAAAGAACGTTGCCGACCTTACCGTAAACGTACGCATGGCTACAAAGGGAAAGATGTGGCAGGCTGACTGGAACAAAGAAAACCGCAAGATTGTATGGAACTTTGGAACAGAAGCAGCAGTAGAAGCTGGCGGACCTGCAGAAGTAATCACAGCTCCAGGCGGCGGAACAATCAGCTTTGACACAGAAGAAGACGGTGGCGAAGTCATCATCAAGAAATATACAGGTACCGCTCCTGTAGTTGAAATTCCTGCAGAAATCGGTGGAAAACCTGTTACACAGATTTACAGCAAGGCATTTGTTCCTGCAAAAGATTTCCTTACAGAAGTAAAGATTGCAAACTCTGTTAAAAAGATTGACAACACTGCATTTGAAGACTGTAAGAAACTTGCAAAGGTAACTTTTGGAACTGACCTTCAGCAGCTTGGAAAATCAGTATTCTACGGAACAGCATTGGAAACAGTAATCCTTCCAGAAGGCTTGACAAGCATGCAGGCAAACTGTTTCTGCGACTGTCCTAACCTTACAAAGCTCTATCTTCCAAAAACACTCCGCTCAATCGGTGGTGCCGTAGAAGATAAATCTGCAAACCTCCACTTCTACTGTGGCGGTGAAAAGAAAGGCCCGGTTTGGAACCCATCTTGGAACCAGAACGAACGCCCGGTTGACTGGAACGTAGACCCAGCAACTTTGTAATTCATAATACTTTTTCAAGAAGGAAGTTGCATTTTTTTTGCAGCTTCCTTTTTATTTTTTTAATACAAAATTATTTAGCTAAATGAGGAATAAAGATGCTTGACGAATTATCTGAAATGTTGAAAGAGTTTGAAAAAGTAAATGCACTGAAGGAACGCGCAGAAAGCGGAGACCCACAGGCACAGTGCGAAATTGCAGACATGTACCGCAACGGATACGGCACGGAACAGGATTTTGCAGAAGCAATGAAATGGTACAGAAAAGCTGCAGAACAGGGCAATCCTGATGCAATGTACAATCTTGGAGCAATGTACTACTACGGTGATGGCGTAGAAAAAGATTTAAACGAAGCTTTCAAATGGTATGAAAAGGCAGCAGAAAACGGCGAGCCACTTGCAATGCTCAACCTGGCCGCAATGTATGTCAACGGTCAGGGTTGCAAAAAAGACCAGAAAAAGGCATTCGGACTTTACAAAAAAGCCGCTGAACTTGGAGACGCAGGTGGAATGCTCTATCTTGGAAAATGCTACTTTTATGGCATTGGTGTCGAAACGGATTTAACAAAAGCAAACGACTGGCTTTTAAAGGCAAACGCACGCGCACAAGAAACAGGCAGCGACTGGGTAATGCAGCAGGTAAACAAACTTCTGCCCCAGACGGATATGCTGAACACTTTGGCAAATCTGACGAAATCTCCGGTAAAGGTACAGATTTAGGCAAAAAAATTGGGGCGCAGTTTATGTGCAGCTTCCTTTTTATTTTTAATTCGACATAAAACAAAAATTATTTTACCTAAAGGCGAGGAAAAATGTTTGAAGACTTACTTAACAGCATGATTGATTTTGAAAAAATTAATGCATTAAAGGAACGTGCAGAAAGCGGAGACTCAGATGCACAGTGCGAACTTGCAGACATGTACCTTGACGGCTTTGGCATGGATCAGGATTATGCAGAAGCAATGAAGTGGTACAGAAAAGCTGCTGAACAGAACAATCCAACCGGAATGTACAATCTTGGTGCAATGTACTACAACGGCGAAGGCGTTGAAGAAGACTGGGAAGAAGCCTTCAAATGGTACGAAAAGGCCGCATCCTATGACTTGCCGATTGCAGTAAGGCAGCTTGCCGGAATGTATATTTCTGGAGACGGCTGCGAGGCAGATTCAGAAAAAGCCATTGAACTTTACAAAAAAGCTGCAGACCTTGGAGACGCCGGTGCAATGCTCTCCATTGCAAAATGCTATCTTAAAGGATTATTTGGCTTTGAATTAGATTTAGAGAAAGCAAGCCACTGGCTTTTAAAGGCAAACGTCCGCGCCGGCGAAACTGGCTGCGACTGGGTTCAGGAAGAAGTAAAGGAAATTCTGACTCCTGGCGAATATGACGACGAAGATGAAGACTTCGACGATGACGATGACTTTGAAGAAGAAGAATAGCAAAAGCACCTTGAGCCTAATATAAAAAATTCTTATTCGGGCGCAGTTTACGTGCAGCAGCTTGGCAGAGCGGTTTTCTACGGCACAGCTTTGGAAGTTGCAATTCTTCCAGAGGGCTTGACTGCAATGCAGACCCAGCAAGCCTGTAATTTTTTTTAGAATTATGTAAAATAAAGGAAGTTGTTTTTGTAAGCAGCTTCCTTTTTTATTTTTGGGGGAACTGAAAAACGAACTTGTAAAGGAATTTTGCAAACATAAAAATGAACGGTGGTATAGAATGACAGACAATGTATTTGGTGAAATGAATCTTTCTGAAGGTTATTTTGAGAATGAGAAAACTCTTAATCTTTTGGGAAGAGAGAATCTCAAAGTAAAAATCCTTGCCCAAGTCTTTGAAGATGAAAAAATCTTAAAAATCCAGCAGGATAAGTATCAGGAATTTTTTGAAAACTTTGATTTTTATGAAGCAAAAGTTCCAGAAAAAGTCTTGGAATATTATTTGAACAATTACGATGAAATCATTGAATACAATGAGCTTCCAGAAGTTTTTGACAAGAATCACATTACAAAAGAATCTGTTTTGAAACTGATAAAAGTATCAGAAATCGTTTTTAATCAAGACGGAACTTACGGATATTTGTGCATTTGTGCGTGGGAGCCTGAAAACGGGCTTGCTATTCAGCTTTCTCCAGACGAAAACAGCATTGAAGTAGATTTAATGGATTTGCTTGTTTAAGCGTTTTACTCAGCAAGCGAAATATACGGCACATCTAAAATTAAGTGTGCCGTTTTTTAAAGACTGAGTGGCAAAGCACAGTTAGCGGTTGTAGCACGATTTTGTTTTTCCGTGCTATAATTAAGCTATGAGCGAAAGACGAAACCTGCCGATTGGCATTCAGACATTTGAGAAAATCCGTACCGGAAATTATGTTTATGTAGACAAAACTCAGTTTGTCGAAAAACTTGCACGATACAAGTGCCCTTATTTTTTGAGTCGCCCGCGCAGATTTGGAAAATCTCTCTTTCTTTCCACGCTAAAAAGCTACTATGAAGGACGCAAAGATTTGTTTGACGGTCTTTCAATCTCAAAAACTGAAACTCAGTGGAAAAAATATCCTGTTTTTTACCTTGATTTCAATGTTGGAGATTTTACGGACGAAGAGAATTTCAGAAAATCGCTTGGCATAAAACTTGACCAGTACGAAAAAATCTACGGCGTAAGAAATCCAAATGCAACAAGCCCTGCCGACCGATTCAGCAGTTTGCTTCAGCAAGCCCACGAGCAGACAGGTTTGCAGGCGGTCATTTTGGTGGACGAGTACGACAAGCCGCTTTTGAACGCAGTCGGAAACGAGGAGCTTGTAGACACTTTCAGAAAAATCCTAAAGTCGTTCTACGGCATTATAAAAGGCGAGGACGCTCATATACAGTTTGCATTCATCACTGGCGTTACGCGCTTTGACAAAGTTAGCATTTTCTCAGATTTGAACAATCTCCGCGACATTTCGCTTTCAGAGGATTTCTCGGCAATCTGTGGAATTTCACAGGCGGAGCTTGAAGCAAACTTTGTTCCAGAAATCGAGCTTATGGCAGAGAAAAACGAAATCACAAAAGAAGAATGCATTGCCGAGCTAAAGAAAAATTATGACGGCTATCATTTTTCCAAAGACACAAAAACAGATATTTACAATCCTTTCAGTTTGCTGAACGCTTTTGCAGATTTAGATTTTGGTAGCTATTGGTTCTCGACTGGTACGCCGACTTTCCTCACCAAGATGATTCGTAACAGCGATTTTGACTACAAATCTCTTGAAGACGATATTGAAATCGGCTCGCGAACACTAGAGAATTATCGTCTGACCGCGACCGACCCGCTTCCGATGCTGTATCAGACGGGGTACATCACGATAAAAGCCTATGACAAGGATTTTAGGGCTTTTACGCTTGGGCTGCCGAACGAAGAAGTAAAATTTGGGCTTTACGAAAACCTGATTCCGCTTTATGCAAGCAGCTTTCTTAAAAAACATAGGTGAATATAAAATTTCAGCTGATGAATTAAAAGAAATGCTCGTCAAAGAGGAAACCTTCGATGACAAATTGGCATATAATCCGTCAGTTTTAATCGATTTTGAAAACAAGATTCTAAAGTCGCAGTATGCAGAACCTGAATCTTACGAAAATTTTGTTCCAGACGGCTGGATTGGCAAGTATGAAGATTTTACAGACGATATCCCAAAAATCAAAGATATTGGCTCGACGAAAATAATCGTTGCTTGATAGAATAATCATGGGCTGCCCGCTGTATGATTCAACAATTTCCACCCGCTTCGAGTTGTAGGGTGTTTTATTAAAGGAGCAAACTAATGAGAGACAAATTAAAGTTTAAGGATGAGGAATATTTCAATGCGTATATTGAAAAGGAAAAAGCTTATATCCTAGATTTTCAGAAAGACTTAAAAAATGGAAAGGTTGTTGAACGCCAGATAAATTCTGTAAAAGGAAAAATAGTTTATGAAAAAACAGAACTCATAATTGGAAAATATTCCCGCGGTGATGACCTTGCACCTATGAAAGAAGAATATTCGGAAGTCTTCAAAGAATGGCTCCCGCTGTTTTCCGCAGAAAGCTACAACGTACTCTTAAGGATGATTTCTCTGGGAATACTTTTCGGCATAGACGATGAGCTTTTGGACAAGGCGTCAGAGCTTACCGCACAGGCAGGATTCAAGGACTGGCTGATCGCCTTCCTTCTGCAGGAAAGAAAAGACTGCGAGAAAATCAGCACGGATAAATTAAAGTTTAAGAAAAGATTTGAAAGAATAAAGCTGTTCATAGAGGAAAAAAATATGGATGACTTTAAGCTCTATCTTTCAAAATGGTACCGTGCGGACTGTGGATATTACGGAGCACACAAGAGCACAGAAAAACTCTACTGTGGCTACTGGAGCTTTGAGGCAGGAGCCGTAGCAAAAATCCTCGGCATAGACGACGAGCAGATAAAGGACGCAAAATACTATCCGTATGATCTGGTTCACTTCAAGGGGTAAAATCGTGAAAGAAAAAATGGAAGAATTAATGCTTCTTATGGAAAATTCATTCTGCGATTATGGGTTTAAGAAAACAAGCAAAGATATGCTTAAAAGAAAAGTCGGGGAATGCATTCAGGGAATTGTTATAGATGAAAACAAGATTCGCGGAATTGACCAGCTTCATATTTACATACATATTAATTTTTATTACAAGAAACTTAACAATCTTGTGATGTATTTACAGAATGATTACACTTATAAAGGATGGGCGACAGGGACTTTCTGCAATATAGGTAATTTTTTGCCGGATAAAAGATGTGACTTTTATATCAACAAAGACACCGAGCTTACACCGATTGTAAGCAAAATCCACAGCGTTATAAAGGAATACGGCTTTCCTCTTTTTGAAAAGTTAGATACCTATCAGAAATTCGAGTATTTCCTATACGAACAGAACGAAGCGAAAGAGTTACATCTAGATTTAGAGTGGGATATGCTGGCTCTGTCCGTCATGTTCAAGAATCATCCGACAGAAGAAATACTTGAGAAATTCCATGACAAACTGTGTGATGAAAACGCAAGTCTGGAAGGCTTGAAAAAAAGACTTTCTGACCAGAATAAAATAAAGGAGATATTAAAATAATGGCAAGAGATTTGAGCTTTTGGAAATACAAAAAGAAGGCGTTCTTAATGACGAGAAAGTTTATGTTCAGCTTTCCGACGGAGAAGAAGTAAAAGGCGTAGAAGAACTTCCTGTTGAAGACGCAATCAAAAGCGTAAAGGCTGCATTTTCAGACTGGGAATGGCAGGATGAAAGCACTTTGCAGAAGAAGAATAAAAGCATAGAAATTTTCACGACAAAGCAGTTTGTCCGCTTTGACTGTACATCGCTTACGAACGAAGAAATGAATGCGCTTATCGACATAATGAACGGATACGGCTGCCCGCTTTACGACTCAACAATTTCAACCCGCTTCGAGTTGTAAAAAAATTGGAGATGAACTGTCAAAGTTGACAAAAGCCATAACGCAAGGTATATTAAGACAAATGGGGACGCAATGCAAAAAGAGCAACTTGCCTCCGTTAAGCTTTAGATATAAAGCCCGCTGAAAGTTTCGTCGCTAACAGGCGGGCTTTTTCATGCTCTTTACCTTATTTTTTCAGGAAGGTGAGCAGGTCTATAACTAAAGTGATAATTGCAATGACAAGCATCGCGATTTCATACCCTGTCACAGACGGCCTCCTTCATTCACGAGAAATCGGAGGCAAGCCGCCGCATTCCGCAAAGCGTCCCCTGAAAGGTGTATAGTATATTGAAAAGTCAAAAGAATCAACAGAAATCCTTAATATCAAACACGCTTACTAAAATTTGAGAAAATATCCCCACAAGGGTTTTATTAACCGATGCACTTAATCCAACGATTAGAAGAATATACAAGATTCTCAAAAGGTGAGATCAGAGAATGCGCGCAACTTGAGCTGCCAGATTTACAGCTGAGAGATTTTGATTTTTCCCCCTTTGATTTGAACAACAGCTACTTTGGCGGTGGAAGCTTTTTTTGCTGCAATTTTGAGAAAGTCTATTTGAGCGGATCAAATTTTGGCGGAAGCAAATTCGTCTCCTGTAAATTCAATTGTAATGAGCTTGTAAAAGCAGAATGGGATGAAGTCATAATGGAAAACATGGAAATCGACTCCATCATGGCATTCCGAGCAACTTTCTGCGAATCAACTTTTAGGAATATCAGAATAAAGAACGGCGATTTCAAGCTCTGTAATTTTTGGAGCGCAAAGTTCGATAAAGTTACATTTGAGAATTGCAATTTTGAACAAGCATCCTTTACCGATGCGAGTTTTAGCGAAGTAGTCTTCAAGGATTGTATCTTGCCTGAAAAATTTCCTAAAGAAGGACTTCCCAAGCAAGGCTTTTATGTAAAAGGTCGAATGTCGAGTGACACACAGTAAAAAACTCAAAACTCGACATTCGTCCTAGCAAAATATTCAAAAGCACTAGACATAATTTGTGTTTTTATATATAGTAACGATAAGACAAAGACGTCGTAAATAAGGCGCTATAGGTATGCCCATTTGGTAACTATGGAGCCTTGTTTAAGGCGTCTTTTTTTATGCCTTGCGCAATTTAAGCCAATTGAAAGGAGAAAAAAATGGCTATCAAAGAATTTAACGTTAAGAACGCTTATTGTAAGCGCGTTTGGGACGAGCTCAAAACTCGTTATGCTGATCAGGAGCACTTCCTTCAGGCTGCAGGTCTCGTACTTGAGACTCTTTCGCCAGTTGTTGACACAATGCCTGAGCTTGAGAACACAGCTGTTCTCGAACGCTTCGTTGAGCCAGAGCGCATCATTATGTTCCGTGTACCTTGGACAGATGACCAGGGCAAACCACACGTAAACCGCGGATTCCGCGTACAGTTCAACTCTGCAATCGGACCTTACAAAGGAGGTCTCCGCTTCTCTCCAGAGGTTGGTCTTGACGTTCTTAAGTTCCTCGGATTCGAGCAGGTTCTTAAAAATTCTTTGACAACCCTTCCAATGGGCGGCGGCAAAGGTGGTTCTGACTTCGACGGTCACGGAAAATCAGACGGCGAAATCATGCGTTTCTGCCAGAGCTTCATCACGGAGCTTTACAGACATATCGGTGCTGACACAGACGTTCCAGCTGGCGACAAAGGCGTTGGCGGAAAAGAAGTTGCTTACATGTTCGGTCAGTACAAGAGAATCACAAACCAGTTCACAGGTGTTTTGACTGGCAAAGGCTTGGACTTCGGCGGTTCTTTGATTCGTCCAGAAGCTACAGGTTACGGTCTTATCTACTTCGCAGAGTGCATGCTCAAAGCAGCTGGAACAGACTTCAAGGGCAAGGTTTGCTCTATCTCTGGTGACGGAAACGTTGCTCAGTACGCTTGTGAGAAAATCACTCAGTTGGGCGGAAAAGTTATCACTCTTTCTGACTCAACAGGTTACATCCTCGACGAAGACGGAATCGATGCTGAGAAATTGGCTTACGTTATGGAGTTCCGTGGTCGCCGCGAAAAGATTGACGCTTACGTTAAAAAATATCCAAAAGCAAAATTCTTCAAGGGTGAGAAACCTTGGGGCGTTAAAGTTGACTGTGCATTCCCATGTGCTACACAGGACGAAATCTACATGGAAGATGCAGAGAAGCTCGTTGCTAACGGCGTAAAACTCGTTGCAGAGGGCGCTAACATGCCAACTCGTGCAGACGCAATCGCATTCTTGCAGTCAAAGGGCGTTCTCTTTGCTCCAGGAAAAGCTTCAAACGCCGGCGGTGTAGCAGTTTCTGGTCTTGAAATGTCTCAGAACTCAGAGCGTCTCTCATGGTCTCGCGAAGAAGTTGATGCAAAACTCAAACAGATTATGACAAACATCCACGACAACGCTTACGAAACAGCTAAAAAGTACGCTCCAAGCGCAACTGTAGACTACGTTTCTGGCGCAAACATCTACGGCTTCTTGAAAGTTGCTAGAGCAATGATGGCGCAGGGATTAGTCTAATCTAAGTTAAGATAATCTTGTGAAAGCTCGCTCCTCTTGGGGGGCGAGTTTTTTTGTTTTAAATGAGCAAATACATCAGACGTCAAAAATTGAAGATAAAAAAGGAGGTTGACATATTTATCGAAAAAAAATACTCTTAAAAACGAGAGAGAGTTAAAAATGAAAACAACGAAAATCTATTTTATAGATTTGAGTCGTTATTATATTCTGAGTTTTTATGAGCAGTTGAAAATAAACAACGGCTACTCAAAAAATCCTAATAATAGCGATATTCCTAATCCTAATCACACGAATATAAATAGCAGCCCTGTTCGGAAACCCCATGTCATAATGAACGCTGTTTTCTCACACGGTTTGCGTAATTTTTCAGACCAACAAGAATCTGCTATTCTAAGCAACAAAATTACTCACAAAAACAAAAAATCAAAATCTCAAGAGTTTAAAAATAATACAACAGCAATTTCCGCACAAAATAGTGATGAAGAGGCACTTGCGGCAAAGAAGAACAGCGAGCTAAACGCACCGAAGAAACAGGGCTTTTTTGACAAAATTGTGAATGTTTTTAACAAAGCCAGCAGCCCTGCAGGATATGCTGGGGAAATTGCTGGAAACTTGGCAAATACAGACTTGCAAGTGGGTCCTATATTGAATGAGTTTTCAAAAAAAGTGTCGATACTTGGCAATGCGGCTGTTGCGATGGATTTTGTCAATACCACTTACAACAACATGCAGTCATATCAGCAAGGAGAACTGGATTGCTGGCAGAGTGCATACAATACGGTCACACATGGAATCTCTGTAACTGCAGGAGCTGGCGTTTGCGGAACGATAACAGCATCAGGTGCAATGGGAACTTTTGGTCTTGGAGCAATTTCAGCAGTCACAGCTGGTACCCTAGCAGGAAATGCAACAACAAAAGTTATCGATTTTGGATTTGATTGGATTGAGGAAAAAATCTGGGGAGAAGCAAAATGAAACGAATACGTCCTTGGCCATTGATCATATTTTTGTCTTTAATGGGATTCTTTATTTTGACAATTATTGTACTTCAAATATGCTTGCATGAAATTGATTACAAATTTACGTTATGTGGAATACCTGTATCTTTTATCCTTCTTTATATGCCTTTATCTATAAAAATCGAATATCAAGAAGATTTTTGTTACTTTTTTGCATGTCAGCGTAAAGTAAAGGTAAATTACAGGGACATCGTAAAGATTTCTAGCGCAGGAATGCCCGGAGGCTATCTTTTGCAGTGCTACGATGACAGGAAACGAAACTTTTTCCTGTTTTTCCCATTCGAGCGAAAAAAATTACGAGACTTTTTTGACACGATAAAATCAGCTAATCCAGACGTTGCTATTCATATAGGCTGGTATAGTGTCATTACAGGTAATAAACTTCCGCGAGAAATCGAAATAAAAAATGCCTTGAAATTCGTCCTTTTTTGTTTTGCATTTTTTGCAGTAAATTATCTGATGAATTTCTTCACAAAGAAAATGTAAAAAAAGGGGTATCTTAAAAACTCGAATTTAAGTATTTTTATAAGTGGAGGCTTATATGCTGCCTCCATACAACACCGCTAACGAGAAGTTTTTTAAGGAGAAGTTTATGACTGGAATGTTTTCAGTTGTTTTTGCAACAGTTGTTCTTGGGTTAGTAGCCTTATTATTTTTTAGGAAGATTCTTGGACTTTTTTCTTCTTACACGACATATTTAAAAAGCTATATAGAGCATTTTTTTTCTGTTCCTTATAAATCAGCAAAAAAATTTTGGTGCAAAATCCATTGGCTCGCTATTGGTGCAGTCTTCGCATTCTTTTTACAACTATTTTCTATTCCGATTGGCTATATTCGCATTCTTTTGGCTTTTGGGATTTTGTTCCTTGCTATTAATATATTCATAATCTTTCTGGAAAAAGATTTTGAATATCGCACTATAAAAATAAAATTCTGGTCACTAGGATACTTCCTGATGTTCCTTTGGTTTGTGCTGGACTTTTTTCTTAAACTCGGAAAAAGCACTGATAGAAATGAAATCCTAAAGCATTTTTTTATAATCCTAATTACTTGTTCTACAGCAATTTACATCAAATGGAAATACAGCGTTTTGGATAACGACGCCGCAACAACATTTTGCGAAGGAGTGATAACAAAATGTACCCAAACAAAATACAAGATTATCCAAATCATCAATTACGAATATGAATATATGGTACACGGAGAGGTTATGAGAGGTATCGCCGCAGAATCCTACAGAAATATGGAAAAACGTGGCTCAACTCTTTCAGGAACTCAGCGAGTTATTTATGCTACCGAAAAACCTCACTGGTCAAAACTAGTTGCAACAGGTTCAGAAAGAGTCAAAAGGCTCTGGATTTTATGGCTCGTAGCCCTCTTAATTGCAACTCATTCCGTTTTAACAACGGACGTGATTCAATCCGTCAAAAAGATTCCTCAGGGAATACAGGAATTTTACGAATATTATTCAGACTCTGACTACGACTATTCAGAAGATGACCTTGAAGAATGGAGCAACAGCAGCACTTCTTCCATGAATATATAATACTAACTTTATTCTTTTGCCTTCTTTTTCTTAGGAGAGGAAACGGTAGGGAAAAAAACAAGATTCTTTGTTGCGTTCAGAAAAAAACAGGGGTAACATAAAAGGAACCCTTATTAGGCTTTCAAAACACAAACTTGTGAATATCCAAGAGAAATAGGAGAAAATATGCGAAAAATAGGACTCATTATGAATATTTTGATGGGTGTAAGCCTAAGCTTTGCTTTATCATTGTGTGGATTAGTTTTTTCTGGACACTTTGCGATAAAAGCATGGCTATTGAGCTTTGCTTTAAGCACGGTTCTGAGCCTTCTGATAGGATTCTGCCTTCCTGTTCATAAGATTGGATGCTCATTATGTGAAAAGCTTGGGCTAAAAGAGCGAACATTGCCTTTTCACTGTGTTGACTCGCTTATTTCTGACCTTTTCTATACGCCGCTTATAACGCTTTTAATGGTCGCTCTTTCATTTTTTGGAGCACATAGAAGCATTGAGCAAACAATCGCAAACGGAGCTTCTGCCGAAAGCCTGCCACAGATTCAGTTTTTGCCTATGTTTTTGCACAGTCTTCTTGTCTCACTGGTTCTTGGATATTTGCTGATTTTTATCCTGCAACCGCTTTATTTGAAGATTTTGCTCGCAAAAACACACTAGGATTTTGTCTCCTTTTGCCGTTACCACCTGTATTTGCGGCCTTTAAGAGAATTTGCACAAAATCTATTCCTCTTCAATAATCCAGTCGTCGAGCTGCTCTTTTTCGCTCGAATAATTCACTGCGACCTTGACGATTTTGCGTCCGTCGCTCTTGTACGCAATCGGATAGTCCTTGCTGTTGATTTGCGCCATCGCTTCTTTTGCGCTCTTGTCCATCTTG
>Ga0256405_10010016_pt1 | contig 12692 bp, 11 predicted proteins | sample RumenRJG_02DNA_FD_189096 | JGI IMG/M metagenome (GOLD analysis project Ga0256405, IMG submission 189096) | Bovine rumen microbial communities from Lethbridge, Alberta, Canada - RJG_02 | ecosystem: Host-associated > Mammals > Digestive system > Stomach > Rumen | place: Canada: Alberta...
TCGCGTTCATGGACACATATTGACTTCCTTATCTATGATACCGTTTCACATAAAGCGAAATTGGCCATTGAGGTTGATGGAACGCAGTATCACAAGAAAGGATCTGGTCAGAATCAGCGTGATTTACTAAAAGATTCGGTTTTGGCTGCTATCGGCCTCCCTCTGCTACGACTCAGCACAGCCGGATCACAGGAAAAGAGAAAGATTAGCCTCGCCTTATCAAGGAATTAATGAAAACGGTTACGTACACCGGCACCAACTACGACGAAGTCAAGCGTCTCTGCGGGGACAAGGTCCTGGCTCCGTACTTCTGTATGGGATTCTCAATGCTCTCCGTGGACACGGGTGAAGGGTTTGTCTCAGTGAACGAAGGCGATACCATTGTCCGGGAAGACGATGGCTCACTGCGGATCGAAAAGTAGATTTGTCGCAACAATCTCCCAAGATTGTTTTTTGACAAATTTCAATCTTTCAAGATTGTTTTGTATAGTTGCTTCGACGTTAAAGTCTTTACAATCTCTCGAAACGGTTATCACTCAAGTGGATAAGGGCTGGCGAGGTCCTTTATTCCGCACTTTTTCCAACGAGTTTTCGCTGTAATAACGCATTTTTTGGAACGAGTCCGTAAATAGGTCTAACCGCAAGGATAATCAAGGATAATAAAGTTGCGGAGTCTTTCCCGCATGATGGCTCCATTAGAGAATCAGACTAAGAGACGAAATACCTTTCACGAATCTCTTCCTGCTCCTCTCTTGAGAGTCTCTTTCTCATAGCTTCCAGGACGGCCTCATACTGCTGGTTTTTCTTCGTGAATACCCGCCTTCTTTCCTGACCGTCGATCGTCGCGTAAAGGTGGATGTTCCCGGCATCGGTCATCGCGAAACGGATCAGATCCGAACTGGCGGCAGCCGGGGCAATGATATCCGGAGAGAGTTCACGCAGTCGTGACTCAATGATATCTATGAAGAGGGGAGCGACACCATTTGATGTCGCCAGCGCCCTGAAATCACGAAGCGCGTCCTTCACCTTGTCGATGTACTTCGCGGGATTCTTGATGTCGTTCTGGGCAGCGAAGTCCAGCAGGTCCGCGGTGGTTATATCCTCGAACTTGCCTCGCACGGAGAATTCGTGACGCCTTTCCGGGGCTGTCGCTGTCTTCAAGATGAAGCAGAGGTCGTAAGCTGGAGAGAGGTGCCAGGAACCGTCCTTCTCCATGATGAAGGAGAAGTTTTTGGCGTGGTCGTCTGTGTTGTTGGAGAGGATGTTGAAGACCATCCGGAGGAAGAGCTCGTTCAGTTCATCCTGGGGGATGGAGAGCTGCCTGCAGGTAGAGAAGAGATCCTCGTAACAATATGCCTCCGGATTGACAGCGGCAAGTGTCTGGGTGAACACCTTCTCTCCATCGCGGCGGTCGAAACGCTCCGTCAGGAAATGACGGATGCCTTCCACCTCGATCAGGCGGGACGGCATCATCGTGATTCCGGCCCGGGTAGCCAGGTCGTACCAGGTCTTCTCAATCTCGGAGAGGCAGAACTCAGGGGTGTTGAACTTGAGGATGTAATATTTCCTGTCACCTCTTGCCGAGGTTTGGCCGGAAAAGATGTTTCCACCTTCGTCCATCGCGATGATAGCCTTCTTGAAGCGTCCGCCGGCGGATGTTCCGACGGCCATCAGGGCCTTCTGCGTAAGTGTCTCTTCCGGGAAAATGATGGCGTGCTCGCGGTCCTGCTCGATCTTCTTCGCCAAATCGTACAGTTTCGGGATCATCAGCTTTTCGTTCGGGCTGAATGCATCTTCGCTACACGGGACGAATTCGAGCGCACCCATGGCACGACTCCCGACGAAGGATAGTTTCGCAAGAGGGGTCTTGTCTTTTTCGTGATAGTGATGTTCCGCAAACCACTGGTCAAAGAGGGTGTTGCCCCAATCATCCGGCAGTGAGTCCGCGATGAACGGAGGGAGTTTCTGATATTTCGCGGAGTCCGTGTTGCCATAGATGGCGAAACGGGCTGCGGGACTCTTCGACGAGGCGGTCAGCGGTGCAATGTCGAGCCCCGATGAAAGGTATTCGGGTGAAAAGAAGAAATAGGAATTCCCCTTTGCCGGGTTCCAGCAGAGCTGTCCGATCTCCCGGTCCCAGAGCATGACACTCAACCTGCCGCTGTCTATATTCCTAGCCATTGTTCTTCCTCCTTACTCTTTGTTGCTGATGTTCCGGTGCCGTCAGATATGGATTCGCAGGCTGCTCCGGAATCAGGTCGTCGAACCTGTCCAGCAGGCCGACCGGCCGGAGCAGGGCCATCAGGTTGGTGATGTTCATATTCGTGATCGTGCCCGTCTCGAACTTGTGGACGGTGGAGACGGAAACGCCCGCAGCCTTGGCCAGGTCTCCTTGGGAAAGGTTCATCATCAGCCGGTAATCCTTGAACCGCAGCCCTAGCATTTGCAGGATCTGAGTATTCGAATACTTCTTCAAGTCCATATCGCATCAGTCTTTTCCGATGCAAATGTAATTAATTATAGGTAAAATTCAAATAATTAGGTTAATCATTATCTTATTATAGCTTACGTTTGTCGCTCGTAGTAAGCCACGAATTATATGGGAAGCAAGATAAAGGTGGTGGTTTACCACCTTTAACGGTGGTATACTCTTATGAAAAGACATCGGCTTGGGTATAAATCACATTTTCGAGATAATTTTAGGCCAGAATATCACATTTTCGAGAAATGCCCAGGACATCCCTGGTGGTTTTCTCCGACATTATCTCTGACATTTAGTGGACTCGTTTCAATTAAAGCGACAGAAGGGTTAAAAGTCGTTGGAAAAAGTGCGACGAAACCATGAAAAGTCGTTGGAAAAAATGCGACATATGCGCCTAAATTGCTATGATTCAGTCGCTTAATGAAAACTCCTGGATTTTGCTATTCTGCAGCCTTTCCATATTGCAATGACTCGTCAAGATTTTGAGGATTTTGAGAAAAATGCCGTTTCAAATCTTGAGGAAATTGAGAAAAACTTCATAAAAAAATATGAGGAGGCCATCTGGAGTCAACCTAAATCCGGAAAGGACAGATGGTGTCGAGTTCGGTCGCGGTAACAAGATCCCTCTCTGGCTTTTCGGATTCCTATATTAACTGGAAATTCCGAAGCAAAGTAGTCCCCTCGTTCTCTTGTAAGTGGGACCCCTTGTCGTCGGAGTGGCCGGCCGGGTGACAAATCCGGCGGGATGCAGGGTTCGCGGCCCCTCACTTCCGGAAATAAATGCTATCTTTGTTTGCCATGAACCACAAGACATCCATCATAGACGGCCGCGAGTGCTATATTTATAACGCTGTAAAACCCAGATATTTCCTGATCCAGACATTGGGGAATCACGAACGCGGGATCTTCGACCGGACGGCGGAGTTGATCGCCCAGGCGTGCGACGTCCCTTTCGTCCAGGCGGCCTTCCAGGTGTTCGACTGGGACCTTGACCTCACTCCATGGCACGATGATGCCATCAACCGGAAGCCGGAAGTGGGCACCAAGACCGGCGAGACACTCCGCTATGTGACGGAGTCGCTTCTGCCGACCCTGAAAGCGGAATTCGGGGAGCTGCCTGTCATTCTGGGCGGCTACTCCCTGGGGGGACTGTTCGCAATCTGGTCGTCCACGCAGACGGATTGTTTTACCGCCATTGCGGCAGCGTCGCCTTCCCTCTGGATCAAAGACTGGCTGGACTTCGCAAAAGCACATCCGGTGAAGGCCGGAAAGGTGTACTTGAGCCTGGGAGACCGGGAGGAGCACGTAAAGAACCGGGCGATCGCCCGGGTGGGCGACAGCGTCCGCGGCGAATATGAACTCCTCAAGGCTTCGCTTGGAAGCGGAAACTGCACCTTGGCCTGGAATCCCGGGAACCATTTTCAGGACGAAGACAAACGGCTCGCGGCGGCTTTTTCATGGTGTATCAATGCGTTGGAGGGGAAGTGATACCTATTGTTTATGACCAGGAATAACGTTCTTCTCTCGGCGGTGGCCCTCCTTTTCGGAGCGGTCTCCTTCGCGCAGGTCCACCGCATGGACATCGGCCTCAAGAAGAAAGAGACCGTCAAGGCGGTCGAGTGTGTCAAGTTCCATTCCGACTTCCTGTATCAGGACAATACCCTGGACGCTCCGGAGCAGGTCGTCCCCGTCAAAGCCTCCTTCACCGGCGAGGGGAAAACCCTCTCCGCCACGGTGGAGCCGCTCACCTTTGCGGTCTACATTCTGACGAGGTAAGGGAATAATCCTCCCGTACGATGCCGGCGGGCGTCAGAAGCGCAGCGCCAGGCCGACGCCGTTGCCCGTGGTGCCGAAACGGAGATTGTAATCATCCGCAAGGGCATTCAGCTTCCGGTTCCCCCGGATCCACAGCGGTATACCGACGCCGATGCAGGCCGCTCCGGCGATCCCTCCGGCAACGTAAAGGCCTCCCAGGTTCGACTGCGCCGAGTGCTGCATGTGCCCGGGCATGTTCATCGACGCGACGCCGCGGTTGTAGTCCGCCTCCATGGCGCCACTGACCACTGAAGAAATCAGCAGTGCGGTTCCTGCCGTGGTGAGCCAGAAGCCCCATTGGTACTGGCGGTTTGCCTTCAGGTATTCGCTTCCGTACAGGGATACGCCCAGATAGTCCCGCATCTGTTCGGCATACAGCCGTCCGCGACGGTCGTAGTAATGTCCCCATCGGTATTCAAGCGGTCCGTAAGGCCCGTATCCGTAGGGATCATAGGCGTAGGGACTGGGGACGAGCAGGGTAGAAGGAGCGAAGGATTTCTCCGTCCCATTCTGGAATACGATCCGGATAATGCGGGCGACGGACATCCGGTAGTCCGGGCCGTCCAGGTTGTCGAACGTCTTGTAAAGGACATCTTTGTCATTGATCTCGAGGACTTTCGCCTCAATGGAGCGACCCTCGACCGTATGGATGACATCTTGCGCGAACGCCTTTCCGCAAAAGGCCAGCAGCACGCAGATAAGGAGTGTTCGTTTCGTTTTCATCATCATTCCGTTTTCCCTGCGTCCTGCAAGAAGCGTGCAAATGATGATTCCGGTCAGAAGGTGATGCAGAGCGACAGGCCGGCGGTCGGCGTGGTTCTGGCGGCGGGGCCGGCGGCGGATTTCGGTGCGGCGGCGAAGAAGGGTTCAATCTTCCAGTCCATCGCCGCCCTTTGCTGGCGGAGGTCCTGGTAGTACATGTTCTTGATCTTCGCGACACGGACGGCGTCGCAGGTGCTCCAGATGTTCAGGACGATACCGGCAAGATATAAAGCCGCGGCCGCAGAGTAAGGATTGTAATAATACTTCCCGTCGTCGCCCTCCTCCAGCTGGTTCTGAATCAAGAAGTTCATGAGGACGTTGCCCCCCGCGAACCCCAGGGCCCGGCCCCATTCTCCCGCCACGGCCTGACCCAGCCCGGGAATCACGAACGAGGCGACACCCAGCCATCCTGCACTGTACTGGTCTCCAGGCTGACGGACGTAGTTGCCCGCGTAGTAGAGGTCCTTGTACTCGCGGAATTTCATGCCTGGCCGGATCGCGTCCGGATCCGCTGCATTGTAATAGGTGTCGTCCGTGAAGGTCTTCGTCTCTCCGTTTTCGAAGCGGATGAGGAGGATGTCGCCCTTGGCAAGCAAGAACATAGGGCCATCCAGGTCGTTGTACATTTTGTACGCCACTTCCCCTTCTCGGACTTCCACGACCCTGGCTTCGATTTCTTCGCCGAAGCGCGTCGTGATCAGGTCCTGGGCATCGGCCAGGACGAGGCCGCCCAGCCAGGCGGCGACAAACAGAAGAAATCTTTTCATCATCATGTCATGCATCTTTTTACAAAAATAGAAAAAAATATCAACGGACGACGATGGTGCTGCCGCCGCCGGTTTTTTCGACATCGATCCGCCGGTAGCGGTCCTTCATGCTCTCGACATGCGAGATCAGGCCGATCAGGGTGCCCTTCGCAGCGAGTTTCTCCAGTGTCCGGAGCGCCAGTTCCAGCACATCCGGGCTCAGGCTGCCGAAGCCCTCGTCGATAAACATCGTGTCGATACGGATGCCGCCGGCGCTGGACTGCGTCTCGTCCGACAAGCCGAGCGCCAGGGCCAGCGATGCCAGGAACGATTCCCCGCCCGAGAGCGACTTGACATCGCGCACCTTGCCGCTGTGGTGGTCCATGACGGCGATCCCCAGTCCGGTCTTCTCCCGGAGGTTTCCTGCCGTCTCGGAACGGATCAGGTCGTATTGTCCGCTGGACATCTCGTTCAGGCGGACCGACGCCTTGTGCAGGATCCGGTCGAAGTACGAGGTCAGGACGAAGGTCTCGAGCTCGATCTTGTCCTTCCCGGCCAGCCGGCCGTTCAGGGTGTCGCTGAGATTCTTCTTCCACGCAAGTTCCTCACAGATGGCCCCGTACGCCTTTTTCTCCGCCCGGAGCAGGTCCGGAACGGGCTCGTCGACGAGCCGCCGCGCCTCGGCCGCGGTCTTCTTCTCTTCGGTCGCCTTCTGCCTCTTCCGGTTTTCCTCCAGGTCCTTTTTGATCTGCTCCAGGTCGGACGGCAGCTTCGGGTCGATGCGGCCCTCCAGATCGGCCAGGAGACTCTTTTTCTCGCTGATCTCGCCTTCATATTGCCGGACGGCGTCATCGGCGGCTTTTATTTCGTCCTTGAGGCTGGCGACCGCCTTCCCGAGCGCTGCGATGGCGTTCCGGGCCTCTTTTTCGCTGCCGAACGACAGCTCCGCCCGCAGGTCGCCGAGCCGCTTTTCATCTCCTTCGATCCGCCCTTGCAGCTCGCCGGTGCGGTCGTTTTCGATGCGCTGGGAAAGTTGTTCGATCTGGCGGTTGGCGTCGGGGAGCAGCCGTTCGGAAATCTCTTTCTGGCGGTTGCAGCGTCCTTCCGTCGCCTTGTACTGCTCCCGCAAGCCGGTGATCCGGTCATTCAGCGCGCCCGCGAAGGCAGCCAGCGCGGCGCAGCCGTCCTGCTGCAGGGCATCGTAGTCTTTGCCGTCCAGTTCGCCGGCCATTTCACGGATCCGTCGGTCGGCCTCGGCCCTGGCGGCCTCGTATCCCGAGTGCAGACCGGAGCAGGCAACCGTTTGCTTTTCAGCTGCTTGAACGGCCTTTTCGTAGGCGTCCTTCAGGGCGTTGACCTGTGCCTGGCTCGGGGCGCCTTCCGGCAGGACGGCCTTGGCGGGATGATGGACGGCTCCGCACACCGGGCAGGGCGTCCCCTCTTCGAGGCCGGCGGCCAGATAGCCCGCCTGTGCGCTCAGGAACAGGCTGTGGGCGGCCTCGTACGCCATCGCGGCATCCTGCTTCTCCTGCAGCCTCCGCTCGAGGAGGCTCCGCGCTTGTCCGTATTCTTTCTGTTTTTTCTCGGCAGTCTTGATCCGTTCCTGCAGCTCCTCGATGCGCCGGATCTGTTCTCTCAGGTCCTTGCCCGCCTGCACGATGCGGTTCAATGCGACGTCGCATCCTTCCAGGTCTTTCTGCTCCGCTTCCAGCCGCTTCTTCCCATGGAGCAGCCGCTCGCGCATTTCCTGCGCATCCTTCAGCTCCTTCTGGCTGGTTTTCAGTTGTTTCCGGGCTTCTGTCAGGGCCTTCTCCACTTCCTCGAAGGTGGGATACTTGGGCAGCTGCCGTTCGTACACGGCCTGCTCGGCGGCCTTCTTTTCGGCCTCCTGCTGCCGCTGCGGGTTCTTTGCCTGCTCTTTCTTCGCCTCCTCGTGCCGGCGGATCAGGACGTCGAGTGCCGCGGCGGCATCATCCCGCCTGCGTTTTTCGCCGTTGTTCCGCTCCACGTCGGCCTTGCACCGGGTAAGCCGCGCTTCCTCCTCCTTGTCCTTGCGGAGGGCCTCATCCGCCGCGGCGACTTTTTCCCCGTCTTCCCGGACGAGGGCTTCGACCCGGGCGGTCATCCCGTCCAGCTGGGTGAGCGGGTCGGTGTATTCCTCCAGCGCCAGATGGAAGTCCGTGAAGGTCTGCGACGCTTCGTCTCCCTTGACACCGCCCAGCGCGCTGCGGATCTCCACCATCTTCTCTTTCCGCCGGCCGTCGATCACCTTGACGGCATCGTCGACTTTTTCTTCGATCTTTTGGAAGCGCTCCGTGCCGAACACCTTCCGCAGGATTTTCTGCTTGGTGTCGTTATCGGCCAGCAGCAGTTTCTGGAACTCGCCCTGCGGAATCATGGCGATCTTGACGAACTGGTCGCGGTCGACACCCAGGATCTGCTGCACCCGCGCGTTCACGTCCTGCACCTTCTCGAGGGTGGGCTCGCCGGGCGAGGAAAGCACCGCCTTCGCGGGCTCCGACGTCGTGCCTTCCACCAACGCGCCGTCGGCGTTGCGGGAGCGTCTGCCCGACTTCCGTTCGTAGGGCAGGCTGCGTTCCACGGTGTACTCCTTGCCGCCGTAGGCGAAGCGGAGTTTCACGTATGTGCGCGTCTTGGGGTCCGCGAATTCCGAGCGGAACATCTCCTCCTTGCGCAGGTCGCCGCTGGGTTTTCCGAACAGTGCGAAGCTGATGGCGTCGAAGATCGTGCTCTTCCCGGCGCCGGTCTTCCCGGAAATCAGGAAGACGCCCCTGTCGCCCAGCTGGGTGAAATCGATGTGCTCCGTCCCTTTGTAGGAACCGAAAGCGGAGAGGGTCAGTTCGATCGGTCGCATTCCAAGATCTTTTTAATGAATTGAATCTCACGATCTTCCATTTCCCGCCCATTCTGCTTCCCGAAGAGTTGCCGGACAAAGTCTTCGTCGGTCTTCAGGCCAGCTGTGGCGTCCGGCCCGATTCCCAGCGCACGGGTGCGGGCGTTGTCGTAGTGCAGTTCCATCATCAGCGGATATACGGCACGCAGGCTCTTGAACCCGTCGATGATGTCGTTCTCGTCCGTCAGGGTGATCCGCAGGTATCCCTGCGCATATTCGGGATGCCGGGCGCGGAAGTCCTCGGAAGCGAGTTCGCGGAACGTGCCGCGCAGGTCGAACCAGTCGTGCACCGGCATCAGGGGCCGTTCGGAGATGCTTACGTCTCCTTTCCCGCGGAGGTCAACGACCGTCAGGCTCTTTTTGTGGCCCACTTCCGCGAAGGAGTATTTGAGCGGGCTGCCGGCGTACCGGATGGCAGGGGTGATCTGCTGCGGCCGGTGGATGTGCCCCAGGGCGACGTAGTCGATGCCGTCGAAAACCTCCGCGCTGACGCAGTCGAGACCGCCCACTGCGGTTTCTTCCGCGCCGGAGACCGTGGCGCCGGAGACGAACTGGTGGGCCAGGCAGACCGTGCGACGCGCGGGATCGATGCCCATGTGGCGGACGGCCGCGGCCACGGCGTCGTTCTCCGAGGCGATCTCTTCGTCGGGAAAGCGGTCCTTCACCGTGGAGGTCCGCACGAAGGGGAGCATGTACACATCGAGCGGTCCGTAGTCGTCGTGCATGACGACGGGGCGGATGTCGCCGTCATAGACCGGAGACATGTGGAGGCCGCTTTGGTCGAGGATCCGCGCGCCGTAGGCGATACGCTCGGCGCCGTCGTGGTTGCCGCTGATCACGAACACTTCGGGCCGTTTCGGCAGGCGGTTCAGGGCCACCAGGAAGTCGTCGAACAGGGCGAGGGCTTCTGCCGAAGGGTTTGCGCGGTCGAAGACGTCCCCGGCGATGAGGATGCCGTCCGGCTCCAGCTCCTGAGCAGCAGGGAGGACCTGCCCGAACAGGAGGCTCCGCTGCTCCTCGAGCATCGGAAAGGCCGCAACGCTCTTTCCTAGATGCAAATCTGCCAGATGGATGAATTTCATTTCCGTTTCGATTTTTTCATGTTCTGCTCCGCTGGGGGCCGTTTCCGCTACTCCACCACTCCGAGGGCGGGGTGGCGGCCCAGGCGGTGCAGGCTCTCGATGACCTGGGCAGGGCGGTCGGTCATGAAGATGCTGCAGCCCATGTCGAGCAGCTGCCCGTAGATGGCGTCGGGGTCGCCCGAAAGGGCGGCGCGGTCGTCGTCCAGCCCGCCGTCCGCCGTCTTCCACATCGTCCCGACCCAGATCCGCGAGCCGGAGGCGATGACTTCGCGGGCGAGCGCGTCGACTTCCGGCGTCCGCTCCGGGAAGACGAATTCGTAGCACGGCGGCACGATGCCTGCGGCCCGGTACTGCCCGAAGAGGGTTTCCGCCTGCTCGGAAGGGACAGAAAGCTGGGGCGCGTATTTGAGTTCCGGCCGGTCGACGAAGGTCCGGCCTTTCATAATCACGAGGTCTTCCAGCCCGACTTCACGGGCATCGCGCAGCACTTCGTCGTAGAGGTCCCAGCCGTGGTCGATCTGGACGAGCGCCCGCCCTGCACAGCGCTGCAGGGCCTCTTTGAGGGTGGGCATCCGGAGGTCCTCCGTCACGACCCGGTGCCCGTGCCGCAGGCGCAGTTCCTTGATCTCGGCGAGGGTGTGGTCGGCGATCCGCCCGTGCCCGTCCGTCGTACGGTCGAGCGTGGCGTCGTGGCACAGGACCAGCTGGCTGTCGCGTGTCATCGCCACGTCCAGTTCCAGGATGTCGCAGCCCATCGCGATGGCCGATTCGATGGCTTCCAGGGAGTTCTCGGGCCAGTTGCGCCAGTCGCCCCGGTGGGCCATCACGAAGGCGTAGTCCGACGTTGGGTCGGCGAGTTCGGCGAGCAGGCGTTCCGCCCGGTTGGCGTAGCGGGGGACGCGGTGGCAGGCCGTCAGGCACGCCGCGAGGATGATGAGGGTGGTCAGGAAGCGTGCGGTTTTCATGGCAGTTGCGCGAGGATGTCTTGAAGGAGCCGGTCGAAGGCGATCATGTGGTCGGGCAGATTGGAATAGCCCAGGACCACCGCCACGAGTTCTTTCGAAGGGATGATGAAGATCCGCTGCCCGTCGTGGCCGAAGCACGAAAACATGTCTTCAGGGGCATCGGCGATGGATTTGTCGCGGTTCAGCCAGAAGAAGGCGCCGTAGCCGCCCTTGCTGTCCGAGGCCGGGGTGACCGTGTAGTCCACCCATCCTTCCGGGAGGATCCGCTCTCCCGCGACGCAGCCGTCGTCCAGGTACATCTGCCCGAATCGGGCGTAGTCGCGTGCCGTCGCATAGAGGTAGGACGACCCCACCGGCGTGCCCGACATGTCGGGTTCGAAATACGGGTTGCGGAAGCCCAGCGGCTTGAAGAGGCGGTCGTGCAAGTAGGAGAGGAAGGCTTCGTCCGAGGGGAACCGGCTGCGGAGCCAGCGCATGACGATGTTGGTTGTGCCGCTGGAGTAGTACCAGTGCGTGCCGGGCGTGTACCGGAGCGGCTTCGACAGGGCGAAGGCGCCCATGTCGGTCTCGCGGTGCAGCATCAGGTTTACGTCCGAGCGGTTGCCGTAGTCTTCATTCCACTCCAGGCCGCTCTGCATCTGCAGGAGGTCGTTCAAGGTGATGTCTTTGCGTCCGTCCTGCTGCCATTCCGGAATGTCCAGCGGGGCGTGGATGTCTACTATGCCGTCGCCGGCCATGATGCCGGTGAGCGCGTTCGTAAAGCTCTTGGCCATGCTCCAGCTGAGCAGCCGGGTGTCGGGTCCGATCCCTCTGTCGTAGCGTTCAGCCACGACGGCGCCCTTGTGGAGGACGATGAAGGCGAAGGGGTGCCCGTTGTATGCCCGCTCGTCAACCAGCGCCCGTGCGACCGGCTCCAGCCTCGCCGCCAGTGCCGAATCACCCGCCGCCAGGGCCGCTGGAGCCCCTCCGCGGACGGTCTCCGCCGCCAGTGCCGAATCACCCGCCGCCAGTGCCGAATCCCCCCGCGCCAGCGCTGAATCCCCCGTGGCGCTGCTCTGCGCCGGATCACTCTGTGCCAGCGCCGGGGGAGTGCCCTCAGCTTCGTCAGCGGCCAGCGGCAGCGCCGGATCACCCTGTGCCAGCGCTGAATCGCCCTGTGTCAGCGGCCAGGACTGCGCCAGCAGCGCCTCCCTGTCTTTGCCGCGGCCCCGCAGCAGCGTCACGCCGTACCCCTCGCGGAACGCCGCGATGGATTTGCTCCACAGGAATCGGCTCGTCACCGTCTGCTTTTCGAAGTCGACACGGTTGCGGGTGAACTTGATGAATGAAAAATGCAGGTCCAACGCCTCTACATCAGCGGGTTCCCGTCCTGAAATGAAAACGGCTGAGGCGAGGTTCTTCGCGGCATATCCAGTGATGATGGGCATCAGGCTGTTCAGGTACAGGCAGCCGCCCAGCAGGGCTGCGGCCAGCACGGCCAGCATGATGCGAAGGAGTTTTCTTGCGGTCTTTTTCATGTCGATTCAGTCTCTTCCCCAAAAATACGAAAATACCGCCATAAATGGAAGCGTCCGTCATTTCTGCCAAATGGCGGAGAACGACGGAATGCCGTCCCCGTCCCGGTTGTCCGGTCTTCAACAGATCCTCGCCGCGGAGAACGGCGGGCCTTCTTACACGAAGCGCATCTGCCTGCCCCGGATGAGCTGCATCCCGCCCCGGATGAACTGCACTTCATTCCGCCCGCTGACCGCTAACGATGTGACAGTCAGCACTTTGCTTGTTCTCCCTCTCCGAAAAAAGAGGCCGCTGAAAAACCCCTCTAGTCAACTTGTAGAGGAGGTTCATTAAATAGGGCAGAACATCATTATTTTTTGGTGTTCTGCTTTATTTTTTGTAACTTTAACTTACTGATTAATAGTAAGATGT
>Ga0256405_10010017_pt1 | contig 12692 bp, 14 predicted proteins | sample RumenRJG_02DNA_FD_189096 | JGI IMG/M metagenome (GOLD analysis project Ga0256405, IMG submission 189096) | Bovine rumen microbial communities from Lethbridge, Alberta, Canada - RJG_02 | ecosystem: Host-associated > Mammals > Digestive system > Stomach > Rumen | place: Canada: Alberta...
CCCAATGTTCTATTATCATTTCAAAGACAAGTATGACCTTGTGGCATGGATGTTCTGTACGGATGCTTACGGAAAAGACATCACCTCTATTACATCTGCTGCAGCCGGGATGAACTATTCTTCTATGCTGATGCCTCTTTTCCATCTGGAGACAAATCCGATTATGAATATGACGGAGACTTCGACTGCGCTGGATATCTGCGAGAAGTTTCTCGGATCGTTGTGTATTGCCCTTATGGTCTTTGTCGTTCACAAGAACGCCATGGCATTCTCGGTGTCGAACGGCAGAGAAAAGCTGTTCTTCGCGTTGGCTGTGATTATCCTCCTTGCCAACTTTTTCGGCTGGGCGCTGTACTTCACAGGGCATCAGAGCACTTTTGTGATGATGCTTTTTATTGTAACTATGCCGCCCTTTCTATGATTTTGGAGTGACTCATTTTCTCACACGCGGAAGGTCGACGGTTCAAGTCCGCCACTCTCCACCAGATTCAGCCGCAGGCCATGATGGCCTGCGGCTTTTTTATCACCAGTCGAACATCATTGTTGATAAGGGGTGATCGTCCTTCTCTGCATATCATTTCCCCTTCTTCGCTGACTTCGTTATTTCCTCGTGGTAGAAGTAATTACAGACAACCGGCGGTTCGCCGAAGGGAGCCCTGTGCTGGTCGTCATCCCGGATATAAAGCATTCCTTCCTTCTTCGTATACTCTCTGATCTTCTGATCCAGCTCCGTACAATCCTCTAATCATAACGGTCAGTTACAGGCGCAACGGAAATGTAATTGCCGCTGTGCCTATGATAGTTTAAATCGGTTTTTCTCGAACTCCAGCAGTCCTTCATTGCGCATTTTACACAGTTCATTTGACATTGCGCTTCGATCTACAGACAGGTAGTCGGCAAGTTGCTGCCGGTTAAACGGGATCGTAATCGTTGCGCTGTTCTGTTTCTTCGCCTCTTCCGAAAGATAGGAGATCAGCTTCTCTCTCGTTGTGCGCCTTGATAGATAATCCAGTTTCTGAACAAGGCTTCTGTTCTTCTCGGAAATGGCGAAGAACAGATTCTGTACGACCATTGAATGGAAACGGCACGCGGAGGAGCAGGTCGTAATCACGCGCTTCACATCGAAGAAAAACACAGCGCTGTCTTCCACCGCGATCACATCATTCAGAAGCGTGCTGCTTTCCGGCGCCACATAGGCCTCCCCGAAGATCTCACCGACGCCGATATACCCGAGGATGCTGCGGTTTCCCCAGTAGTCGTCTCTCTGAATGTACAGGCCGCCCTCGGCAAGGACAAGAATATCGTGGAGCCGTTCGCCCTCCCACAGGACGAATTCTCCTTTCTTATATCTGTGCAGGCTTGCCGCGAGGCAGGACAGCATGGAGCCGACGTCTTCCTCACCCACACCCGCAAAGAGTTTTGTCCTCCTCAACACAGGAATAAACTCTTCCATAAAAAGCGCCTTTCCGTTGTAAATACAACCGAATTGTTTGATTCATTGTACTATAATCAGTTCACAGAATCAAGAGACACAAAGGAGACTTCAGAAATGATTCGGAAAATCATCAAGATCGACGAGGAGAAATGTAACGGCTGCGGTCTGTGCGCCAAAGCCTGTCATGAGGGGGCCATTGATCTCATAGACGGAAAAGCCAGACTGGTCCGGGAGAATTTCTGCGACGGTTTCGGCGACTGTCTGCCGAACTGTCCTGCCGGTGCGATCTCCTTTGAGGAGCGTGAAGCGCCGGCCTATGATGAGGCGGCGGTAAAAGCGGCGCAGCAGAAAGCGGCGTCCTTACAGGGAGCAAAAGCCGTCTCCGGCTGTCCCGGCTCCCGTATGATGCAGTTTCATCGGGAAGCGGAAGAGGCGCCGTCCGAAGTGCCGGCAGCAGGATTCCGTCCCGTCCCCCGCCTGAACCAGTGGCCCTGCCAGCTCAAGCTGGTGCCGGCCAAGGCGCCGTTTCTGGACGGCGCGAAGCTGTTGATCGCGGCGGACTGCACGGCATATGCCTATGCCAACATGCACGAGGAGTTCATGAAAGGCAAAATCACCGTGATCGGCTGTCCCAAGCTGGACGATGTGGACTATACGGATAAGCTGACCGCGATCATCCGGGACAATGATATCCGCAGCGTCACGATCGTGCGGATGGAAGTACCCTGCTGCGGCGGGCTGCAGAGAGCGGCGCAGAACGCCCTCCGGGCCAGCGGAAAATTCATTCCCTGGCAGGTCGTGACGATCAGCCGCGACGGACGGATTCTGGATTAAGCCGAAAGACGCGCTCTACTGAGATCACAACATATTGAACAATCAGGCTGGACCACCGATAAAAGTGATTCAGCCTGGTTTCGTTTGCGGAAGCGAACACAGAACCCCCTCCCCTGTGCACTTATTGATAAAGTGCTTTTCCATCGATCAGAATATCATCTGTTTTGTTCGCAAAATCAAAGCCCCCAGAGCATACAAAACAAACGCAGCCGTCTCTGGTTTTTCCTCCAAGGACTGCTGCGTTTGTTTATTCTTCTCTTTTTCTTCTTCAGATTCCCTTCCGATACAAGAGGTACGAGTACACCGTGGGGACCAGGATTATCACGAACAGCGGGATCAGGAAAGCCGGAAAACTCCAGCCGATGAAGCTCATGACGATGAAATACAGCCCGGCGATCACCCAAAGGAACCCGGCCAGGCGGTGCGTGCGGTTCCAGTTTTCCTCGCTGGCCAGCGTCCAGGGGAGCTTGATGCCCATGGTGTAGCTCTGCTTGGTCTTGGGCAGATAGTTGCCGATCACCACGAACAGCACACCCATCAGGACGGGGAGAATCTGCTCGATCCTCACATCATAGCCCAGTCCGCGTCCCAGCGTTGCGCCGGAGCAGACCAGCGAGATCAGCGGAATCGTCCAGATCGTCACCGTTTTCAGGGCGGAACTCATATTCTCGTGCTTGGGATCGGCCCGCAGCAGGAAGGGCATCAGGAGATTCACCGCCAGGAGGATGCCCGGAAGGACGAACACGGCAACCGGCCGGCTGGACCAGCCGTTCGGTGTTCCGTCCAGGCCGAAATGCGTCGCCATGCTCTCCGGCAGCCGATTGTATACCAGCGCGCCGACGATCATCGGGATCAGGCAGATCAAAGTCGTCAGCAGCAGGGTTCTCTTTTCATTCTTCATCGTGTTTCTCTCCTCTCAGGCTCTGGATCCAGAGCAGTACTTCCTCCAGCACGGAGGCGTTGAGACTGTAATAGATGTAATTCTTCTCCCGGCTTTCAAAAATGAGGCCGGCTTTTTTCAGCTGGGACAGATGGTAGGACACCGTCGCCCCGGTCATATCGAAGCGCCCGGCGATATCGCCCGCCGTCATGCTTCCGCTTTTGAGCATGTTCAGGATTTCCCTGCGCGCCGGGTCCGACAGCGCCTTCATCGTTTCGCTGAAGCCCATTTGGCTCTCTTCCCCCTTCTGTTCCCCTGCTGTCTTTCATCGCTCAGAATTTAGAATTTTATCTAAATAGATGCTACCACAGCCCGCACGCCTTGTCAACAGGTATTTAGATTTTTTTCTAAATATCTGTTCCGAAAATGCCCGCGCGGTATTCCGCGCGGGCAAAAGCAAGATGCAGCCCCATCTTGCAGCGGGCCGTCGCTATTCTCTTTTCAGAAAACAATTGTCGACCGGTTCATGTTTTCGGGGTACGCAGCTCGCGGCATACCGTCACAAAGCTGATCCCCGCCGCGATCGCCAGCGCGACGATCAGGGTTTTATGTCCGTAGACCGCCGCCGTTTCCAGATCTCCGTTTACGGCGCAGTCCATCGTGCGATAGAGCGAGCCGCCCGGTACCATCGGCACCACCCCGGTCACCACGAACAGGGTCGCGGGGCATTTTCGAAGATGGGCCATCAGTTCCGCGTATGTCACGGCGAAGACCGAAGCACAGAGATTCGCCAGGAACAGTCCCGGAATCAGCGCATACACCCCGAGATAGATTCCCCAGGCGATCATGCCGCCCAGCGCCGCCCAGAACAGATGCTTCGCACGGAGGCCGAACAGAAGCCCGAAGCCGAGGGAGCCGATGAACGCCGTCACCAGCTGGATCAGAATCTGTTTCATTTTCTCCCCTCCCTCATACCGTGAGTTCCAGGATCAGCATGGCGGTCATGAATCCGCCGGCCAGCGCAACCGCCCAGATCAGGCTCTCCAGTAGCCGCACCGCGCCGGAAATCGTGTTGCCGCCCAGCATGTTCCGGATGGAGTTGGTCATGGCGATCCCCGGAATCAGCAGCATGATATCACCGATCAGGATCATGTCCATATGCAGCACCGGTACCAGCCTGCAGAGGAAGCCGACCCCGAGTCCGGTCAGAAACGAGATGAACAGGTTGGAGCCTGTCGTACTGATCTGTGTCCGGCCGAGCCGCTTCTGCAGGAAGCAGATCAGCAGCGCGAACGCGGCTGCCGTAAGGCCGTCCCAGACCGTTCCGCCGAAGAATACCGCAAATCCGCCCGCCGCCAGAATACTGCCCCAGAGAATCACACTTTCCGGTTTTTTCCCCGCTGCCACATGTTCCAGCTTCTCCTTCAGCTCTGCCACGGGGATCGGCGCCGCGCAGCAGGACCGGCTCAGGTCATTGAGCTTTTCCAGGCGGTAGAAGTCCGTCCCCGCGCTGGAGTAGATCCGCCTTGTCTCCGTGATGGCGTCCTCATCCGCAAACTCCATGGTCAGGGTGATGATCGACGTGATGGCGAAGGCATCCACATGTCTCGCGCCGTAAGCCCGGCCCATGCGCATGAGGGTCTCCTCCACGCGGCTGATTTCGGCGCCGCAGTCCAGCAGAAGCGCCCCCATATCCAGCAGGCATTCCGCCAGCTCTGTCTGTTTTTCTTTCGTGAGAGTCATGGCTCCCTCCGTCCGGTTTTGCTCTTTGATCAGCCGTATTCTATCAGATAAAAGCGTCACTTGCAATCACGAATCCCGTCAGGCGCTCCGCTTTCGCCTGTACGAGTTTTTTCCGCTGTTTTGAGCAGCCGATTTACAAATCGTTGAAAATCGGTTATGATAAGGAGGATCATAAGCTCTTAACCCTCTTATGGAAGGATCTGATTGTATGCAGACAGCAGCGCTGATTGTCGCGGCAGGAATGAGTTCGCGCATGGGAGATTTCAAACCGATGCTGAGCATCGGTTCCATCTCCATCGCCCAGCGCGTGATGGCCTCTCTGCAGCAGGCCGGCGTGGAAAAGATCGTGATGGTCACCGGATACAACGCCGTGCAGCTGGAGCGGCATCTCTCCGGGCTCGGAATTGTCTTTCTGCGGAACGAGAACTATGAGCATACCCAGATGTTTGAATCCGCCTGCATCGGGCTTTCCTATCTGGCGGACAAGTGCGACCGGCTTCTCTTTACGCCGGTGGATATCCCCCTTTTCACGGCGGCGACGCTGCAGCGGCTTCTGGCGAGTGACGCGCTCCTGGCCTGCCCCGTCTGCGACGGGAAGCGCGGGCACCCGATTCTGATTTCTTCTTCTCTCATCGGCCGCATTCTCGCCGACGGTGGAGAAGACGGTCTTCGCGGCGCGCTGGACCGCTGCGGCGCGCCGATGACGGAGATCACGGTGGAAGACCGCGGTGTTCTGCACGACGCGGACACGCCGGAGGACTACAAGGCGCTGCTGCGCTACCACAATGAGCAGCTCGTCCGTCCGCAGGTCAGCGTCGCGCTGGTGCGGGAGCTCTCCTTCTTCGACCAGCGCACCGCGATGCTGCTGCATCTGGTCGAGGAGACCGCCTCGGTGCGGACCGCCTGCCAGCGTATGCAGATGTCCTACTCCAGCGGCTGGAATGTGATCCACGCGCTGGAAAGCCAGCTCAATCACCCGCTCGTCCGGCGCAGCCAGGGTGGAGCCGGCGGCGGCGGCAGCAGCCTCACCGAGGACGGCATCGCCTTTCTCCGGCAGTATGACGCCTATGCCGCCGCGGTCCGGGATTTCGCCGCCCGGCACTTTGACGAATATTTCGGAGGTCTTTTCTGATGCGGTCTGTCTATCTCGTCCGGCATGCCATGCCGGATATCCCCATCGGCGCGCGCTGGTGTATCGGGCATACCGATCTTCCCCTCGGGACCGTCGGCCGGATGCAGGCGGCGCTGCTTCCCTTCGTTCCGCTGCTGCGGGACAAGCCTGTCTTCTGCAGTTATCTCTCCCGCGCCGTCGATACCGCCCGGCCCCTCTGTCCCGAGCCGATGATCCGGGAGGGACTGGAAGAACAGAATATGGGCGTCTGGGACGGCCTCTCCTTTGATGAGATCATGGTGCGCTACCCGGAGCTCTATGCCGCAAGGGAGAACGATCCCACCATCTGGCCGGAGAACGCCGAGGACATGGTCTCCGTCGGCAGGAGGATGCGGGCGGCGCTTCGCCGCTGTCTCGAGGAAACCGAGGGCGACATCGTGGTCGTGAGCCACAAGTCCGCCATCGACAGCATCACCGGCCAGCGCAAGAAGCTGCTGCACACGTCCATCTCCCGTGTAAGCTGGGACGGAACAACGCTGACTCCCCTGGAAGTGGGGCAGCTCCCGCACCCGGATCTGACGGAAGAGGTCTGTATGGCGGTGCTGCATGCCGCCGGCACGCCCGCGCGGGTGATTGCCCACTGCCGTGCCGTGGCCGAAGAAGCGCTTCGCCTCGCGGACCGGCTCCCGGCAGATGAAGCGGCCCCTGACCGAGGGCTTCTGTATGCCGCCGCTCTGCTGCACGATGTTGCCCGGACCGAGCCCAATCACGCGGAAACCGGCGCCGCCTGGATCCGCGCCCTCGGCTATCCCGAGGTCGCCGACGTGATCGCGCAGCACCATGACTTTGACGGGGACAGTCTCGACGAGGCTGCCCTGCTCTTCCTCGCAGACAAGCACGTCCGGGGTACGGAGCGCGTCTCTCTGGAAGAGCGTTTTGCGGCAAGCGCAGAACGCTGCACCGATGAGGAGGCCCGCGCAGCGCATGAGCGGCGCTTTCAGGCTGCGAAAAGGCTTGAAAACCGGATTCTTTCAAGATAAAATATCCCTGTCAGCATCCTTGCTTCCATGAGCAGGCAGCAAACATACTTCAGGAGATGATCATCATGTCCAATCTGTATTCCGATATTCTCTCATCGATTGCCCGGACCCGCCCCGTCACGGTGGAGACGGTCGTCCGCGGTGAATCCGGTCTGATCGCAGAAGGCCTGCAGCGGCGTCTGGTACCGGGCGTCACGCCCGTGACAGATCCAAAGGGCAGGCGCTTTGCCCGCGTGACGGCTGAATACAGCGGCGATGTCCTCACCGTCCGTGAACCGGTCATGCCGCGGGAGCGCCTCATCGTCCTCGGCGGCGGCCATATTGCTCTGCCGGTCTGCGAGTTTGGAGCCAAATGCGGCTTCGAGGTCCATGTGGTGGACGACCGCCCGGACTTTGCCAACCGGCGCCGCTTCCCTGACGCCGCGGAAGTGCTCTGCGACAGCTTTGAAAACGGCATCCGCCGGCTGGGGATCTCTGCCTTTGATTATGTCGTCGTCATCACCCGCGGCCACCGCCACGACGCCGACTGTCTCCGCGCGCTGCTCCCCGGGGAAGAGCCTGCCTATCTCGGCATGATCGGCTCCCGCCGGCGGACGAAAGGGCTTTTGGAGATGCTGAAGGAAGAGGGCTTTGATCCGGACCGCCTCGCAAAGATCTGCACTCCCATCGGTCTGGACATCGGCGCCATCACCCCCGCGGAGATCGCCGTCTCCATTCTCTCCGAGGTCATCGCCTACAAGCGCAAGCCCGAACACGGCGCTCCCGACCGCTCCTGCTCCGACTCTGACCTGGAGCTCTCGACGCTGGAGTATCTGGCCGAGAACCATGATCCCAAGGCCGTCGTCACGGTGGTGGAGACCAGGGGTTCGACCCCCCGCGGTACTGGGGCCAAGATGTCCGTGAGCCCCTTAGGCAAGGTCACCGGCTCCATCGGCGGCGGCTGCAGCGAGGCCGCGGTCATTCAGGACGCCGTGCGCATCATCGGCACCGGCCGGTATCGGCTTTTTGACATCGACCTCACCGGCGAGGTGGCCGAATCCGACGGGATGGTCTGCGGCGGCACCATGCGCGTTCTCATTGAAGACGGCAGCGAGGCCTGACGGTCCGCTTTTCCCGCTGAAACCAAAATCACCCCGGAACAGATCCTGAGATCCGTTCCGGGGTGATTTTTTTATTCATAAAGTAATAAGATATTGGCCGGGGCAATCCCCAGCTCGTCCGGGAACTCCCCGGGGCGTTTTTCTTTGCTGAGCCGCCACCAGACCGGCGGGCTGTCCGGCGTCTGTCCTTCATAACGGAACTGCAGGATGACCTCGAAGGGTTCCTCCATCTCCTCCACATACCGGACCGGATACCGGTTCTGCTTTGTTTGCGTGTTGAAGTAGTGCGCGCGGATGCCGATCGCGGTGAGTCCGTCGCGAACCGCCTGGGCGGTCTGAAGCCGGATTCCCCAGCCGGGCACCTCCACCTCATGGTCTCCCACCTTTCTGGCCGGGGCGATGTTCTTGCATCCGGTGAGGACTGCCGCAGGGACGCTCCCGGGATCGGCGAACAGGTTCTTGGTATCCTTGATGGTGAGAAGCCGTCCCTGATCCATGACGGCGATCCGCCTGCTCATGTTGTAGGCTTCTTCCCTGCTGTGCGTCACCATCAGCACCTCGTGTCCGAAGCGCTGCAGCATGTCGCGCAGCTCGATCTTCAGTGAGTCGCGCAGATGGGCATCCAGTGCCGAGAACGGCTCGTCCAGCATCAGCATGCGCGGTTCATTGACCATGATCCTCGCGAGGGCAACGCGCTGCTGCTGTCCGCCGGAGAGCTGAGCCGGCCGATGATTCTCCAGACCTTCCAGCTGCATCAGCTCCAGCATCTCTTTGAGCTTCCGCTCCTTTTCCTCCCGGTTCTTTTCCCGATGCAGGCCGCAGAGGATGTTCTGCCGCACCGTCATGTTCGGGAACAGGGCGTAGTTCTGGAAGAGGTAGCCGACCTGCCGCTTCTGGGGCGGGAGATTGATGTGCTTTTCAGAGTCATAGAGCACCACGCCGTCCAGCTCGATGTGGCCGCTGTCCGGCTTCTCGATCCCCGCGATGCATTTGAGCGTAAAGCTCTTGCCGCAGCCGGAAGCCCCCAGCAGGCAGGTGACGCCGTTTTCCGCCTCAAAGCACACATCCAGTGTGAACGAGCCGAGCGCTCTGTGGATGTCGACGATCAGACTCATGCCTTCACCGCCTTCTTCTGCCTTGCTTCCAGCATGTTCACCGTGAGCAGGACCACCGTGCTGATGGCGAGGTTTATAAGCACCCAGAACATCGCGCCCTTCTCGTCGTTGGTCCGCCAGAGCTGGTAGACCGTGGTCGAAATGGTTGCGGTGCGTCCCGGGGTATAGCCGATCAGCATGCTGGTGGCGCCGTACTCGCCCAGTGCGCGGGCAAAGGCCAGTACGGTTCCGGCCAGGATTCCCTGCCGGCAGGCGGGCATGCGGATCCGCCAGAAGATATAGGTGTTGCTGAGGCCAAGGGTCTGTCCGGAATAGGCCAGCGTCTGATCAAAGCTCTCAAAGGCGCCTCTTGCCGTCCGGTACATCAGTGGGAAGGCGACGACCGAGGCCGCCAGCACGCCGCCGTACCAGGTCATGACGAACTTGATGCCGAACTTCAGCAGAAAGATGCCGAGTGGACGCTTCACGCCGAAAACGAGCAGCAGGAAATAGCCGCAGACCGTCGGCGGCAGGACCATCGGCAGCGTGAGAAACACATCCAGCACGCCCTTGACCGCCCGCGGCAGCCGCGCCGCGTAATAGGCGAAGAAAATACCGAGGAAGAAAACCAGCACACAGCTGATCGCCGCGATGCGCAGGGAATTCCATAACGGATACCAGTCAAAATTCATGAGACTACTCCGGGGCATCGGGCGGCAGAAAGCCTCCCGATGCCCGATTTAAAACATGATTATGCCGCGGGTGTCACTTCCGGGGATGCCTCGGGAGCAGGCTCGCTCTCCGCTTCAGCTTCCTTGGTCATCGCGCTGAAGCCAACCGCCTCAAAGACCTCGGTAGCCTCCGGTCCGGTCAGATAGTCCAGGAACGCCTGAGCGGCTTCCTGGTTCTTGCTGATGTTCAGAACCGCGGCGGGATAGATGACCTGGCCGCACATCTCGGCGGTAGCCGCGTCCACACTGTCGAGCCCGGCGGAGAAGGCATCCGTGGCGTAGACAACGCCGCAGTCAACGCTCGCCTCGGAGACCTGCGTCGTGACTTCCTTCACGTTGCTGCCGTAGGTAAGCGTGCCGGCCTTGGCCAGTTCCTCTTCATTCAGGCCATAGAAGGCCAGAATCTTCTGGGTATACTGTCCGACCGGGACATCGCTGTTGCCCATAGCGAGGAACACATCGCCGGCCGCCAGCAGCTCTGCCAGCTGGTCAAAGCTCTCAATTCCCTTCGGGTTGCCTTCCGGAACCGCCAGAACGACCTTGTTCTCCAGGAGGTTGATCCGGCTGCCCTGCAGGACGAAGTCGAGGCCGTCGGGATTTGCATCCTTGTCCTTGGAGGCGTCCAGCTGATTCATCTGTTTCGGAGCTGCGGAGATAAACACGTCGCAGTCCGCCCCTTCCTGGATCTGGGTCTTCAGAGTGCCGGAAGAGTCGAAGTTATAGACCAGGGTTACATCGGGGTTTTCCGCCTCGTAGAGTTCCTTGATCTGGTTCAGTGTCTCCGTCATCGAAGCTGCGGCAAAGACGATCAGTTCCGTCTTCTCCGCGTCGGCGGCGAAAGCACTCGGTACGGCCAGCGCAAACAGCATCGTCAGCGCCAGCAGCAGGGAAAGTGCTTTTTTCATTTTGTTTCTCCTTCTTCCCGTATTTCAGGGACTATAAATTTATATAAACGGGTATTTCACCGTTCATATACGCCGAGGCTTGTCCGGCACACCGCCGACGGCGGTGCGTGACAGAGAAAATTTTTAACGGGTATTTCACCGTTCATATACGCAGGGCTTGTCCAGCATGCCGTATCACCGGCATGTGACCGGGAATCGGGATCAGTTCAGATGCCGTCTGTCCTCATACTCCTTTTCCGAAGCCGCAGTTTGGGAAGTGGCAGACCTTGCAGTTGAGGCAGAGGCCGCCGTGGCCCAGGCCTGCCAGATGTTCCTTTGTGACCGGCGTATCCGTGACCAGATATGGCAGAACCAGATCGAAGATCGTCCGTTTGGCATACATGACGCAGCCGGGCAGGCCGCAGACCGGCCGGCCGTCATCCGTATAGGCCAGCAGGAACATGGCTCCCGGCAGAACCGGTGCGCCGTAAGAGACGATGTTCGCGCCCGTGTTTTTGATAGCAAGCGGGGTCTTGTCATCCGGGTCCACACTCATGCCCCCGGTGCAGACCACCATCTCACAGCCTTTCTCCAGCATTTCCTGGATCGCGGCCGTGATCTTCTCATGGTCGTCGTTCAGCACCACGTGCTCCTGCATCTCACACCCGAACTCCGCCATCTTCGCCTGAATGACCGGCGTGAAGGTATCCTCGATGCGCCCGTAGAAGACCTCGTTCCCGGTGGTGACCAGGCCGTACTTCTTCGGCTTCACCGGGACCAGCTGCATGATCGGATCTCCGCCCGCCGCCTGCTTTGCCGCTTCCATGCGCTCCTTCTTGATCACCAGCGGGATCACGCGGGTACCGCAGAGCTTGTCGCCTTTTTTGACCATGAAGCCGGATGCCCGCGTGGCGATCATCATGTCTCCCAGGGAGTTCACCGCCCGCAGGCGCTCGAGATCAACGAGGAACAGGCCGTCCGTATCGGCGATCAGCTCGATCTTGCCCTCCTTCGGTTCCGTGGCCGTCATGTTCGCATTCATGCAGATGTCCCGCAGGATATAGGCCGCGTCGTTTTCGTGGAGCATGGTCTCGTCGTTTTCCCAGATATAAACCGTGTCCTTGCCCACGCTCAGCAGCACCGGCACATCCTCCGGCCGGATCACATGGCCCTTGCGGAACACCGCGTCCTTGGTCACACCGCGGATAATCTGGGTGATATCATGGCACAGGACCTGTCCGACAGCGTCCTCGGTTTTCATCAGCTTCATGGGGGCAATCCTCCCGTATTGTTTCTGAAGGCGAATTGCAACAAAAAGAAAGTCGCCTTTCCGTGTCTGGTATTATAATGAAAAATGTCATAAAAAAACAGGTCTTGACATAAAAAACGGCAGAATGCACAAGAAACTTCAAAATTTTTGTGCATTCTGCCGTTTTATGATTCTAACTGAGCCGACGCTGCGGCTTCCCCTGTCGGAGAACCCCGGAGCCGGGCGAGTCAGAGTTACTTTTCGCTGATGACGCGCACCGCGGGAGCCTGGACACCGTTTTCCCCGAGCTTTTCCGTGATGGCCTGGGTCAGGTCAAAGTAGACATCCCAATAGTCCTCCGTCTTGCACCAGGCACGGGCCGTAAACTGCATGGCTTCGTTCGTGCCGCCGGAGAGCCGCGCAAAGGGGGCCGGATCCTTGAGGACCTTCTCGTTCTGCCCCATCACCTCCAGCATGAGATCCTGGATTTTCTTCGGATCCTCGCTCTTGGCCGAAGCGAAGCTGAGATCGACGCGGCGGGTTTCCTCTGCGGAATAATCCACGATGTTGGCATTCATCAGTGCGCCGTTC
>Ga0256405_10010018_pt1 | contig 12687 bp, 9 predicted proteins | sample RumenRJG_02DNA_FD_189096 | JGI IMG/M metagenome (GOLD analysis project Ga0256405, IMG submission 189096) | Bovine rumen microbial communities from Lethbridge, Alberta, Canada - RJG_02 | ecosystem: Host-associated > Mammals > Digestive system > Stomach > Rumen | place: Canada: Alberta | collected...
CCGGCCGATGCTGAAGATGAACTCCTGGAGACGGAGAAAGCGCCATATCATGGTCTTTTTCATCTTTCTGATCTCCAACATCGGCGGCTGCCTGACGCCGCTGGGGGACCCGCCGCTTCTCATGGGCTTTATGCGGGGCGTCCCCTTCCTCTGGAGCCTCAGCCTGTTCCCGGTATTTCTGTTCACTGTCGCTGTGCTGCTGGTGATCTTCTGGCGGCTTGACACGGTAAACTATCTGCGGGATGTGGCGGAGGGCCTGCGGCCCGACATCAGCCGCCCCGGCACCGAGATCCGGTTCGAAGGACTTCACAATCTGGTCTTCCTTCTGATGATCATCATCGCCGTCATTCTGAGCGGCACACTCCCGGGACTCCCGGCGTTCCGGACACCGGACGGCGGCACGGCCGGCCTGAAGATCCTCGGCGAAGTCACGCTGGGCTGGCCCACCGTCATCGAGTGCGTGATCATTCTGGCCGCCGCCTTCCTTTCCATGAAGACGACGCCGGAGCAGATCCGGAGAGTGAACCATTTCACCTGGGGTCCCATCGCGGAAGTCGCCCAGCTCTTCGTGGGCATCTTCATTACCATACAGCCCGCGCTGATGATCCTGAAGGAACTGGGGCCGTCCCTCGGCCTCACGAAGCCCTGGGAAATGTTCTGGGCCACCGGGAGTCTGTCCAGTTTCCTGGACAACACTCCCACCTACCTCGTCTTCCTGACCACCGCCGGGACCCTGGGAATGACCGAAGGCATCCGGACCAACGTCGGCATCATCCCGCAGATCCTGCTCCGGGCCATTTCCTGCGGCGCGGTATTCATGGGAGGCGTCACCTACATCGGCAACGCCCCGAACTTTATGGTAAAAGCCATCTCCGAGGAAAACGGTATCCGAATGCCGTCCTTCTTCGGCTATATCCTCTGGTCCCTCGCGTGCCTGATCCCTGTGTTCCTTCTGGACACGCTGGTCTTTTTTCTGTAAGGAGGTGTGATCCATGGATTTTGAAAATGATAAGGTAATCACACGTACGTCAGCTCCTGCGGAGAATCCGGGCGCCGCGCCCGGCAAAGATGCCGGGGATGCAGCTGCCCTGGAGCTCAGGAGGAACGCCGAGCGCCGCTGCCGCGCCATCGCGGTGCGGATCTATGATCTGGACACCAGGGTCTATGAGCAGTCCGGCTCCACCCTGGGCCGCACGCTGATCTCGGAAAAATCGAAAAGCATCAATCTCCTGACCAGAGAGCTCATCTTCCGCCCCCAGGGCGAAGCGATCGTGAGCTATATGGCCCTGATCGGCAACATGGCCCGCTCTCTGAAGGATAAAAAGGTCCGGCGGGCGATGATGTCGGAGTACAATGCGATCCGGCAGGAGATCCTTTCGCTGGAAGGCGCTGTTCCGGATTCCGATATCGGAAATCCGGCGCGCATGCGGCTGAATCCCTTCATCATCCGGAAGAATTTCGGACATCAGCCGCGGAGAAAGTTCACGGATCAGGACCGGCTGGTCATCTGCATCGGCCGCAGCTACGGCTGCGGCGGGAACGACATCGGCTTCAAGCTGGCCGACATGCTCCACATCGACTACTATGACGCCACCGTCTTCCGGGACGTGATGGACCGGGAGCTGGCAGAACGGGAAAGCGCGGCGGGAGGGAAATCCTTCCGGGACCAGCTGGACGAAGACCGGAATCTGAAGGGGTTCCGGCGCTGGCTGGTAAACTTCAACCGTTTCCACGGTCTCCCGCCGGAGGATGCCCTCTTCTTCAACCAGAGTGAGTACATTATCGAGACGGCAAAGAAAAAGGATTTCGTGATCCTGGGGCGCTGTGCGGATGTGATCCTGAGAAACGCGGGTATTCCCCACGTCAGCATTTTCATCACCGCTCCTTTCGAAGAACGAGTCCGGAGGACCATGGAGATGCAGCAGCTCTCCCAGCGGGACGCTGCCCGGCTGATCCGCCGACAGGACCGCCAGCATGCCCGGTTCTACAAGCGTTTCACCGGTCTCGAATGGGGCAGCGCCGTCCACTACGACCTCTGCATCAACAGCGCGAGCTACGGGATCGAGGAATGCGTGCGGCTGATCCACCGTGTCACCCACGCGAGAGTCCGGGATGACCTGGGCCTTGAAAACGCCACAGCCCGCAGACCCGCCCCGCCTGCCGCTCCGTAAAAAGGCTGCCCGAAATAAAAAAAGTACCGGAAAAAGAGGCTGCCGTATTCAGGAAAAACTGAATACGGCAGCCTCTTTCCATGTTTCAGCCGGCAAGACTGTGTTTACGAATTCCAGAGCCAGTCCATAAAGACCGGCACCTGCTTCTCCCAGTCCCGCTCGCAGTGCTCTCCCTCCACCTGGCAGAACAGCTTCGCGGCCGCGCCGCGGGCCGCGAGCTGGTCAGCCGCAGCCTGATTCCAGTGAAAGGTCCTGCTGGACCGGTCTTCTTTGGAAGGATCCTTGATCCCCCAGGCTTCACGGGTCCCCCAGGACAGAAACACTCTGGTATCGGGACTGATGTCGTCCTCTTCCAGGTCCCTCATGACCTCCGGGAAGCAGAAGCCGATAGAGCTGGAGACGCAGGCCGCCTTTGAAAACCAGCGGTTGCAGCGCGCCACGCCGTAGAGCGCCATCAGGCCGCCCATACTGGAGCCGCCGATGCCGGTGCATTCCCTGAAGGGAATGGTCCGATACTCCCGGTCGATCTTCGGCTTTACGTCTCCCAGGACCCAGAGCATCGTTGCCTCTCCCAGGCCCATGATCCGCTCCGGGGCATCCGGCCCCAGGAGCTTACGCAGCCCTTTGCTCTCCGCAATGTAGGGGAAATACTCGATGAGCCTTGAGTTCCCCTCGTGGCTGCATTCCATACCGACAATGATCATCTTCCGGTTCCAGCCCTCCAGGAACTCCTTAAACCCCCAGGACTTCCCATAGGTCGCGTCCTCATTGAAGAACAGGTTGTGCCCGTCAAAGAAATACATGACCGGATACCGCTCCTCAGACTTGTGGTAGTCATCCGGAAGATAGATGTGCAGCCGGCGGGAACTGCCCGCCGGCGGATAATATATGTCTCTCTTGATAATCATACCCTGCCCCTGCTGGTCACAGCAGATGTGCGCGGAGCTCCGCTCCGTCCATAGCGCTCAGATATGCCGGTGCGACGTCGAACACGGTCTTGCAGCCGGTCTGGCCTTCCGCCGCCATGCGGCAGGCAGCTCTCGCGTATGCCACAAGGACGCATGCGGTGAACTCCGGGTTGGAATCCAGCTTCAGGCTGTACTCGATCACCTGCTTGTGCTCTTTCTCAAAGCCGGTGACGCCGCTGCGGATCACGAATCCGCCGTGGGGCAGGCCGCTGTGCTTTTCCTTCATCTCCTCCGCGGAAATGAAGTGAACTGTGGTGTCATAATCCGCGAAGTAGTTCGGCATGGTCTTGATCTCCTGCTCGATCTTCGCCTTGTCCGCACCCTCTGCCGCGACGACATAGCATTCTCTGGTGTGCATGTCGCGGGTCCCGAGTTCCGGATTCTCGCCGTTCCGGACCTTCTGCACCGCTTCCGGCACCGGGACGGTATACTGCCGCGCGTCGATGACACCCTCGATCCGGCGGATCGCGTCGGAATGGCCCTGGCTCACGCCTCTGCCCCAGAAGGTGTAGTTCTTTCCTTCCGTCAGGACCACGCTGGCGATCATACGGTTCAGGGAGAACATGCCGGGATCCCAGCCGAGGGAGATCATCGCGACCTTCCCGCCCTTCTTTGCGGCGGCATCGACCGCGGCAAAGTGCTCCGGGATCTTTGCGTGGGTGTCAAAGCTGTTGATCAGGGTAAACTTCTCCGCGAGGGCCGGCGTCTGGACCGGCAGATCCGTCGCACTGCCGCCGCAGAGGATCATGACGTCGATCTTGTCCGTCCACTGGTCGACATCGGCCGCGCTGACCACCGGAACGTTCTCCGTGCGGATCTTCAGCGCCGCGGGATCTCTTCTCGTGAAGACTGCCTTCAGTTCCATATCCGGGTTCTGACGGATGGCGCTCTCGACGCCGCGTCCCAGGTTTCCGTAACCGTAAATACCGATGCGAATGCTCATATGCGTTTTTCCTTTCTGATGCTTTTCTGTATGATCTCCGGATGATGCCGTATCCCTCCGGAGTGTTTGTCCCGGCAGGGAATATGTCCCCCGCCGGGATAATACTCTCACTTCTGAACTTTATACAAATTTTCACTACTTTGCAAGTCTGTTATGCATATTTGGGGGATGACGTCGGTATTTTTATTCACGCCCCTGTTTTTTTAATCACTCGCAGCCACGGATTTCAGTTTCATTTCAGCTGTTCCCGGTATAATTAAAAACCCTGTAATTATCGTATTCTGAATTCTGCACAAATCTTTAAACAACCGACCCAGTTTCGTAAGAATCCTTTTCCGGTTCCTGTGGTAGGATAGGGTTGAACAAAAAATGACAGGATGTCATATTGGTTAACAATATATTCTATCCAAAATAAAGCGAGGTATCAGAATGATGAAGAGAACAGCAGCACTGAAAGTACTGGCCGCAGCAGGCGTCGTATCCGCCCTCCTTGCAGGAACTGCATTTGCCGGTACCTGGAGCCGGAACGGCAGCGATTGGGGCTATGTGGATGACCGTGGAAAATGCGTTAATGAAGGCTGGATCTATGACAACGGTTCCTGGTACTTCTTCCAGCCGAACGCCTCCGGAACCGGCGTCATGCAGACGGGCTGGGTCAAGGATGCAGGAAAGTGGTATTTCCTCGACAATACTTCCAGAGACTCCAGCGGAAAGCTTCTCACCGGCTGGACCAGCATCGACGGAGACTGGTACTATCTGGACCCCGCGAACGGCGGCGCGATGGCAACCGGCACTGTCGTGGACGGATACCGCATCGACTCTGACGGCAAGGCCGCAAAGACTTCCTCCGAAAACGGCGTATCCAGGATCATCTATGTGTATGAAGACGGAACGACTTCCGAAAGCACTGCAGCATCCTTCGACGATGAGGAAGAGGATTTCGACGCCTTCACCAACGGTGAGGGCCGCAGTTCCCGGAGAGTCAGCGTAAGTTCTTCCGGCAGCTCCGCAAAAGGACCCGGAGCCGCCCTCGGCAGCTATTATGAATATTCCTACAGCATGCCCTCTCTCAAGAAAGAGACCTACAAGGCTCCGAAGGACAACCCCAGCACCTATTCCGGTTCCGATTATCTTGCTTACGCAGACCTTCTGGATGACGATGACACCGCCGGGTCCAAGGACGACTTCATCAAGAACAACACCAGCGCTGCTGTCTACGAGCGCTACAAGAATTCCGTGAAGACCCCGCAGAAGAAGATCGTCAATGACGACGGCAGCTATTATCTCTACAATTCAAGGACCGATTCCTACGACTATTACTCCAAGGACGGAGAACTGGAGGAAGACTCCGAAGACGAAGAGGATGAGGACGAGGACGACGAGGAATAATGATCCTTCCGGAAAAACCGGCGGGGTTCCGCACAGAAATGTGCGGAACCCCGTTTTTCGTTTCTGTGTGAATATCCGCGGGCGGCATTATTTGTCCCGTACGTACATTTTCAGTTCAGTCCGGACCCGCTTACAGCTCTTCCATGACGGAAGAAATAAACGCGTAGCGCTGATTCGTGAGCACAGACTCGGAGTCATCCTCTTCTTCTGCCTCCACTGCCCGGATCAGCGCCTCTGCCTCCTCCAGTTCCCGCGGAGAAAGCCCCATTGCGTCGAGCGCGCGCCCGTCCCGCTCAAAAACCTTGATGGCATACCACCGGAGCATGTTCCCGGGAACCTTTCCTTTAAGGATCTCCCCGATCCCCAGAAGCGCCCTCTCCACATTCTCCCCGAACACCGCAGGCGCCTGCAGACGTTCTTCCTGCCCCGCAGCCTCGACCGCGGCACGGACTGCCGCCGCACATTCCCCGCGGTTCCGTGCGGAAAGCTCCACGACCCGGCAGTGCATCCTTGTTTCCAGCTTCCGAAGATCCATCTGCCTGCCCTTTTTCCGCACCAGGTCCATCTTCCCGACAGCCATGACAAAGGGGACTCCGAGATCATTCAGCTGAGTGCTGAGGAACAGTCCCGGCTCCGGGTTCGTCCCCTCGATCACGTTCAGGATGGCATCCGGTCTCTCCTGCACCAGGCAGTTTCTGACGGCTGCCTCTTCCCGCGTGTAGGGCGCGAGGGAGACGATGCCGGGCAGATCCATCAGGATCACCTCCGGATCGTCCGCCACCGGCGCTTCTTTACGTTCCACCGTGATCCCCGCGCGGTTCCCTGCGTCCTGCGGAACACCGGTCAGACTGTTGAACAGCGTTGTTTTTCCTGACCCCGAGTTCCCCACAAGTGCAATCTTCATCTGCATTTCCCTGCCCCCTGCAGTATTTCCCTTTTTTTCCGGAATCCTGATTTCTTCCAGGCTCCCGTTTCACAGACTCCTTCCGATGTCTGTCAAATTTCACCTCAGACTCACAAACCCCAGCACCGCCCAGTCATAGTCGTCCATCGCTTCCGCGAGGGCCAGCCGGGCCGCGTCTAAAGAAGCTGTCCGCTCCAGCCAGGTCTGCTCCTCCTTCAGGTAAGCCTCCCGGTCCAGAAGGCCGGCGCTGTATTTCAGATCCGCGTTCTGCTTTTCCCGCTGCCCCTTCTGCAGAGTAAGCTCCGCAGTCCGGAGGGCGCTCTGCTTCTGCAGGACCGCATCGTAGAGCTCCTGCATTTTCGCCGTCATCTTGTCCTCGCCCTGGGCGATGGTCATCTGCCGGACGTCCGTGTGGGCGGTGGAACCATTCTTCGTGTGCCGTTCACTGATCAGCTCCTGGTTGTTTCCGATGGCTTTCCAGGTATCTGCCGCCAGATCCATGCCGGAGATCCGGCTTTCGTCCGGCGCCGGAAGCGGCGCGATGGCAAGTGATCCGTCCGCCGGCTGCCCGACCATATAGCAAAGGTTCGCATAGACCTCCGCCAGATTCTCCTGAACATTCGCCAGGGCAGACCGGGCAGTCAGGAGACGGTTCTGCGCCGTCAGGACATCCACATCCGAGGCGAGCCCGGCCTGCCGCCGGATCTGCGCGAAGGACAGGGCCGTCTCATAGAGCTCCGCCGCCTTCGTCATGGTTCTCTCCTGATGCTTCAGCGATTCGTGGGAGATCATCAGCGCCTGGGCCGCGATCACCATGGACCGCTCAGTCCGCCGGAGGGATGCGGTCGAGGTAACAGTCTGCATGTTTTCTATCATATCGTGGTAGCGTGCACTGGCAGACTTCAGGATCTTATACTCCGCTTCCAGGGATCCCTCCTCCGGAGCGTCGTTCTCATGCGCTGTCTTAAGGTCATCATACACCGCAACTTTATGGAATTTCAGTTCATCCCTGGCTCTCTGATAGGTGTCGATGCGGTCGCTGTAGCTTTTCAGAGCAGCAAGCGTCGTCGGATTTCCTTCCTTCACCGCGTCGGCCAGCTCCCCGTATTCGAGGATATGGTCGTCCAGCACCGAAGGTGCTGCCTCCGCTGCCGGCTCTCCGGGACCTGCCGCCAGGGCGGCCGATGCCGGCAGCACCGCCGCCATCACAGCACCCAGCACCGCAGCAGCCAGCAGAACTTTTCTTCTCCCCGTTTTCCGCATGTGGTTCTCCTCTGCCTTTTCTCCGCTCATTGTCATCTGTTTCCCCTGCCTCCCTGCGGACCGGACGCGGTTTATTCCGCCGCGGCCAGCCCCTTCACGGCCCAGTCATAGTTTTCCATGGCGGTAAACAGGGTAAGCTCCGCGCTCCGCACGGAGAACTGCGCATTCTCCTGCGCCCGCGCCGCAGTATTGTATTCACGCTGCGTGACCATGCCGGCGGAAAGCTTTCCGGAAGCGACCCCCAGGTTCTGCTGCGCCAGCGCCAGTGCGGCACGGGCCTGCTGAAGCCTCAGCTGCGCCGTCAGGACCGAGCGGTAGGCGGAATTCAGGGAATTCCCGACCTTCCTCTCATTGTTCGCGATGGTCGTCTCAAGATTCTCCTTTGTCAGCCCGTTCCGGGCGTTTGCCAGCTTCCGGCGGTTGATGCGGAGCGTGTAATTGTTCTCCAGTGCGGCGGGAAGGTCCGCGGCGGGATCCATCCCGGCGATCCGGCTTTCCTCCACGGCAGGGAGGTCTCCCATCTCAGGCCGGTCGTCGTGCTTCCAGCCCAGAAGCACGTTCAGGCTCTCCTGCTGGGAACGGATGCTCCTCTCTGTCTGGGCCAGCTGGTCCGCCGCAGTCTGCCGCGCTTCCTGCGCGTTCAGCACCTCCAGGTCAGTGACGGTGCCGGCGTTTCTGCGGAGAGCTGCGTAATTCAGGTTCTCCTCCGCGTCGGCAAGAGCCGCCTCCTCCTGCTGCTTCTGAAGCAGCAGCTTATAATAATTGATAAATCCGGCCTGGGCTGTGGCGACGATATTCTTCTCCGCCTGCTCGTAGGTCAGAAGATAGATCTTGCTGTCCTCCAGCGTGTCGTCGGCTTTGGCCCGCAGATTGTCTGCCTGGATCTGAAGATTCAGGTCCTGCATCAGGGAGCCGGCATCGTCCCCGCCGGAAAGCATGTCCAGATAATCCATCGCGAGGTCATAATAGGCCTCGGCGACCTCGGCGTTAGTGTCGCCGTAGTCCTCCCGGAACTTCCTGTAATTGTACTGATTGCTCTGGACCGTCACATTGTATTCCTGCACGAGGCCTTCGATCTCTCCGTACTCCATCCGGTTGTCCCGGAGCCGGTTCCACTCTTCTTCCGTCCGGGAAAATTCCGGACTCGAGGCAAGGACCGGGGCCGTCGGCAGAAGCATTCCGAAGGCCAGTGCGCAGGCTGTCAGCCGGCAGAGTTTTTTCCTGATCATCATTCATTTTCCTTTCTTCCGGGCCGATTCCTTCCACGTCCGCCGAAGGATCCCTCTTTCGTCTCAGTCCACATCCGCCGGGATGTCGTCCTTCCTCTTCATTTCCTCCGGCGTCCGGCTCAGAAGCCGGTAATAGACCGGCAGCATAAGGAGCGCCAGCACGGTGGACGCTGTCAGGCCGCCGATGTCGACGATCGCCAGGCCCTGGGTGGTGCTGCCGGCGTTTCCGAGAGCCAGCGCCATGGGGACCATAGCCAGGACCGTGGTCAGTGTAGTCATCAGGATCGGGCGGATACGGGTGGCGCCCGCCTCCACCAGGGAAGTCTCAAGGTCCATCTCCGCCCGGTTCTGGTTCGCCGCGTCGACAAAAAGAATGCCGTTGTTGACGACGGTGCCGGCCAGCATCAGGAAGCCGATCAGGGACACCATGGAGATCTTCACGTTGGTGAGCCACAGAAGTCCGAAGGCACCGATCAGGGAGAAGGGAATGGTGGTCATGACCATGACCGAATACCGGATCGACTCAAACTGGATCGCCATGACGACGAAGACCAGAAAAACTGCCGTCGCGATGGCGCCGTAGAGGGAGTCGAACTCCTCCGCCCGGGAGCGGTCCCTGCTGCTCATGCCGGTGGTGACATTGTTCTTCAGGTTTGGCTGCACCACCTCCTGCAGGATCTGGTTCCTGGTGGCGCCGGTGGCCTTCCCCGTGTACTCGCCGGAGACAGTGACCTGATACTGCTTGTCCGTCCGGGAAATGGAGGACGGGCTGTCCACATACTTGATGTCCGCGATGTCCGTCAGCGCCACCGCGCCGCCGGAGGGGGTGGTGAGGACAATTCCTTCGACCTTGTCGATGGTATCATAGTCCGACTCCGGATAGCGGACTTTCACGTCCATGCTCTCCCCGTCCACGTCGATCTCCCGGGCCGTGGAGCCCCTCACCAGGCTGTTGATGCTGCTGCCCACCTGGGATGCGGAAATTCCTGCCGCCTTTGCCTTGATGGGATCCACCTGGATCTCCAGCACCGGAGAACCGTCGTCGAGACTGGAGTGGATCTTGGTCACATCGTCCCGCTCCTTCAGCGTGTCGCAGATTTTGTTGACCACCTGCTTCACGTCCTCATAGTTCGTGCCCTTCAGGATGACAGAATAGGTGTTCCGGAAGCCGGACATCATGCTCATGGAGGAACTTGCCTCGACAGAGATCTCGCAGTTCGTGATGTCTGCCAGTTCGTCCCGCCACTGGTCCGCCACCTCTGCGGTGGACATCTTCCGGTCATCCTTAAGATATGCATTGACCCGGCCCGAGGAGCCGCCCATGCCGCCGCCGAAGCTCGTCATCCAGGAATCCAGATCCGGATGCGTGGAAATGATGTCCTCGACCTGGGTCAGAATCTTGTCCACTTCTTCCACCCGGAGTCCCGGACGGGTCGACACGGAGATGCTGATCTCTCCCTGGTCGTCGGAAGCCATCAGCTCCATCTCAAGGTGCATTCCGGTATAAACCGCAATCCCGAGAAGCGCCACAGAGATCAGCATGACCAGCGCTTTATGCTTCAGGATGCGCCTCATCAGGACACGGTAGCGTTCCTGCATCCGGTGGACCGGACGGGACAGAGGTGCGTTGTCCTTCTCTTTGGGCCGGTACATCAGATAGCAGAGGGGGACGATAGAGATCGCGGAGAACAGCGACGCGATCATACAGAATACGATCGTGAAGCCCAGGGGGGTAAACATCTGCCCCGCCATGCCCGTGATCATGGCCAGCGGAATGAACACGACGCAGGTCGTCACGGTAGAGCCCATGACGGACAGGGACACCAGGTTCGTGCCCTCCAGCGCGTCCTTCGCATAGTCGGTGAAAGTACCGTGCCGGCGCTCCGTCGCGCGGAAACAGCTCTCCAGAACAACGATGGAGTTGTCGACCATCATGCCGACGCCCAGTGTCAGGGCGCTCATGGTAATGACGTTCAGGGAATAGCCCCGCCGGGTCAGAAGGATCAGGGCTGTCAGGATCGAGAACGGGATGCTGGAGCCGACGATCAGGGATGCCTTCAGATCTCCGAAGAAGAGCCAGATAACGATCATGGAAATGATGACTGCCAGGATCAGAGTCTGGACCACGGAGGTCAGCGAGTCAAGGATCTGGTCCGCGGTATCCCGGACCACCGTGATATGCAGGTCCGGATCATTCTTCAGCAGGGTGTCGATGACTTTCTTTACGTTTCTGGAGAGCTCCACATCCGTGGAATCCTCCTCCTTCGTGATGGAGATGGAAATGGTCGGGTTCCCGTTGTAGCGGGATACCGTGGAGACCTCTTCCTGACCGAGGCTGATGTCGGCGACGTCCTGTAGATAGACTGTGCTGCCGCTCTTCGTGGTCAGGGGAATGTCCTTCAGGTCCTCCCAGTTGTCAAATTTCATGCGGGTGGAAAGGGACAGCTCCAGGCTGCCGACGTTGGTCTCGCCGGAAGGATAAGCGGTGTCGGAGTTCGCGATGTCCTGGGCGATCTGGCTCATGGTGAGACCGTACTGCTCCACCTTCTCCCGGATCAGCTCCACCTTTACGTACTGGTTCGAGCCGCCGCGGATGGAGACGTCGGTGACGTTCGCGATCTTCTCAAATTCCGGGACCAGCTTGTCCTCGGCATAGGTGTAAAGATCCTTCTGCGCGGTATTGTCGATGACCATGTTGACCGAGGCCTGGGAATTCATGTCCATCGCCATGACGGAAGGCGTGCTGCATTCGTCCGGAAGACTGCTGGAGATCCGGTCCAGCTGCTTCTTGATCTCGTCGTAGGCTTCATCCGTGTCGGTCCCGTAATTATACTGGATCCGTACCATGGAGCGGCCTTCCCGGGAGGTCGATGTGATGGATTTGACGTTGGAGAGGGAGCCGACGCGGGCTTCCACCTTTTTGGTGACAAGCTCGTCCACGTCCTCCGGGCTCGCGCCGGAGTAAGTGGTCGAGATCATCAGCATCGGCATTTCCATCTGAGGCGAAAGCTCCAGCTTGGCGCCTGCCACCGACTGCCATCCGAACACGATCAGGCACAGGATGCACATGAGCACCGTGATGGGCCGCCGGAGGACAAAGGATGTGATCGTTTTCATCTGTCCTGTGCCTCCTTACTGCGGTCTTCCGCCGCCCTGGCTGCCGGGAGCGCCCTGGCTGCCGGAGCCGGGCCGGCCGCCTTCCTGGCCTCCGGCACCTCCCTGGCCGCCGGCGCCGTCCTGCCGCGGAGTTTCGCCGGGCAGACGGACTGCGGAGTCGTCGTAGAGCTCGGAGCTCCAGCTCGTGACCACCCGGTCGTCCTTCGTCAGTCCGGAAAGGACCTCCATCCGGGCAGAATCATAGATTCCCGTCCTGATGTCCTTCCGGTGGATCTTTCCGTCGCTGTACACGAAGACATAGGGCTCGGAATCGTCATAGTACACCGCGTCCACCGGGATCGTCATGGCATTCTCGGTCTTCTGGGAGGTGACCGTCAGCTTCACACGGGAGCCTGTGGCCAGCTGCGCGTTTCCGTCGATGCTGGCCTTGACCTTGTAGAGACCGGTGGACTCGTCCGCCATTGTAAAGGATGCTCTGCCGCTGCAGTTCTTCCTTTGCCTGGCGCATGTTCACTGCCGCCGCGTCCATGGCATTCTTCGAGGTGTCGACCTGCTTGGTGTCGATGGTGCAGAGTACCGTTCCGGCCTCGACGACATCGCCCGCCTTCACGTTGACCGCGGTCACATCGCCCGCAGTCTTAGGATAAATGTAGACCACGTCGGAGGGCTCGATATTGCCGACGATGCTGGTGGTGAGCCGGAT
>Ga0256405_10010019_pt1 | contig 12686 bp, 7 predicted proteins | sample RumenRJG_02DNA_FD_189096 | JGI IMG/M metagenome (GOLD analysis project Ga0256405, IMG submission 189096) | Bovine rumen microbial communities from Lethbridge, Alberta, Canada - RJG_02 | ecosystem: Host-associated > Mammals > Digestive system > Stomach > Rumen | place: Canada: Alberta | collected...
GCTCAGTGTTTACCGACAGAGCAGCATTATTTTTGGCTTCTTCCCATAGCGTAGAAATATTGTTTACAAGGAGTTCGTATTCTGGTTCAACGGGTTGTGTGATTAGAGATTTTTGTTCGTTCATAATTTTCTCCCATTTTATAAGCTTTTATAGAATCTTTTCAATTTCCGTAATAATACTCTGCAACGCAGTTTTATAGATTTTTAATAAATTTCCTTGTTCTCTGCTTGAGACAAAAGTATTTGGTTTTGCAGATTTCTTGTCTTTTGCATGAGAAAGCAAATCGGATGAACGTCTTTCGTGAAGTTTTAATAAATCAGCACATTGTGTATATATACTTGTAAAGTGACTTGTTTGTTTTAAAATATTACCATAATCCACTAATTCTGAATTCCGATTCAAAGTTGATGGCCATTGACTATCTGGTGGACATTTAATTTTCAGCCATTCGATAAAAGTTCTAATCAATAAATCATTAAAAGAATCAGTAAGATTTAGCCAGGCAGTTTTATTTATATCTTTTGACAATTGTGCATTATAAACCAATAAAGTTGCCAATTCATAATCTTTATTAAAGAAGTTTTTCCAATCTAAATTACTTTTTATATCATACTCTTTTTTGAGAGTGTATTTTATTGTTTCATATTTTGCTTTATTTGGAATGGATGCAAACTGAATTTTATCGTCTGGCACTTTGTTGTTAATAATATTCAGATATGTTTTTGCATTTTGAAATACGATATCAAATTCAACAAGCGAACGTTTTGAAAATTGATCAAATGCAAGATATGAATACTGACCTTCTAATACATCCAGGTTTAGAAAACGGATTGATAATTCCTGAAAAATGGAACTGTTTTCATATCCAATATTATAATAATATTCCAAAGAATGCTGCTTAGAGAGAAAATTATAAATTCCGTACTGTTCATCATAATCAATTTTCGATTTAGACTTTAATTTGTTCTTTGCGAAAATAGTTAGCTCAAAAGGTATTGTTTCGTAATCAGATATTTTCTTTATTAAACTCCAAATTTCACCTTTCACGAAACCATAAGGAATATCATCATTTATTAGAATAGGTTCAAAAAAAGTTAGTAATTCTTTGGCCTTTGTATCTGCAAAATTACCTAAATACTTTAGAAAATCATCGCAGTATTCATAATAATCATTAAATTTTTCCAATATACTTTGAAATAAAACATCACTTTTTTTATAAGCCTTTAAAATATATCTGATTTTTGAGCCATCGAAATTGTCTTTATTAAAAGCAGCTTCAAATTCATTCTTCATTATATCTGGAGTTCCGAACATTAATTCTTTCTCATCATCAGTAAGGCTTGGCCTTTTACCAATAGCTTTATCAGCTGATTCTGCTATAAAAATATCAAATTTACTGCTTTGAGGAATAAGACCTTTTTCTTTGCATAATTTTTCTAAAGAAATTATAGCCCTTAAAACTGCATTTTTTGTTTTACCTTGAATTACAATATCATCAACATATCGAGAGTAAGAATATCCATCCTTAAAAGACATCTCTTCATCAATAGAAATTAAAAATAATTCAGAAAATACAATTGAAGCAACTGGGCCTTGTGGAATACCATGCAATATTTTCTTTGATTTAGCATCTGTCGTATTAGACCAAGTTTTCAAAGCTCTCAGCAACAAATCTCCATATTGAGTATTGTTTTTTCTCATTACAGGAATCGTTAATGTATTATGATCTATCGTATCAAAAAAAGCTGCTAAATCAAAATGAGCAGTAAATATTTCTCCGTTATCAAAATTCAGTTTAATATTATTCTTAAAAGAATGGTATCCGTATTTCCAATTCTGAAGCAAATATATATTTGTTTTAGGAGCATCCGAGAATATATTACTAAAAACTGTTTTAAGTTCAAACTTACGGCGTTTTTTTAATAATTCAGGCACCATCACATTTGCCATCGCCTGGTAAACTATCTGGTCTTCAATTGATAATAAAGAAAATGGTCTTTGTAAACCAGATTGTTTTGGTTTATAAAATCTTATTGGTATTTGAAACTCATAGGTATTATTTTTTAATCTTTCACTTAACAAGTCTAAATTCTTATCAAGTGTCATTTCATAATACCAAAATAATTCACGATAATAATCTTTATAAAAGAGATTTGTAGTAGAAGTGTTAATTCTATTCCAGGCGAGTCTTAAATTATCTATTTTATAAACAGCTTCAAATCTTTTGTCAGTCATTTTTTTTCCAGAATAGATTTATAGGATACGAATCAAACATTGTCTTTTCATCTTGAGATAACTGTTCATAATAATACTTTGCCTGTAGTGAATCTCCATATAAAAGAAATGCAGCAGTTTTATTAGGTTTCATATTGGTAGTTTCAATAATTTTGAATAAAACTCTTTTTTCATTTTCTGTTAATTCTCGTTGTCGTTTTATTACTTGAAATCGATTCAGCAAGTATAATTCATTTGAAGAATCAGTAGTTAAAAGATAGTCATAAATTTTTAATAAACAATTCAATATTTCAGAATCTTTTTCAATCTGCCGGTCATAGGCATTTAACATACTAAGTGTATATAAAATAAAATATTCCAAAAACTCTGGTGTTAAGTTAGTATTTAATAAAGAATTATATAAAACATCATAATCAATATTTGAAAATTCAAAAAACTGATCTTCTTGTAACATTAAAAGAGGTGATGCCGTAAAAGATATTGAACTATCATCTTTTGAGGTATAAATAATATTAAAAGATTCTTTGAAAAAATTTCTAATTTCACATTCATCTTCTGAAACTCGAATTATTTCTATAAGAAAGGATATATTGGCAATCTTTACAGCCTGTAGAACAATAGCTTCTTTTTGATTATTTTTATATTTCTTTTTATTAAAAACTTTGTCTATTAAAAATAATAATGTTTCTTTATCTTTATCTGTAACAGAATCATAATCTAATTCTTTTTTAACGCCAAAGAAATCAAGTAAATCTTTTACAACTTTTAAAGAGCGCAGACTTTGTTCATAATAATCAATATCTTTTTTCGTTATTTTTCCTTCTTGTATAGGGAATGTCATTTTTTGACCGCCAATAGAAAATTCAGAAGAATGAAAAAAAGAAAGAAGAAAAGTTGTGTCTGTTATTCGTTGAGTCAAGTTTCCTTTTATTTGCCAATGAAAATTTATTTTTCGTTTAATTTTGTCAAAAGTAATAACAAAACTATTACCAAAAAACATTTTACCTTCTGATACAGTTTCTTCTGTCTGGAATTTTTCATAATACTTAATATCACGAATATACACAGGTAGATTTTGTTTTTGTCCGATTGAAGCTAATTGACCAACTGCTACTGCAATGTCAGGGCCATCTCCATCACTTTCAATATATATTGTAGTTGGATGTGTCATAAAATAATTCATTGGATTCTTTTTATATGCCACACCATGATAAGACACTTTAAATCGTTTATATTCCTTAATCCCATTATTTAATATTTCTTCTGGTGTATAATCCTTTTTTGGTAGATTTTGATTATAATCTTTTGAAAAATTTGTAAATACATCAGTTACTTCATCTAGATTTTGACGAGGTAATTCTGTTAATGTAATAGAAATAGAAGCATAATTGTTCTTTTCACAAATTCTTAAATATCCATGTAATTTTATTTTTGTTAGAGTTTCATAATAAATCTTATAATTATCATAATCTTTTATGTAAACTACAAAGAAAATAGCACCACCGTCATTGTAATAATTCTGTAAATCAGATTTTTCAACATTGAAGTTTATTTGTTTCTTAGATAAATCTTCCTGTTCAGTCCCTTTTACTTGTACTGGTAATCGTTTCTCAATATTACACTTAGAATGATTCTTGTTTTTATAAAGATATACAAAACCATCCCATGATGGTTCTTTATCGCCAATATTTATATTATTGGCATCCAAAAGATCACAACGACGAAGGCATTCTCTAATTTTATCTACAGCAAAAGACTCAATATCTGATCTATCCACTTATTTACCTTCCACGATGGCAATTTCTTCATCTGTAAGACCGTAAAGTTCATAAACAAGTTCATCTATTCTGTGTTCCAATTCGCTTGTGTCACTGGAAGCATCGACTTCTTTTTGGGCAAGGATTTTGTCTACAAGGTCGATGATAGGCTTTTGTTGTTCTGCGACAGCAGATTTGATAGGGATTTCAGCAAGTGGTTTGTTGAAATATTCTCGAGCATTACCTTTCGGTTTTCCTATAAAACCATAAAACCAATCTAATAAAGTTGAGTTTAACAAACCAAGAATAAATTTAATTGAATAGCCAGAGTATTCATTAATAACGATGGCTCGTATATCTCCACCATCATTAAAGCATTGTTCATTATCATATGCAAAACGATTGTGTTCTGCACGATATGGAACTACAAGCTTTTCCTTTGCATCGTGAATTATTTTTTCAGAAGGACGATGTAATCTCCACCATTTATATTCTCCTGTTTTTGGTCCACGTCTATCTAACAATTCTTTTTTAAATTTTTCCAAGTAAGCGTAAGCATTTGGATATTTAGTTTTAGAAAAATCATTATCACAATAAATTAACCATAAATCGATTTTATTTATTACATACCTTTGAATATGACTATTTTTAATACACTGTCTTACAATTTCTAATTCTATATTGTTAGCTTCAATAATAGCTTTTGGGACAGAGAATATTCCATTTTTTCCAGATTCTGCCCCTTTTGCAATTTCTGAAATACTACCTAGTAAAACAGAATTGTCTTTCATTTTTTCAATTATCTTAAAAGATTGAATATTTGAAACGATCCAAGTATCGGAAAGTTTATTTCTTTCTAATTCGCAATACTCATAATCATCATTTAATTCTAGTGTATTAAGAACATCTTTCTTATAAGTATAGAATTTTATTTTATCGGCCCCTGACTTCTTTTTTGCAAATGAAATCGCTGTATGAACACTAGCACTTTCAAAAACTGTTGCATTATGAAAATTGATTACTTTTTCAAGTTTGTCATTTAAGAAAAGTCGTAATTTTTTTGCATAATCATTTCCGAGAAAATAGTTTGAAGTTATAAATGTTTGAATTCCATTATAAGAAAGAAGTCTAATTCCTTGACATATAAAATAATACATTAAGTCATTGTATCCAGTATGAATTTCAGAATATGTTTGCTTTAAAACTTCATGCATTTGAGGCATTGTATTTATGTTTACATATGGCGGATTACCAATAACAATATCAAATCCATCTTTAATTCCGAACATCCATTCAGCATCAAAAAATTCTGCACTTCGATTCTTGTCATAAGGATCCCATGTTGAAATGAGTTTTGCATTTTCTTTTCCAAAGCCAAGGTTAAGTAGTTCCTGTTCAAGTTCATCTCTTATTCGCTTATCCTCCTGGCGGAGGTCAAATTTATGTTTTGGCGTTTTTGCTTTAAATAAATCATGTCGTACTTTCTGCAAAGTAAGCATTAATTCATCAATTTCTTTAGAACTTAAATATGCCTGTTCATCATTCAATCCAATCAAACTGTTAGCAGTAACAAATCTATTCTCCAAGTTTGGTAGCGGACGTACGCCAAAGTTAGGCTTGTTTTCATCAACCTTTTGATCAACAATAAGAGAAATAAAGAATCTAAGACGACTTATCTGTGTCGCAATTGGCTGAATATCAATTCCGTGAATACAGTTTTCTATTAAATAAAGCTTACGTGCGTAATCCAGTTCGTTATCATCAAAAACTGTAAGCAGCTCTTTTTGAAGCTCATTCTTTTCTTTTGGAGTAAGCTTTGTATCATTAGAAATCTTTTGAATCTGAATCTGCTTCCAGTTATCATTCTGCGGGTCAAGTTTATGAATTACATAAACCATTTTCTGCAAGATTCCCATTGGGAATGCACCAGAACCACAGGCAGGGTCTAAGATTTTACATTCATCGATATAGCGTAAAATCTGGAAGCGTTCTTCTGCTGTAAACTCAGGCTCAGTTTCGTTATAGGCAATAAGATTGTCAAGTTTTGAATCAAGAGAGTTTTCGAGTTCTTCTACAGCTTTTGTTTTTTCTTCCAAAGTTCCCTTAGAAAGAGCAGAATCTTTTATCTTTGTTTTTAAGTAAGCCTTTAAGCTTTCATCAACCATGTATTCTACAATTGGTCGCGGAGTATAGAAACTACCAGTCTGTTTACGGGCATTTGTTTTTGTTTCCGGATTATAAGAAGCAAGAAGGTTTTCAAATACACGTCCTAAAAGTTCTGGATCAAGCGCAATGTCTTCTTCTACAGGTGTGTTTTCTGCAATTGTAAACTTGTATTTTTGAAGGATATTGATAATTCCGTTTACAGTAACATCTTTTTTCTTTTTGTCGTCATATTCTGTACTAAGGTCTACTTTTACATCCTTACCAAAGAATACATAATCAGGAACAAAAAGTTCGTTGTCTTTACGGTCGCTGAATCCGTCTTCATAATCAATTACAGCTCCGCCTTTTTTGCCTTTTAATTCATCATCCTGATGGTCAAGACATTCAAAAAGTCCACCGTTCATAAACGGGACTTTAGACTCAATAAGTTTTACAAACTCTCCAGGATTCTTATGATAACGCTGGTAACGCATCAGGCTTGTTGCATTCTGATTCTGTCCATCAATGCGGAACGCACGTTTCCCGTGTTCGGCGTTCAAGCTTGCAAAAAAGAGGTTCTGAAGAATTGCCTTGTAATAAATACTTTTTGATTCTGGCTGAACAGCTGAAAAATCATATTGTTTTTCTGGTTCAAACTTTATAATTATTTCTTTTATCTGCTTTTCATCAAAAAGCTCTTCTGGAATCAAATCCTTTTCTTTTATAAACCATACAAATAAAAGGCGTGTCAAAAGTCGGATAAGGTTTTTAGCATTATGCTCACGAAGTTTTTCTTCTTTTGTAAACAGAGTTCCTCGAGCCGCTTCCATTTCATAGCCTGGGTAAACAACAGTTTTGATCGCCCAGAAATACCAGTTGGAAAGTTCTGTGTAAAAGCGTTTGTTAAGAGTTTGTGTATCAAGAACTTCACTCCAGGCTTTATGTAAGCTTTCAAAGTTAGTGATTGTATAATCAGCATTTAATTGTGCAAGGCTCATATCAAAAAGAATTTCAATATGAGCACGGTGTGGTTTTTCAAAGAAAATGTCTTTAATCAAGGTTACTTTTTCAAGAACGTCGCGCTCGCTATCGCGTTTGTTTACTCGTCGGTTGATAATTGCGAGAGTTATATATTCACCGTATTTGAAGACTATGATAATAGGAATTGAAAACAATTTATTTACTTCACGTGTAATACCTGCAATCTGAATTTTCGAATATTCATTTCCTTTTAATTCAATGGCAAAACATAAATAAGACTGAGGATTCAGTGGGGCAAGTTTTGAGTCAAAAAGCTGCTGCTGTCCTGTAAAAGATTCATCTGTAAGCTGGAAAAGAATATCAATTGTTTTCCATTCATCAGTTATAGCTTTTTCTTCACTGAATCTATCTGCTGCAGGTGAGGCTTCAATATAGTTTTCCTTAAACTCAGCAAAAGACTTTTTATCGAGTGGTGCCTGTAAGCTGGTATCATAACCAAGTATAGAAAAAAGATTTATTCCAGCTTTTGAAATATCGTCTTTTGCAAAAGCTTTTACAGCTTCCAGAATGTTCAGTTTTTCATCAGTATTCTTTGCCATTTTATTCTTCCTTATTTGATTATTAACCAGGTTACTAGTTCAAAATCGTTTACATTTGAAGCTTGTTTATCTTTTTTGATAAGAACAGCATTGCGACTTGTTGTAAGTTTCATTGCACTTCGTTTCTTAAAGCTTGTCATTATTTCTGCCACGGCCTTTTCCAGTAAATCTGTATATTTTGTCATGTCAGAGCCGTTGTTTGTTTCTGTGTTGAAAAGTTCGCAGAGTTTATCATAAGGAATATTTTCGCCGGAACATAAAAGCCTGTAAACTTCTAAAATTGATTTAGCACTTGTAAAGTTGAAAATCTTAGATCCGTCTTCATATATGTAAACTAAGAAATATGGATTAAGCGGATTTATCTTTTCACATTCTGCATTGACATCTTTCTGTCTAAGGCAGAAGATAATTCCTGGCTTTATAATTTTCTTTGCAGTTTCATCAATTTCTTTTTTATGTGGCTGAATAGTATTTTCGGGAGAAGGCACTATTGCATAGATTCCATCAGGTGAGTTCTTGATTTTGTTTTCGTTCAGTTTTAAGAAGTTTGTAAGTTCAATTCTAAAATCATCAAGAGTAAAATCTGTAAGAGAAATTGAATCTACCATATCTTCCAAATCCAGTACTTCATCTTTAAGACGTTTAAGCTGCTGGTCTCGGTATTTCATATCTTCATCAATCAATTCTTTGACTTCATCAGTTTTAAGAATGTTGTCTTCAGCAGTTGCTGTAAGGTCTACCAATGCCATACGGCTTTCAACACGAGTTTTGAGATTAATATAATCATCCAGATCCTGTGTAGGCCAGAAGTTTACAAGCTGGATGCAGTCATTTGTACTTCCCAAACGGTCAATACGACCAAAGCGCTGAATAATACGTACAGGGTTCCAATGAATATCATAGTTAATAAGATAGTCTCCATCCTGTAAGTTCTGTCCTTCAGAAATACAATCTGTAGCAATAAGGATATCAAGTTCTTTTGATTTTTCTTCTGTACTTAGATTCAATTCATCACGATGCTTTGCTTTTGGTGCAAAGTTTGTAAGAATCATATTGAAGTCAGTTCTTCCCCATGTTGCTGTACTTTTAGAACCGCACACAAGTCCTGTTTCAAGTTTTAGCTCATCTTTTGCCCATTGATTTATTGCTTCATAAAGATATTCAGCTGTATCAGAAAAGGCTGTAAATATTACAATTTTTTTGTTATTTCCATTTATTGGATTCTCAGTTTTTTCCTTTATAAGTTTCTTTAAATCTTTGAGCTTTGAATCACGTTCAACAGAAACCTGATTTGCACTGCTGTACAAGATCTTAAAGGCATCTTTATCACTCTTAAGATCTTCAAGCCAACGGTCAAGTTCCAGGTCTTCCAGTTTAAACTTTAATTTTCTACCAACTTCTAAATCAGGTTCATCTTCCCAACCGAAACTCTCATTTTCAAGCATTTCACCATCATCATAATTCTGTTCAACCTCATAAGATGATGTATTTTCTTTTTTTGCTTCCAGTTCTTTGAATACAGCAATTTTTTGTTCAATGTCAGAAATCTTATCAATTGTTCGTTTAATAGAAAGCGAGAATGAATGAATTGAACTTTCCAATCTTTTCAGGTAACCGATTTTCATCATACCAATCAAAGATTTTTCACGGTCTTCCTGAATAAAGGCTTCTACTGTTGAACCTGCTTTTGCAGCATATTCTGCTTTTTTCTCTTCTTTCAAATATGAAGATGGAGTAAAGATAGCAAGTTTATATTTTGAAATCTGTTCATCAATAGCAGCATAACTTGGAAACATATCTTCCGTATCAATATTTGAATAAATAGGGATAGGTTTTTTACGTTCCGGGAATTTACCAACATCTGCTTCATTGTAAAATTTTGTAATATGTTTTCGTGAACGTGCAATAGTCAGTTCATCAAGAAGTTTAAAGAATGAAGAGTCCAATTTTTCCAAAAGCTGTTTTGTTGTTCTGTCTGGATTTCTTTTTGGATCAGCCCAATTAGTAAACTGCTTTTGTGCTGTTTCAAGAGTTTTACTTATGTCTGTGATTCCAGTAGTTTCAAGTAATGCAGATTGATTACCTTCCGTAATAAGATTGATCTGATTACGCAAATCTTTAAGTGTATTATTTACCGGAGTAGCAGAAAGCATAAGAACCTTTGTTTTACTTCCAGATTTAATAATCTTTTCCATAAGCCATTTTGCACGATTCATGTGACGTTCACCCTTATGGTTTTCTTTATCCATAGGGTTACCTTTAAAGTTATGACTTTCATCAATAACTACAAGGTCGTAAGCGCTCCAGTTAAAAGTTGCAAAATCATGACCATCTGCACCAGATTTTCCAGACTCTCTTCCCATATCAGTATGATATAAAATGTTGTACTGGAAACGGTCTTTCGCAAGAATGTTCAAAGTACTGTTTTTACTTGCCTGGTAAACGGTCCAGTTATCACTAAGTTTTTTAGGGCAAAGCACAAGTACACGATAATTTCTAAGTTCAAAATATTTAATTACAGCAAGAGCTTCAAAAGTTTTACCAAGACCAACAGAATCTGCAATGATACAACCATTGTGTTTTAAAAGTTTATTGATTGCACCTTTTACACCGTCTTTCTGGAATTCATAAAGCTTATTCCAAATAACAGTATCTTTAAATGCAGTTTCATCAAAAAGCTTGTTGTCTTTCTGTTCGTCCAGATAATCCTTGAAAATGCTATAGAGAGTTTTAAAGTAAACAAGCTCAGGTTCATTTTCTTTGTAGAGCAGTTCAAGATATTTAAGAACCTCTTCTTTTACGTCTTGAACAAGACCTGATGTATCATTCCAGATTTTATCAAACCAGCCTTTAAGTTCATCCTTCTGGCGGTCGCTATCAACAATCAGATTTAATTCAATATTGTTTGCTTTGTCTTTGAGTCCAAGCCCACTGGTAGTAAAGTTAGAACTTCCAGAAATTGCCTTCACCTCAGAAATATCTTGAATATGGCGTTCTGTATAATACATTTTTCCATGTAGGAAGTTAGGCTTTACGATAGATTTAATTTCAACTTTATTTCTTATCCAATCAGCACATTTTGAAGCAATACGTTTCTGTCCAAACTTTTCTGTAGGATTTATAACGATAGATTCATCTTCAATTTTATAATTTCTAACATCAACATTATCAGAAGTAACAAAAGTTGGTTCTCCAAAAAGAAACTTCATACTCTTAATTGAATCTAGCTGATCATGCAATCCATAGTATGCAAATATTGTAAAATATGCAGAAACTACAGAAAGTTCAGAACCTTCTTTTACTACATCTTTCAAAAACTCTCCAACACTGCCGTAATCTTTGTTATCTCTTATTAATGTATCTGACATTTTTAGCTCTCCATTAAAAAGTAATCTCATGAGTTGTTGTTGCTTTTGCAGTATTAGTTATTTCTTTTTCTATTGTAACTGCATCCATGGCATTGCATATGTTCGCCATATCCAAATTCTCACATAATTTGTCTACAGCAGGCCATTTTCTAATTTCTCCAGCTTTTAGCGTATGCTTATCTTTGGGACAGTAATTTTTAATATAATCTTCGATAAGCAGTGTTATTTGTTCTCGTTTGTTCATCTAAGCATTCCTATCCTGTCTGAGATAAATTGTCATATTATTAAGTGGAATTTCAAAATAATTAAGCAAATCTATTGCCAGCTTCATTAAATCATTTGCACTGCGATTTGTTTCAACAAAAAAATCGTTCATGATTTTTCCAGATTTTCTGAGTTCCTTTGGAGTAGATGAATAATACTTTTTGTTTTGCTTTGATATGAATTCAGGATTGTCTGCTAAAGTTTTTAATTTTGCTGGGTCTTTTTTTGCAAGACACGCAACAAATTGGATGAATAACTCTGACCAGCAATTCATATCTGTATAAGCACATCCATCAAAAATAAAGGCTGTTGGTCTTTTAAAAGTAAAATCTTCAGTTACTTCATGAGGTGTATTTTTATTAAGTTCTTTTATAAGTCTTTGATTATCAGAATTATTTTGCTCGACTTCTTTCGGAGTTTCTTCGATTTGGATTCCTGTAAATTGAGATATTAATGCTGAAATTTCTTGAGAGTTCTGAGCAAACTGATCTAATAATTCAAGATATTTTACCTGAAAAGAAGCTGCAGTCTGAACTTCTTCTACACTAGAATGATCAAGATTTAACCAAATATAATCTTTTAACGCTAACATATCTTCCTGAGTGCTAGAAAGATTGGCCAAAATTCTGTTTATTTTTTCAGTCCCGTTTTCCATTTTGTTCATCCAACATTTTTATTATACAGTATAAATGTGCCAAATAATGACACCTATTCTTTTTCTGCGTAAGATTTTTCATTGATCACACAAACGTCACCAACATCACAATCAAGGGCTTTGCATATCTTTTGCATGCTATCCATAGATATAAATTCGCCCTTTCCAAGTTTTGCTAAAATGTTAGTGGAAATACCTGCCATCTTGATAAGATCAGTTCTGTTCTTTATTCCCTTATCTATCAGCAGTTTCCAAAGTTTTCTGTAATCTACATCCATATAAAATATTCCTAAAATGCATTATACCATACTTTTCGGGATTTTTGGATAAAATATCATGATTTTACAATATTTTTTTGAAAACAAGAAGAATATAAAATTTGCAATCTAGCGATAAAAAAAACGCTGATATTCAAAACGAACACCAGCGTTATACGCAAATTTATTTTACCTCTCCCATTCCCTCTCTCTATTCAGCTTCCTTTCCGCCTCACATCCCAGTTCAAACTCCCGGTACCAAGGGCTTTTCTGCATACATTCTTTTACATCTTTGCAGCCGTGTTCTGCGATAACTCCGGCAATCTTACGAAGCAGCTCTGGCGTCGCACTTTCAAACATCTGGCTTATCTCAGCAGCTCCGAAAAAGTGCTTTTTACCGTAGGCTGTCTCTTTTGTGTAGCCG
>Ga0256405_10010020_pt1 | contig 12685 bp, 10 predicted proteins | sample RumenRJG_02DNA_FD_189096 | JGI IMG/M metagenome (GOLD analysis project Ga0256405, IMG submission 189096) | Bovine rumen microbial communities from Lethbridge, Alberta, Canada - RJG_02 | ecosystem: Host-associated > Mammals > Digestive system > Stomach > Rumen | place: Canada: Alberta...
CGTTGAACTCGAACTGCACGGTCTTGCTGTACTGGCCGTCCTTGATGGTGACGGCGGTGAGCTGGTCGTTGACGACGGCGTAGCGCTTACCGGCGATGTAGCCGCGCAGGGTGGCGTAGCGGTGCTGGGAGCGCAGGCCCTTGACGAAGCGGGCGAGCTGTGCGGCGTCTTCGGCTGCGGCGCCGGTGGCCTGTGCTGCCTTGACCCATGCTGCGATGCCCATCCAGAGGGCGCCCATCTTGTTGTTCTGGGCGATGTTGGCGTCCTTGAAGCGGTCGCTGGTGTAGGGGTTGCGGAGGGTGACGAGGAAGGTCTTACCCGTGATGCTGTTCACCTTGGCGTAGGTGTTGCTGGTCTTGTCGGCGCGATGAGAAAGAGAGCGGCCGAACCAATCGATTTTAAGATTTGCCATGTTGTTAATTGATAATTGAAAATTGATAATTGATAATGGATAATTAACTCGATGGATTCTCGGTCAGAGCTGGTGTGAGTCATTGCGCGCTTATCACTCTCCATCAGCCATCTGCTCTCTTACATCTTCCCTCTTACATCTTCCCTCGTTTTCTAAGCCTCTGACGACAGTCTGACGACAGTCTGAGAAGCCCTTGACTTTCAAATCCGGTGCAAAGATACGACATTGAGATTGCGGTTTTCGAATAAACGACCAACTTTTTTCAAAATTTTTTTTGAGGGTGGTCATTTGGTCATTTGGTCATTTGTCAAAATCAAAAACAGATGCTGTCAAAACCGCCACTATAATATAAATATTTTATTTATATATAGTGAGCAAATAACCACATTCCCGAATCGAAAATGACCAAATGACCTTGACCAAATGACCACATGAACTTTTTCGGGGATTAGGGGCATTAAGTCGGAAGATTTTTGTATATTTGTGGCGAAATTGGCGTAATATACACATGGAAGACTACATCATTGATGAGGTATTTAAGGTTGTTAATGGCGTTCCTTCTCTTGGGGGAATAAGTATTGGTCAGCCCATTAGAGAATGCGAAGACAGGCTAGATATCCTTAGAGATGCAAAAGACTGCCTTAATCCTGAGTTTGTGTACGTAAACGATTATGAAATTGAATTTAAATATACATCTTTCGACGATGGTTGTAGTTTCAGCGATGTTGTGTACAATGTTAGTGCAAGTTTGCATGTGGGCAAGGATGAACTAAAGATTGGCAAGCAAATAGCATCTGTGATTAGTGGTCGTTTCTATAACACTGAGGTAAACGAAAATTATAAGACCACACAATTTGCTGAAGATAACGAGTTTTCTGTTGTAATCTCCAACGATTTTTATGAAATAACAGTAAGTGGCAGTGGAGAAGGTTATATTGATATTGATATTGAGGCCACAATAGATGATTGGAAAATTTACAAGGCTTTATATGAAATATCACAAGACCCCGATTTATATAAATTTATAAGTACTTCCGCGCTCATTGATTATCCCCCGTTGTTTGACGGTTACGTAAGGTCGTATCGTGGTTTCTTGGAATTTAACAGCTTCTTCTATTTGGGAGGTGAGATTAAATCCATGGAAGAGAATTACGAATACAATTATGATTTATTGAGTAAACGGGAAAAAAGAGTCAAGGACAAAGGTATTGACATCTATTATGAAGTCGACGAAGACTCGATGAAGATTGTTGAGGAAATAAGAATGTGGATTCCCAAGAAATGTGAGCAACTTCCAGATATTGTGAACTTCTTTCGATGTGCCTTTCTTGCGGAGAATTCATCTGCCGCTTACGAATACGATGATTTTGAAGGAGAGGTTAAGAATATTGATGTACAATTAAGCAACAAGTATTTTTCACTTCGGATATATATAAACCCCAATGATAAGGATAATGTTCGTGTTGAGGTCTCGCATCGCACCAATCCGGAAACTTTAATGAATCTTCGCACGATACTAAAAGACCCCGATCTTTTGGGATATATTATCCATACACATACTCGTTAATCATTTGAGAATATAGAGAGATAATCATTCATGCCCTCACAAGAAGAAAAACAAATAAAATCACGCCAAAGAGTCGCTGAGCGAGGCGAGGTGTTCACTGCGGAACGCGAGGTGAATGCAATGCTCGACTTGGTGAAGCAGGAGACGGAACGCATCGACTCCCGCTTCCTTGAGCCTGCCTGCGGCAACGGGAACTTCCTTGTAGAGATTCTCCGACGCAAACTGGAGGTGATAAGGCGTCAATATCAGAAGCAGACGAGCGAGCTCGAACTGCAGACTACAATAGCCTTGAGCAGCATCTATGGCGTTGACATCATGATGGACAATGTGGAGGAATGCTGTCAGAGGCTGCTTGACATAGTTTGCCAATGGTATGCAGGGGTTCATCCTCAACAGAAAGCACCCTCGCAGAAACTGATGGACGCGTGGACATATATTCTCCATCGCAACATTCTGTGGGGCGATGCGTTGACGCTTCGCGAACCTGTCAGTCAACAGGCTACAATCATAGAAAAGAATGAGGCCAAGCCCATCACTTTCAGCGAATGGTCGTTCATCCGTGATATGGTGATTCGTAAGGACTTTCATTTGGCTGCACTTGTTCAGGCGCAGTCATCCAGCGTCCCCTTTGTGAGAAATGATCAGGGTGGCGAGGTCTATTTGCCTCCTGAACCTATCAACGAATATCGTCCCATTCATTATCTGAAAATAGCAACCTATTATGATACTAAGCAGTAATTACAATCCTGACGTTTTGACCTGTCTGGCCAACCTGTCGAACGATGAGGTGTTCACACCACCTCAGGTAGTGAATCGTATGCTCGATATGCTGCCTGCAGAGTTGTTCCGTAGTAAAGAAACCAAGTTTCTCGACCCTGTTAGCAAGAGTGGAGTCTTTCTTCGCGAAATAGCCAAACGGCTGATGATAGGTTTGGAGAGTCAGATTCCTGACATTCATGAACGTGCCGACCACATCTTTACTCAGCAGCTATTTGGCATTGCCATTACGGAGCTGACGGCACTCACCAGTCGGCGCTCTGTCTATTGCAGTAAAAGTGCAAACGGACGATATTCAATTTGTCGCAAATTCCGTGATGAAGAGGGCAATCTCCGTTTCAGAATGATAGAGCATAAGTTTGAAAAGGGAAAATGTAAGTATTGCGGAGCCTCTGAATCAGTCTTTGGTAAGAAAGTTCGTAAAGAATTAGAGAGTCACGCGTACGAGTTTATTCATACAGACAAACCAGAAAAAATATTCGGAAACATGAAGTTTGACGTTATCATAGGTAATCCACCATACCAACTTGATGATGGAGGTGGTATGGGCTCCAGTGCTATCCCCATTTATCAGAAATTTGTTACTCAGGCCCAAAAGCTAAATCCAAGGTATCTTACAATGATTATCCCTTCCCGTTGGTTTACAGGAGGGCGAGGATTGGATGAGTTCCGTGATCAAATGCTCAACGATAAGAGAATCAGTATTCTTCATGATTATGTAAATGCTTCAGAATGTTTCCCTGGTGTTGAGATAAAAGGTGGTGTTTGCTATTTCCTATGGGAAAGAGATAGAAGTGGAATGTGTAAAATTTATACACATTCTGGCGACCAAATAACGGAATCCAACCGATATTTGTTAGAGAAAGGTAGTTCTATTTTTATCAGAAATATTGAAGTAATAAACATCATTCACAAAGTCCAATTATTAAAAGAAAAGTCTTTCTCTAATATTGTAAGTGCCAACGATCCCTTTGGTTATGATATTCGTGTAGCAAATAGCTATAAACGAATAAAGCCCAAATATGAACTGAAACCCTCAAATGATTCAGTCAAATTCTATTATAATGGCTGGAGGAAGGATGGAATAGGTTATATTTCTGCTTCAACAGTTAAGAAGAACGTTGATTGGATTAGTAAACCGAAGTTATTGATTCCAAAAGCTTGGGGAAATGGAGATCCGTCAACTGATTGGCTGACTCCTATTATTGCTGATAAAAAATCTGTATGCACAGAAACTTATTTGGTAGTTGGACCCTTTAAGACTGAAACTGAAACTGCTAACGCTGTTTCGTATATACAAACTAAATTCTTCCACTTGTTGGTGTCTGCGGTAAAGATAACACAGAATACGATGCAGAAAGCATACTCGTTTGTCCCCCTTCAAGATTTCTCACATCCTTGGACAGATGAGATGCTATACAAGAAATATGGGCTTACCGATGAGGAAATAGCCTTTATCGAGAGTATGATAAGACCAATGGAATGATTCGGCAAGCTCATCATAAATAACAGAAGATTATGGCACAGAGTGATTTCTTTCCCAGCAGGCCTGACCTGACGCCGCAAATATACGCTTACAGCGACCCGAATTATGAGGGCCAACTAAAAGTTGGCTATACAGCTCATGATGTGCAGAAACGTGTAGCCGCTCAGTATCCGACAAAGCGCCCAGACGGGAAGCTGCCTTATAAGATAGTCTATCAAGATAGTAGCGTCAGAGAGGACGGAACAGCCTTCACTGACAAGATGGTACACTGGTGGCTGTTGAAGAATGGGTTCGTGAATACCGGCGGAGAATGGTTCAGATGCACAGCCAGTGATGTGCGTGCAGCAATGTACGCTCTGAAGACGGGTACAGAAAACAATGAGCATCGGACGGAAACATTCGGGATGCGTGAAGAGCAACTTAAGGCAGTCAATGATACGGCTGACTATTTTAAGAACTATAAACGCGAAACAGGTAAGACTCCACACTATCTTTGGAACTGCAAAATGCGTTTTGGTAAGACCTTCACAGCTTATCAGTTAGCAAAGAAGATGGGCTGGAAGCGTATTCTCGTACTGACCTTCAAGCCTGCAGTAGAGAGTGCTTGGGAGGAAGACTTGAAAACACATGTTGACTTTAAGGGGTGGCAATTCATTTCACGTACCTCAGAACTAACCTACGAGATAGCAGACCCTTCACGTCCTATCGTATGCTTTGGCTCCTTCCAAGACTACTTAGGTAAGAACAAGGCTGGCGGCATCAAGGTGAAAAACGAGTGGGTTCACATGGTGAACTGGGATGTGATAATCCTCGATGAATACCACTATGGCGCTTGGCGCGAGAATGCCAAGGACTTGTTCTATAACGAGGATAAGGCGGAGCAAACGGCTCAGGATGGTGAGGCTATCGACTACTTCGACGAGGACAATATGCCTATCACCACCAACCACTATCTCTATCTCTCAGGAACGCCCTTCAGGGCAATAGCATCTGGTGAGTTTATAGAGGAACAGATATTCAACTGGACTTATAGCGACGAACAAAAAAAGAAAGAAAATTGGGCTGGAGAAGGCAAGAATCCTTACGAGATGATGCCTCGCATGGTGTTGATGACCTATCAGATGCCCGATGACTTGGTGCGGGTGGCACAAGAGGGAGAATTTGACGAGTTCGACTTGAACGAGTTCTTTGCTGCCGATGTGCCAGAGGGAGCAGACAATGATTTTGCGGTGTTCCGCCATGAGGATGAGGTGCAAAAATGGCTCGACCTGATACGTGGCGCCTATCGTGAGAGCATCAAAGATGACTTGACGCTTCGCAACGAAAAACCGCCGATGCCGTTCAGTCATGCTCCGCTGTTGCGTGTGCTCAGTCATACATTTTGGTTTCTGCCTTCAGTGGCTTCATGCTACGCAATGCGCAATTTGCTGGGACAGCGCAACAACGTGTTTTATCACGACTTCAAGATTATTGTGGCTGCAGGCACAGAAGCAGGTATTGGTGTGGAGGCATTGGCTCCCGTACGTAAAGCGATGGGAAATCCACTGGAAACGAAAACCATCACGTTGTCTTGCGGAAAACTGACAACAGGCGTGACAGTGAAGCCTTGGACGGGCATCTTCATGCTCCGCAACTGCAGCTCGCCTGAGACCTATTTCCAGGCAGCGTTCCGCGTGCAGAGTCCTTGGGTCATCAAGAACCCAACGGACGATGATCCTAATCGCTATGATATCATGAAGCGTGAGTGCTATGTGTTCGACTTCGCCCCCAATCGCGCTTTGCGTCAGATTGCAGACTATTCCTGTCGTCTGAATGTGGATGAGAATCAGCCAGAGAAGAAGGTGGAAGACTTCATCAAATTCCTGCCTGTGTTGGCATACGACGGTATGCACATGAAGCAGATAGACGCTGCTGGTATCCTTGATATGGCTATGAGCGGCACGTCGGCCACGCTGCTGGCCCGTCGTTGGGAGAGTGCGCTGCTGGTGAATGTCGATAATATCACGCTGCAGCGCCTGTTGAGCAATCCTGAAGCAATGGCAGCTTTGATGGCTATTGAAGGCTTCCGCTCGCTGAACAAAGACATTGAGACCATCATCAACAAGAGTGAGGCGGTAAAGAAAGCGAAAGCCAAGGCCAACGAGAAAGAACTCAGTATTAAGGAGAAACGCCAGTTGACGGATGCAGAAAAGGAAATGAAATCGCTCCGAAAACAGATTCAGGATAAGCTCATCAAGTTTGCTACGCGCATTCCTGTCTTCATGTATCTGACCGATTTCCGCGAGCAATGTCTGAAGGATGTTATCACTCAGTTGGAGCCTGGATTGTTCCATAAGGTAACAGGCCTGACAGTAAAAGATTTTGAGTTGCTGGTTAGCCTTAATGTGTTCAACTCCGCCATCATGAACGATGCCGTCTATAAGTTCAAACGCTACGAGGACGGCTCTCTGGAGTATATTGGTTTCAACAACTCCATGAAGGATTACAAGCGCGTAGGTGGTTGGGACAGCACAATGTCGAGAGAAATTTTTGAGGATATATATTTCGTAAACGAGGATAGATAGTGAACATCAACGCTACAGAGGAAATAACACGAGTATTAGAGGATCTGGATTCTAGAATCAAGGGCCTTGAACGCAATCCCTATCGTGCGTTTGGGTTGATAGAATATGATACGGTACATAGGTTCCATCAGTATAACCTATGTTTCAAAAAATATTGGGAAGAATTTGACCGCCGTTCAGCCAGCCAGCTTTTATTGTTCAGGAAATTTGTGAAGACTCACTATGAATTGAGCAAAAAATATATGGAGCTGTTTCAAGAACAGATGGAGTATCTGGAAATGGTAATAAATTTTGATGAGCACCATCTCTATGACTTGCCGCCAGTTGTCTTGAAGGAAGATAACTCAACGGATGTCATTGGATATTATGCAGAACATCTTAATGACAAATTAGACGAGGCAGGCAACCCTCTCTATAAGATAGAACTGGATAATACAAGGAAACGATACGACTTATCCAGCGGCAAAGAGGTCGCTGTGAATGAATATTTTTTCCAAAGCGACAAACTTAACAAAGAACATTTTGATGGGCTTATAGCCATGTTTAAGAGCTTCAATAATATATTCTCTCTAATGTCTGTGATTTGCGCTTATCCGAATGCCCTAATTAGTGGATATGCGCCCAAACAGGAAGACATCATTGAGGCACTTAATTGCGAATTGAGACAATACGCTAAAGATGTTGGGAATAAAGTTGAACGAGACTTAAAGAAAGCCGCCCAAGACCTGAAACCTACTAGAAACGCACCTCTGACTCCAGATGTGTGGGGAAAGGTTATGGAGAGAGAGGATGATATGTTCAATCAGGCTATTACCACTCAGGTGGGTGAAGTAGATGATAAATATCTTGAGAACATTTCTGCTACCGCATTCCAACTGATTGAAAACTATTCTTTATTAGAAAAAATAAAGACCACTTGTATTGACGAAGATTTCTTTGATATCAAGCTGTCTGTTGAGACTCACAACTTGCTGTCCTCTTTAAATGCAGAGAATCTTGATTTGTTCTATGAACTGGTGCTTAGGCGAAACATAATACAGCGCGAGATGTTCCCCGAAAAGCTGAAGGCAGAATATGATAAGTGGTTAAACTATACAGAAGATAACCATAACGAAAAAACAGCTCTGACTCCTGCGCGTCAGTCTTTTATAGATGATGTCATTATGCATTTCCAAAATGGCGATTGGAAGCAACCTGCAACATTTGAAAACGTTAAGAAGTTCTTTAACACCGTCTTTGGAAAAGATTTGTCTCTGCTTGACGATAGCGACAAGCCCAGCTGTGAAAAGATGTGGGCTATGATTGAAGGTGGAAGAGGCGAAAGATTTACGGTGGTTACCGCTAATCTTGCCGGATTTTTTTCTGAGGAGAATATACTAGGGGGGTCCCCCTCGGAAATAAGTAATGCGATTTTTGGCAACAGGAGTCAGGTTAACAATGTCAACAAAGGACATACAAAAAATGCTAGCCAATCTTTTGGTGAAATGCTACCGTTCCTGAAGAAGTATGTCGATAAAATCATAAGGCAGAGTTGATTCTCAATTCCGAGACGAATTCTGACGGAATTCTGGAAGTGCCAAGCAGAATATTTTTATCTGTTTGGCACTTTTTATTTTCTTAAAAATCAGCGCGATATTTTGCATTCTGGAATTGGTTCTGAGAATTGTTTTTTTTTATTTGGTCAGTTACACAGAACCCATACCTTTGCAGCGCTTTCCGAGATGAGCAGCCGAAATATTGTGAGCGGGCCATCCTTAAGATAAGCGGAAGCAGAGACTAAAATGCAGACAAAGATTTGCAAAGTGGTGGCCCAGACCGAAGTGGTCCGCGTGCCCTCCAAAAAGAACGAGAGCGGACAGACGTCCAAGTGTACCATCCGCCTGCGCCAGCTGGGCAGCGACTACGAGGACGAATACCTCTGCGCCATGTTCGGCAGCTTGGCAGAGAGTCGCCTCAGCGAAGGCACGATAGTCATCGCTACGTTGCGCTTCTCTACCCACGAGAACGAAAGCAAGGTGTATCAAGACGTCGTATGTACGGAGATTGTACCAATTAAAAATTAAAAGTGAACAATTAAAAGTTAATTCAACCTGAGTTGAAGCCGAGGAGGATGTTCTCGAGTAAATGGCCAAAGAATCCGACCTTCTTCTCGCAAAACTCAAAACAAAATGGCTATTACTGCTAAAAACCAGAACAACCAGAGTTTAGTCACCGCCAAGGGCCTGATGGTCTTCGGCCAGTCGGAAAAAGGATTGCACACCGCAGACTTCGAGTGCTGCGACGACATCCAAGTGGAACCCTATACGGGTAACTTCAAGCTGCAGATCATGCGCGACGGCAACGTCTATGCCACCGAGCGCCCCAAGCGCATCAAGAACACACCCATCTTCCGCGAGGACAACAGCTCGCTCTCCCTGGGTAAAGACGGCCGCTACTACTTCGTCTTCTCCCTGCCTGAGGATCGTGTGAACGAACTGCCCGAGCAGCTCCTGCGCCAGGCTCGCGCCATCGCTCGCAAAGCAATGTCGCTTATGGTTCAGGATTAAAGACATGAATCTTGAATCATGAAACTTGAAACAAGAAAAGTATGAGCGTACATGTGATATACTATAAGGACGGGGCGAAGATGATGCGCCCTGTCCTCACGCGAGAAGAATATCTCGCGTTGCGCGGCAGCGAGAAGCAGCGTGAAGTGCTCAAGACCGTGCGTGAGAAAGACGAGCGCCAGAAGAACCGCCTCGTTCAGATGAACTACAGCTGTCTGCCGGGCGAGGACGGGGCCCTCCGAGGTGCCACGCGTCTGAGCACCACCGTAGGGATGGATGTGGATCACATCAAGGCCGAGGAGATGACGGCCGTCAGGGACCGCATCCTGGCCAAGAAGGACGAACTGGGTCTCTTGATGCTCGAAAGGAGCGCCCGCGGTGCAGGCTACCATCTGGTGTTCCGCCGCCGTGCCGAGCTCTCGCAAGAAGAGAACCTGCAGTGGGCCAGCGAACTGCTCGGCGTCGCCTTCGATGCCGGAGCCAAAGACATCACCCGCGTGTTCTTCACGACAACGGCTGATGAAGAGGAACTGATTTATTTGAATGACGAGGTATTTACTATCGGCGAAGCCGAAGAAATGAAAAATGAAGAATTAAAAATTAAAAATGAGGTTCAATCCACTCCCCTAAAGGGCGACTGGGGTCTTCAGAGCAGCCACTCGATGTGGCTGCGGCCCCACCAAGGGGAGCGAGTCCCCACTCGCGACGGAGGGGAGACGGAGAAGGCTTTCCCGACACATTATCATGGCATACCGTTCAAGGACATCATTGCGAAGTACTGGGAGGTGAACAACCGAGGGTTTGAACCCACGCAGGGCGACCGCGACACGCTGACCTATCAGTTGGCGTGCGACCTCCGCCACATCTGCGGCCGTAACTTTGAGTGGCTCGACCAGGTGATTCCCTGCTACGACGGATTCCCGATAGAAGAGAAGCGGGCGAAGATTAAGAGCGCTTTGAGTTCGGAGTTCAACGGATTCCCAATTCGTTTGAGAAATGTGCTGAATGCTTTGCAGATGTCGTATGGAGCAGGTAAGACGGATGATGTGGAAAACGCAGAGGACGAACAACTTTCAACATCCGATTCTCCACTTTCAACTCGCAAGATGCCGCAAGGCGTTCGTGAATCGATTGATGCGGTAGGTCCTCAGCTGACGATGCCGGTGGTGACGGCCATCTGCCCCTGTATCGGCACGCTGGCTACGGGGGTGACGCTCGACGTTCACGGGCAGAAGAAGGGACTAAATATTATCTCTTATATAGCAGGCGATTTCGCCAGTGGCAAGGGCGGTATCGACCCCGTTGTGGAGACTTGGATGAGCGAGGTAATGGCTTTGGACAAGATGTATCAGATGCAGGAGGACGAGTGGCGTGCCAAGAAGCGGGCGGCGAAAAACAAAAAGGAACAGCCCGAAGAGCCGAAGTTGCCGGTGCGTTGTCTGACGCTGAACAACACCGTTGCCAATCTGGCTGAACGTCTGGCCAACACCGAGGGCAAGCACGCTTTCTCGTTCACACCTGAGGCCGATACGGTGGCACAGAAGTGGAAATCGACGATGAGCGACTTTTCAGTGATGCTCCGCCAAAGCTACGACGGCACCAAGTACGAGCGCGAGGCAAGGAGTGCAGATGCGGTAAATGTGCATATCGAGAAATTGTTGTGGAACGTCACATTGTGTGGCACACCGGATGCTCTCTATCGTGTGGTGTCGAACTACACCGACGGATTTCAGAGTCGTATCGCCGTAGCCCGCACACCCGACAACACGTTTGCACCGTTGGAGGACAAACCCTACGTGTTGACCGACCGCCAGCGCGAGCGCATCCAGCAGATAGCCCACTTGCTACCGCTGATGTATGGTGAGGTGGTGCTGCCGAAGTTGGAGGCGAAGGGTAGAGAATGGGTGGAGCGCATACGACTGGAAACGATGAAGAACGACGACCGCACCCGAGCCCGTCAGCGCTTCCGCGTCTGCGTCACCGCCCAGAGGATGACCTGCTGTCTGATGCTCTGCAAGGTGTGCGAGACATTGATTCAGAAACACGGATTCAATGGTGCTGAGACAAAGTTGAAGCAACAGCCTAATCTGTGGAAAGACCTGCTGCTGAAGGTGCAGACGCCTACGATGTTGGAGGCATACGATGTGATCGCCGACTCGCTACTGGAGAACGCCCTCTACTTTTTCCGCGACCGCATTGAGAACGCTTTCTTAAGTCGTGACTATGCAGGCGGTTTGAACGGTGAGCGACAGAAGCGTGGCAAGAACGACTCCATCTTTGAGCGACTGGACATCCAGTTTACGTTCGAGCAGGCTATGCAACACTCGGTGGCAGTGAAGGGTGCCAATGTGAACCACAACACCGTTCGCCAGATGCTGAAGAACTGGCGCAAGCAAGGACTTGTGGTGCAGGAGGATGACGGAAACTATCGTAAGTTGTAACGCGGTCATTTGGTCAAGGTCATTTGGTCAAAATCGAATTGCAATGATTACGATTGACAACACCCAGGAGTGCTTCGTGGAGCTCTGGCTTCTGCTGGAGCGCACGAGGCGGCTCCACCTTCTGCAACGCAAGCGCTTCTGCATCCGCAACATCCTCAAAACATGGCTCGGCCATCGCGCTAAAGACGACTTTATCTTCGAGGTGTGTCTGCGCTCCGGGCTGGAGGGGTGGAACGAAATGCCCCTGCCGCAGTTGGAGCCGCGCCCTCATCGCGAGCTGCTGCGCGCCCTCACGGCCGTCACCCTCGGCCTCAGTTCGTGCAAGGTGGACCTCCACGCCCTCGACAAGGCCTACAGCATCGCCTTCCCCCAGGCTACGCCGATCAACGTCAATAAGAAATTGAAAGTTGACAATTGAAAATTAGGCCGCTGGGATTTATTCCCGGCGGCTTTTTTTTGTTTGTTTGCTTGCTTGCATTGTTTGCGTGAGCATTTTTCACTCAAATTCTATGGAATTTTCGTATCTTTGCACCCGAAAAACAGATGATGAGACACAAAGGCATCATATGCGGGATACTGGCGGCGGTGTGCTACGGCACAAATCCATTAGGAGCGTTGCCGCTCTACGCAGAGGGCATGAACACCTCGTCCGTGCTCTTCTGCCGCTTCTCCACGGCGGTGGTGATGCTCGGCGTGATGATGGCTGCGCAGCGCAAGACATTTCGCGTCAGCCTCCGGGAGCTGGCCGTGCTCGCCCTCTTCGGCCTGCTCTTCGCCGCCTCCAGCATCACCTACTACAGGAGCTTCCTCTACATGGACGCCGGCATCGCCTCCACCATGCTCTTCGTCTATCCCGTGATGGTGGCCGTCATCATGGCGGCCTTCTTCGGGG
>Ga0256405_10010021_pt1 | contig 12683 bp, 8 predicted proteins | sample RumenRJG_02DNA_FD_189096 | JGI IMG/M metagenome (GOLD analysis project Ga0256405, IMG submission 189096) | Bovine rumen microbial communities from Lethbridge, Alberta, Canada - RJG_02 | ecosystem: Host-associated > Mammals > Digestive system > Stomach > Rumen | place: Canada: Alberta | collected...
GTTCAGCTCCCCAATGATGAGATGAAGGGTCGTATCATTGGTAGAGAAGGTCGTAACATTAGGACCCTTGAGACAATGACAGGTGTTGACCTTATCATTGATGATACACCTGAGGCAGTAGTTATTTCCGGATTCGATCCAATCCGTAGAGAGGTTGCCCGTATAGCTCTTGAGAAGCTTATAGTAGACGGACGTATCCATCCAGCTAGGATTGAGGAGATGGTTGAGAAGGCTCAGAAGGAAGTAGCTGCTAAGATCAAGGAGGAAGGTGAGAACGCTGCTATTGAGGCTGGTGTTCATGGTCTTCATCCTGAAGTTACCAAGATCCTTGGTCGTATGATGTTTAGAACAAGCTACGGACAGAACTGTCTTAAGCATTCTGTAGAAGTTGCGCAGCTTTGCGGACTTATGGCATCAGAACTTGGACTTGACGTAAGAGTAGCTAAGAGAGCTGGTCTTTTACATGATATCGGTAAGGCTGTTGACCACGAGCTTGAGGGCTCACACATTCAGCTTGGTGTAGATATCTGTAGGAAGTACAAGGAATCACAGGTAGTTATCAATGCAGTTGAGGCTCATCACGGCGACGTGGAGCCACAGTCACTTATAGCAGTTCTTGTACAGGCTGCTGATACAATTTCATCAGCAAGACCTGGTGCTAGAAGAGAGACTCTTGAAACTTACACATCTAGATTAAAAGAACTCGAGGACATCACTAATAGCTTTAAGGGTGTTGATCACTCATTTGCTATTCAGGCTGGTAGAGAAGTCAGAGTAATGGTTGTTCCTGAGCAGGTTACAGATGAAGATATGGTAATTATGGCTCGCGATATTGCCAAGAAGATCGAAGACGAGATGGAATATCCCGGACAGATCAAGGTTAATATCATCAGAGAGAGCAGAGCAACAGATTACGCTAAGTAATTATCACTTTTTCAAAGCATTTAAAGGCTGGCCTTACGGCCAGCCTTTTTTGTAAGGAATTTAAAATGAGTAATTTACCAAAAGATTTTTTAGAGAGGATGAAAAACCTCTTTTCAGAAGCTGAATATAGCGAGTTTATAAAAGCCTTTGACACAGATGATGAAAGATTCCATGCGTTTCGGGTAAACAGCAGTAAGTGTATGGATGTAAAAAGACTAGTAGATGTGTTAGAGGGTAACGCCTTGGAAAATGCTCCTGGGAAAGCTCTTTGTAGTCAGGTTCCCTGGGAAGAAAAGGGATATTACTATGATGATATTCTTTCACCGGGCAAGCACCCATATCATGAGGCTGGACTATATTATATTCAGGAGCCAAGTGCAATGGCGCCAGTTCACTTTCTTGAGCCAAAGCCTGGAGACAGGGTTTTGGATCTTTGTGCTGCGCCAGGTGGTAAATCAACCCAGATAGCAGATGCCTTAAAAGGCGAAGGACTACTTGTTACAAACGAAATAAATAGGGACAGAGCAAAGATTTTGTCTCTTAACATAGAGAGAATGGGCGTAAGAAACGCCATGGTGTTGTCAGAGGATTCGTTAAGGCTATCGGAAGTCTTCGAGGGATATTTTAATAAGATCCTGGTGGACGCTCCCTGTTCAGGGGAAGGAATGTTTAGAAAAAATGAGATCGCTCTTTCTGAGTGGTCTTTAGATAATGTAAAACTGTGCGCTAAGCGCCAGAAAGAGATCCTTGATAATGCTGCAAAGATGCTGCTTCCAGGAGGAAGGCTTGTTTATTCTACCTGCACCTTTTCTCCTGAGGAAAACGAGCAGAATATCTATGAATTTTTGCTAACTCACAGGGACTTCCATGTTAAGGAAGTTGAGCCTCTTGGCGGTATGGAAAATGGTAGGGGACAGTGGGTAGTAGATCCTGAAGCAAAAGATGAATTAAGGCTTTTGGAAACAGAAAAATCTATACGTTTGTGGCCCCACAGGGTAAAGGGTGAAGGACACTTTTTATGTGTCCTTGAAAGAGACGGAGAAATAAATAGCGACTCTGTAAGAAATTATGTCCCTGGTGGCAGATTTATTAGAGCAAAGAGCGAACAGATAAAGCCATTTATGGAATTTGTTCTTGAAGCATTAAATCTTTCAGATGACAAAGGTGCTTTAAAAAATGGTGATATAGAGCTTAAACTGACAGATGGCGATGCATTAAAGGGAGGATTTTTATCCTTTGGAGATCAGCTCTACCTTGCACCTTCTTTCCTGCCATCTACAAATGGTCTTAAAGTATTAAGGCCAGGACTACACCTTGGCGAAGTTAAAAAGGACAGATTTGAGCCTTCGCATGCTTTGGCCCTAACACTTAAAGCATCTGGCTGCAAGCTTTCTTTTGACCTATCGTCAGATAGCCAGGACATAAGACAGTACATAAATGGGCAGACTCTTAGGCTTAATTCTGAGAGCCCTCTTTATAAACAAAAAGGGTGGTGCATTGTTACCTGTGACGGCTACAGCATAGGATGGGCTAAGCTTGCAGGAGGAATGCTTAAAAATCACTATCCGAAAGGACTTAGGATCAATTACTGATAAAGGAAACACATGAAGAAACTACTTGTATACTTAAAGGAATATAAAAAAGAAACTATCCTGGGTCCTCTTTTTAAGCTTCTTGAGGCGTCCTTTGAGCTTTTTGTTCCTCTTGTTATTGCATCAATGATTGACAGAGGAATTGGAGCGGGAGATAGGCAGCACATAATAAATATGTGCCTTGTTCTTATACTCCTTTGCTTTGTTGGCTTTGGCTCTGCAGTAACAGCCCAGTTTTTTGCAGCAAAGGCTGCTGCCGGTTTTGCCAAGAAGGTAAAAAGAGCTCTTTTTGACAATATCCAAAAACTTTCCTATGCAGATATCGACCGCGTTGGAACGTCGGCTATGATCACCAGAATGACCAGCGACATCAACCAGGTTCAGCAGGGTGTTAACCTTACCATAAGGCTTCTTTTGAGGTCTCCCTTCGTTGTGTTTGGTGCTATGGTAATGGCCTTTACCATAAATGTAAGGCAGTCCCTTATTTTCCTTGTGACCATCATACTATTGTTCCTGGTGGTTGGTCTTATCATGAGGTGGAGTATACCTCGCTACGGTCAGATCCAGTCTGGCCTTGATGGACTTCTTTCTCTTACCAGAGAAAATCATACTGGTGTGAGAGTCATAAGAGCATTTTCTCTGGAACAGAAAGAAAGAGAAAACTTCAGTAATAAAAATAATTCTTTAAAAGATCTTCAGGTGTTTGTTGGAAGCATTACAGCCCTGATGAATCCTGTCACTTATGCGATCCTCAATCTGGCAGTGGCCTTCCTTATTTACAGGGGAGCTATCCTTGTTGATGCTGGAGACCTTACCCAGGGACAGGTTGTTGCCCTCTATAACTATATGGCACAGATCCTGGTTGAGCTTATTAAGTTTGCAAACCTTATCCTTACAGTTACAAGAGCTATAGCTTCTGGAAACAGAGTGCAGGAGATGCTAGAACTTAAAAGTTCAATGGAAGATGGGACAGTTACTGAGTTTACGCCTACGGAGAACCATATTGAATTTAACAATGTCTCAATGAGATACCAGGGAAATATGGAAGACTCACTTGAAGGTCTTGATATCAAGATCAAAAGAGGTGAGAGGATAGGTGTTATCGGCGGAACTGGTAGTGGTAAAAGTACGCTTATAAATCTTATTCCCAGATTTTACGATGTGAGGGAAGGCTCTGTTGTTATCGATGGACGAAACGTAAAAGAGTACCGGTTAGATTCTCTTAGGGAGAGGATTGGAATTGTGCCACAGAAGGCAGTTCTTTTCCATGGAACCATAAGGGATAACATCAGGTGGGGTAAAGAAGACGCCACAGATGAAGAGATCTATGAGGCTCTTACTATTGCACAGGCAAAAGAAATTGTTGATGGAAAGGCAAAGGGTCTTGATGAAGAAGTATCCCAGGGCGGAAAAAACTTCTCTGGCGGTCAAAAACAAAGACTTACTATAGCGAGAGCTTTGGTCAGAAAACCAGAAATCCTTATTTTGGATGACAGTGCGTCAGCTCTTGACTTCCTTACAGATAAAAAGCTTCGCAGCGCCATTGCCTCAATGGATAACCCGCCAACCACTTTTATTGTATCCCAGAGAGCGTCTTCTGTACTTAATTGTGACAGGATAATAGTTTTAGATGACGGTAAGGTTGCTGGAATCGGGACTAGTGATGAGCTTTTGATCAAGTGCGCCACATATAGGGAAATCTATGATTCTCAGTATAAGAAGGAGGGCAACCTATGAAGAAAAATACATTAAAAAAAGTCCTCCGATATGTTTCAAAATATCATTTCCTAATTGCTATATCAATGATCCTTGCTGTTTTGACAGCTCTTTTGTCGCTCTATGTTCCTATTCTTGCAGGTAATGCTATAGACCTTCTGGTGGGGAAAGGAGCTGTTGATTTTCAAAAAGTTACCCAAATCCTTATAAGGATAGTTGCTTGCGTTCTTGTTATTTCTTTTGCTCAGTGGTACATGAACAGGATCAACAACAAGATCACATTTAATGTGGTAAGGGATGTGAGAAAGGACGCCTTTGAAAGGCTCCAGGTATTACCCCTTTCCTTCCTTGATAAAAAACCTACTGGAGAGATTGTATCTAGAATAATCTCAGATGTTGACCTTTTTGCTGATGGCCTATTAATGGGATTTACGCAGCTGTTCACTGGAGTTGTGACAATAATTGGAACGTTGGCTTTTATGTTTTACCTTAACTGGTCCATTGCTGCCATTGTTGTGATCTTGACTCCGCTTTCACTTTTACTGGCAAGGTTTATAGCAACAAAGAGCTTTTCGTTGTTTAAGGCCCAAAGTAGTGCAAGGTCTGATCAGACAGCGTTTGTGGATGAGATGGTAGGCAATCTTTCTGTGGTAAAGGCCTTTGCTCATGAGGATGAAAACCAAAAAGTCTTTGATATGATCAATGACAGGTTGGAGGAAAGCAGTATTAAAGCTACTTTTATTTCATCTCTTACAAATCCTGGAACAAGATTTATCAACAATATCGTTTATGCTGCAGTTGCTCTTTTTGGATCCTTTGCCTGTCTTTCGTATAGCATGACGGTTGGAGGACTTGCTATTTTCCTTAGCTATGCCAATCAGTATACCAAGCCATTTAATGAGATCTCTGGCGTTATAACAGAGCTTCAGAATGCTCTTGCCTGTGCTGAAAGAGTTTTTGAGCTTATCGGCGAAAAGGCTGAGGAAGCTGATGAGAGCCTTGATGAGCTTACTAAGGATCTTGAAGGCAATGTTGAGATAAGCGATGTATCTTTTTCCTATGATAAGAAAAAGAGCCTTATTGAAGGCTTAAACCTAAACATCAAAAAAGGAGAAAGGGTTGCAATTGTCGGCCCTACTGGTTCTGGTAAGACTACACTTATCAACCTTTTGATGCGCTTTTATGATGTGGACTTGGGATCCATAAATATTGATGGACACGATTTAAGGCTCCTTAAAAGAAAAGATCTTAGAAGTAATTTTGGTATGGTTCTTCAGGAAACCTGGCTAAGGAGCGGAACTATCAAGGAAAACATAACCCTTGGAAGAGATGGCTTTACTGATGAGGAAATAATAGAGGCTGCAAAGGCTTCACACGCCCACAGCTTCATTAAAAGGCTTCCTGACGGATATAACACGATCATTTCAGAAAATGGTGGTTCTTTATCTCAGGGACAAAAACAGCTTCTTTGCATTACCAGAGTCATGCTAAATGTGCCGCCAATGCTGATCCTTGACGAAGCTACCTCTTCCATAGACACAAGAACTGAGATAAGGATCCAGAAGGCCTTTAACAAGATGATGCAGGGTAGGACCAGCTTTATAGTAGCTCACAGGCTATCGACCATTAGAGAGGCTGATGTTATCCTGGTTATGAAGGATGGCCACATCATAGAACAGGGAGATCACAGGCAGCTTCTTGACAAGAAAGGGTTTTATAGTGAACTATATAACTCTCAGTTTGCCTGAAATTATTTTCTTGATACTTATGACAAGGAGTGGTACACTTCATGTACGCTTGGAGGATTACTAATGAACAATATTGAAGATACAAGACCTGTTTTTGTAATTGGGCATAAAAATCCTGATACAGACTCTATCTGTGCAGCTATAACTTATGCAAATCTCAAGAACAAGGCCTTTGGAGGGAATTATATAGCATGCAGGGCAGGGCACCTCAATGAGGAGACACAGTTTGTTTTATCTCACTTTGGTGTAGATGTTCCTGCGTATATCAAGGATGTCAGAACTCAGGTAAGGGACATGGAGATAAGAAGGCTTGATGGAGTAACAAGTGATCTTTCTTTAAAAAATGCCTGGGCGAAGATGAGAGATGCTGATGTTGTTACTCTTTGTGCTACAGAGGGTGGCAAGCTTTCTGGAATCGTTACAACTAATGACATTGTAGAAACCTATATGGATGTTATTGATCCCCACATCCTGTCACAGGCTAAGACTTCATACAAGAATATCGTAGAAACCCTTGATGGGGAGCTTATAGTAGGAAATATAGAGGACAGCCTTGAAAATGGCAAGGTTGTTATAGCGGCTGCAAGCCCGGAGATGATGGAAAATGTCATTGAAAAGGGCGATATAGTCATTTTGGGTAACAGATACGAAACACAGCTGTGTGCCATTGAGCTAGAGGCTTCTTGCATCATAGTATGCGAAGGTGCAGAGGTTACAAGGACTATTAAGAGCCAGGCTGCTGAACATGGAACCAAGATCATTACGACGCCTCATGATACCTTTGTTGTTGCAAGGCTTATCAATCAGAGTATGCCAATAGATTACATTATGAAAAAAGATAATCTGGCTACTTTCTATATGGATGACTTTATCGAGGATATTCAGGAAGTAATGGCTTCCATGAGGCACAGATATTTCCCTGTTCTTGATAAGAACGACAACTATATTGGTATGATCAGCCGAAGGAATTTCCTTGGTGCTCACAAAAAGCAGATGATCCTTGTGGATCATAACGAGAAAAATCAGGCTGTTAACGGCGCAGATTCTGCGGATATCTTAGAGATCATTGATCATCATAGACTTCGCACTATTGAGACATCTGGCCCTGTATTTTTTAGGAATCAGCCTCTTGGATCGACCTGCACCATCATCTATCTTATGTACAAGGAATATGGCGTTGAGATAGATAAGACAACAGCGGGACTCCTTCTTGCAGCGATCCTTTCTGATACACTTATGTTCAGATCTCCAACCTGCACTCAGGTAGATAGAAACGCAGGAGAGGAGCTCTCCAAGATTGCTCAGATTGATTATGAGGAATTTGCAAAAGAGATGTTCCATGCAGGATCTAACTTAAGCGGCAAGAGCGCTGGAGAGATCCTTCATCAGGACTTCAAAAAATTCACAGTAGATGATCTTACAATTGGAATTGGACAGATCAATTCCATGAGTGCTGATGAGCTTGTAGAGATCAGAAACAGAATTGAACCTGAACTTAAGAATGTTACAGGGGATGATGGCCTTGATATGATCTTCTTTATGCTCACCAACATCATCGATGAATCATCAGAGATCATCTTTTCAGGCAATAAGGCCCTTCACACAATTAACAGTGCATTTGGCCTTTCTGCTGAGGGGGACAGCGTAGTCCTTCCGGGTGTTGTTTCAAGAAAGAAACAGCTTCTTCCTGCAATTGTTGAGGCAATGCAGCAGTAATAAAATAATATACTAAGTATTGGGGGATGCTAAGTATGGACGAACTTAGAAGGCTTTTACTTCACGAGGTGGTTTCTCTTTATGGGCCCTTACAGGGACAGAGTATTGGAGCCATCATTATTCCAGCTTTTATCGGAGACTTTAAAAAGGTACTTGATGGGGCAGATACCTCAGATGAGGTATTTGAGGAGTACATGACAGAAGACAAAAAGGTTCATCTTGTTCTTGAAGGCAGAAAGAGCCTTGGAGCAAAGGGACCAAGACTTGAGATAACAGGCGCGGTTGTCAATGAAAAAAGACTAAAGCTTACAGAAGAACATTGCTACGTCTAAATCAAAGACTTATTTTATCCTTGAATAAGGGTAGCTACTGTGCTAAACTAAAAAAGCTGTGGGTCACCACAGCTTCATATTTGCCGGCATGTCGGAATGGCAGACGATGCAGACTCAAAATCTGTTGTGGGTAACCACGTGTGGGTTCAAGTCCCACTGCCGGCACTAAAAAAGTCAATGGGTTTTCCATTGACTTTTTTTTATATTATTCATTATCTTTTGCCATGTACCATGCAAGTACGTGGTGTGACTGGAGGAAATCTCCTCTAAATATCTTTTCCCTGATCTCATCTTCCGTTAAGAGGACAACATTTAAAAACTCTGTATCATCAAGATGCTGGCTGGATCTCTTTTCGCAGTCTGTTGCCAGATAGATGTGCATATTATTGGTGGCGAGGGTAGCATTAGCAGGCATTGTGATAAGGTGCTTTATGTTTTCAGAAACGTATCCTGTTTCTTCAAGAAGCTCTCTCTTTGCAGCCAAAAGGGCATCTTCTTCTGTAGCAATGGTGTTGTCCTTGGTGATGTAAGGTACATCACTTTTTTCAATATATTCGATGCCACCAGCAGGAAATTCAGTAGTTACCGCATCAATGCCGTGTCTGTACTGTTTTACACAGATATATCTGTCATCCTTTGTTTTGGCAACGATTATAACGAAGCTGTGTTTGGAATAATTATAGACTGGGCCAATTTCGGCGTTGTTTGGAAGCCTGTAGATATTTCTCCTGAAGTCGATCCATGCATCCTGGATTATATGCTCTTCTTTGACAAGTTCCCATTTTAGATTATCTGACATATAATAACTGCTCCTTAGATTTCCTTTTTAACAACAGAATTGTATAGGATATTTAGTAAAAAGAAAAGCCAAAACGTGTTATTATATATGTGTATGAACTTAAAAAAGTATATGGCGGTGGTAAAATATGAAACTTGTTTCAGTAGACAAGCTTGAACCAGGACTTGTAGTATCCGAAAATATCTATACCCTTGATGACAGACTGGTTCTGCCTAAGGGGACTATTCTTGATGAAAAGGATATCGAGAGGATACGGTCCTATTCTTTATACAATATCTTTGTAGAAGAAGAGAAAAAACCTGTTGTTCAAAAACAGGAAAAGTCTGATTCTTCAAATCTTTCTTACTCTGAAAAGCTCAAAAACACAGAGGAATTTATCAGGTTCAAACAACACATAGAAGATAACGCTGAAAAGCTTGAAGAATCCTTCAGGCTTCTTGCCAATGACTCTATTCCTCTTGATGTAGATAAACTTACTGAACCTGTGTACCACCTGTTTGTTGAAGCTGGTGGAACGGCAGGAGTCTTTGATATGCTCCATAATCTGCGTGACAGCAGCGATGAAGTTTACATGCACAGCCTCAATGTTTCACTTATTTCCAATACCCTTGCTACTTGGATGAGACTTCCTGAGCATAAGATACAGCTGGCAACAGCCGCTGGACTTTTACATGACATTGGAAAGGTTTTAATGCCTCCAGAGCTACTTGGTAAAAACAAGCAGCTTACTGACTATGAGCAGAGAACCATGAATGAACATGTTATTAAGGGGTATGAGCTTGTGAAGGACAAGGACATTGATACCCATATAAAAAATGCGATCATCATGCATCATGAGAGAAGGGACGGCTCAGGATTTCCGTTCCATCTTAAAAATGATCAGATAGATGAGATTGCTTCTATAGTTGCTGTGGCAGATGTTTATGATTCCCTTACATGCAGAAAAAAATATAGGGAACCGATCTGTCCGTTCTATGTTATCCAGCAGTTTGAAAATGAAGGCCTTGATAAATATGACCCAAATACCATTCTTACTTTCCTTAGCAATATTGTTAATACCTTTATTGCCAACAGGGTAATGCTAAGTAATGGTCTTACTGGTGAGATAATCTTTGTTAATCCGGAGCATCTTGCAAAACCCGTTGTTAAGTGCGGAGAAAAGTATATTGATCTTGTGAAAAATAAGGGCTTATCCATAGTTGCACTGGTGTGATGCAACTTGCACAAAAACAGGAAACGAAAATTGTAAAAAGCGTTTCTTGTTTTTGAAACCCTCGTCTGTTAGTATTTAATCATGGAAACCCGTTATGGGAAAACTAGTTTCCTTGTTTTGAAAAGCCTTTGTTCAGGCGGAATGGAGTATTATGGCTGACAGATCAAAAGTGATATTTGGCAATGTGATAAGTGATAAAGATTATAAAAAGGCACTTAAGTCCAAGAAGAAATTTGCTAAAAAGTACGGAGATGACTCCGCAGTTGATTATAAGATCAAGGTTTCAGATAATCCTGTTATAGGTCCTATCCTTGGAGTTAAAACAGTAGATGTAACGGCCAAGATCCCTGCTGATGAAGGCGTTATGGATACAGAAAAAGGCATCATTGTTGGAAACATAAGAATGGGATTTGGCCACTATCGAATTTCTATGGCGATAGCTTCTTATGCTAACCACCTGGGCTATACTCCTTACTGGATGGATCTTAATTCCTACAAGGAGACAACCTGCACCAAGGTTATAGGCGCACAGAATGACCTTTATTCATTATGCTCAAGGTTATCTAAGTTTTACCTCTTTAATAAATTTGTATGGGAACCCACTAACTATGAGGGTTTCAGGGCGCTTGCCTACAACTCTTCAGATCAAAAGAACGCAGAACTCATGGCACCTGTGTACAGGAATGTACCTAAGGATATTCCTGTTATCGCAACTCACGTATGGCCTGCACAGGCAGCTATTCATGCGGGAATGAAGTATGTAGTCAATGCTATTCCTGACAACTGGCCAATGGCCCTTCATTTATCTGAAGGTTCAGTTCATACGATCCAGTGCAGGAACGCTTACATGGGCTACAGGATTTTAAATGGTATGGCCAAAAAAGAAGTCTTAAAGCCTATGCCTGCAGAATCACTGGTCTACACTGGCCACTATATTGATTATGAACTGGTTGAAAATATAGAAAAGGACTGCAACGCAAGAATTAAAAGGAAAAAGACTGCAAGGCCTATGAGATTTCTTTTGACCATCGGCGGAGCCGGAGCTCAGAAGGAAATCTTTGCTGAGATAATAAAGCACCTCTTACCATATATAAGCAAGGGCATGGCTGCACTGTATGTCAATGTCGGAGATTACAGAAACGTCTGGGATGAACTTAAAAAAGAGATCCCTGAGATGAGTAAGATCGCCATTGACCATATGGACAACTGGGAGGATACTCTTGAGTTTTCAGAGACGGCCCTTAATGAGAATATTGATGTAACAGGCATCCATGGTTTCTATCACTCAGATATATTTAAGGCAGTATATACAACCAATCTCCTTATGAGGAGCTGCGACGTGCTTGTGACTAAGCCAAGTGAGCTTGCATTTTACCCGGTTCCAAAGCTCTTTATCAAGAGAGTTGGAAAGCATGAGATGTGGGGTGCTATACATTCAGCCGAGATTGGGGATGGAACTCTGGAATGCAAGGATATTCCACATACTATACAGATGCTTGATCAGTTCCTTGAGACAGATCTTTTATATGAGATGTGTGAGAACATTGTTGCTAATAAAAAAGCCGGCATATATGACGGAGCAAAGAAGGTAGTTGAGCTTGCAGCAAAGCTAAGGGAGGCAGGAAGGTAATGGACAGCAAGATGAAACTTTCAGGAGCAGCTAAAGCTTCTTATGGACTTGGGGCAGTTGGAAAAGACATGGTTTACATGCTTTCCGCTTCATATGTTTTGTATTATTTCCAGGATATCATGGGGGTAAGCGCCGCAGCTATGGGTGTTATCCTTATGGTAGCAAGAGTATTTGATGCATTTAACGATCCTATCATGGGAGCTGTTGTAGCAAAGACCAAGACAAAGTGGGGCAAATTCAGACCCTGGCTACTTATCGGAACACTTACAAATGCAGTTGTTTTGGCGCTTATGTTCACGGCGCCACCTACGCTTTCTCCATCAGGAATGGTGGCATATGCAGCGGTTACATACATTGTCTGGGGCGTTACCTATACAATGATGGACATCCCTTACTGGTCAATGATCCCTGCGTTTACAGAGGGCGGAAAAGAGCGTGAAGGCCTTACGACTCTTGCAAGATCATGTGCCGGAGTGGGAAGTGCACTTATCACTATCGTTACAGTTATGAGCGTTTCTGCACTTGGCCATGTTTTTGGCGATGCAGGAATAACTGACAGAGAAGTTGAGAGGATCGGCTTTTCATACTTCGCGATCATTATTGCCATTCTCTTTATCCTGTTTACAGTTATCTGCTGTATCAATGTAAAAGAGAAGTCTACAGTTGAGATGAAGACAGCCAGCATCAGGGAGATGTTCAGGGCACTTCTTCAAAATGACCAGGCTATGGCAGTTGTAGTAGCTATCGTTGTAGTTAACTGCTCGATTTACATCACATCCAATCTTGTTATATACTTTTTTAAGTACGACTTTGGCGGAACAGGATGGAAGGGAGATTACACTCTTTTCTCAACCTTTGGCGGTGGAATCCAGATCCTGGCTATGATGCTGCTTTATCCATTCCTTAGAAGATTCTTTACTTCGATCCAGATTTATTTTGTCAGCATGGGAATGGCTATCTGCGGATATATATCACTTCTGATACTTGCGTCAACATCGATGAATAATGAATCT
>Ga0256405_10010022_pt1 | contig 12681 bp, 10 predicted proteins | sample RumenRJG_02DNA_FD_189096 | JGI IMG/M metagenome (GOLD analysis project Ga0256405, IMG submission 189096) | Bovine rumen microbial communities from Lethbridge, Alberta, Canada - RJG_02 | ecosystem: Host-associated > Mammals > Digestive system > Stomach > Rumen | place: Canada: Alberta...
GGATATGCTTGATGTTATCCATATAGAGGCGCGTCATCGAAAGGGTCTTCATATAGTCCCAGCCACTGGTCTTTTCGCCGCCGAGCTCCGTATTGCCCGGCTGAAACGTCCAGGTGATGAAGGCTCGGAATCCGCCTGTCTTGTCCTGCAGGCGGCGGATTTTTTCCATGTGTTCCACGCGCTGCGCCATGGTTTCCCCGAAACCAATGACCATCGTAGCCGTGCTTTCCATGCCAATGGAATGTGCACATTCCATGACGTGCAGCCAATCCTCGGTCATGATTTTCTTCGGGCTGACGCGCTGGCGGACTTCATCCACCAGGATTTCGGCACCGCCGCCCGGCAGGCTGTCAAGGCCAGCCTCCTGCAGACGCTTTAGCGTATCTAAAATCGACAGCCCTGCCTGCTGCGCAAAATATTGAATTTCCGTCGCCGTAAAGGAGTGAATCGTAAGGGACGGATAGTTCTTTTTAATAAGCCGCAGCATCTTTTCATAGTAATCCAGTCCCAAATCCGGATAAAGGCCGCCTTGAATCATGACCTGAGTACCACCGCATTCTACCGTCTCACGGACTTTCTCCAGGATTTCCTCATAGGTCAATAGATAAGCATCTTTATGCTCCTTGCGCCGAAAGAACGCACAGAACTTGCACTCATTCTTACAGACGTTGGTATAGTTTATATTGCGGTCCACGATGAACGTGACCGTATCGTCAAACAGTTTGCGGCGAGCGGCATCTGCCTGCTGACCGAGTTCAATCGGGTCGCCATGCAGCAAAAGCTCTTCGCCCTGTTTCGGAGTCAATCGCATCTTTATCCCTCCGCAATCTCATGGTAAAAGGTATCACGCTCTACTGGCTCATAGCCTGTTTCCCTTATCATCTTTTCCAGCACCGTCCGGGTGATGCCTGTATTCGTCTTGGCGCCTGCCGCATGGATGATTTTCTCCTCACCGATGGTGCCATCCAAATCATCCGCGCCAAAGCCGAGCGCGAGCTGAGCAATCGGCATCGTCAGCATAATCCAGAACGCCTTGATATGGTCGATATTGTCGAGAATCAGCCGCGAAAGGGCCATCATCTTCAAATCTTCCCAGGAACCGACGCGCTTTAACTGCTGTTCCTCCCCGAGCTTCGTATTGCCCGGGTGGAACGGGAACAACATAAATGCCTGAAAGCCCTTGGTCTCATCCTGTATATCCCGCAGCGTAAAGAGGTGCTGCAAGCGCTCGCGAATGGTTTCGACATGGCCGTACATGATGGACGCATTCGTGCGGATGCCAAGGCTGTGTGCCGTCTTCATGGTCTCTATCCATTCAGCCGTCGTGGCCTTTTTGGGGCAAATGATCTGACGGACGCGGTCCGAAAGGATCTCAGCGCCGCCGCCTGGCAGGCTGTCCAGACCAGCCGCCTGCAGGATTTCCAGCACCTCGCGGATGGATTTTTTCGTCATCTTAGCGAAATTCACAATCTCTACCGGGGTAAAGGCCTTCACATCGACCTCCGGCAGCGCCGCCTTGACCTGCCGCACCACATCCACATAATAGTCAAAGGGCTTATCAGGATGAAGGGCGGAGACAATATGAACCTCCGACAGATTGCGGATATCTTTCGCGTCCGCCAAAATCCTTTCAATATCTTCCCGCTCGAGCGTAAAACCGCGTTTATCCCCGCTTTCTACCTGAAAGGCACACAGCGGGCAATTCGCACTGCAGATATTCGTGAGATTGATATGGCGATTGACGGTATAAAATACTTTTTTGCCACTTTTTTTCTCCTTGGCCTTGCGCGCACACTCCGCCAAAAACAGGATATCGTTGTCTTCATATAATGCCAGCGCATCCGCCAGCGTCAAGCGCTCGCCAGACGCCGCTTTGGCGCGGGCCGTTGCTATTTTATCGTTCATGCCTTTTCCCTCTTCGCTTTCTTCCGCTGCCGAGAAAACCTGTCACTCATATTTCTTGATGATATTGAAGTTGCAATCACAGGACGCCGGGATTCTCCCTGCTTCTTTGACGATGCGGATAATTTGGTTCTCCGAAAGAGCCGTCGGACTCGTAGCCCCAGCATCGTGCAGGATCGTTTCCTTATGGACAGTGCCATCGATATCGTTGGCACCAAAGCCCAATGCGATCTGCGCCACTGGAACCGTCAGCATGACCCAGTACGCCTTGATATTCGTGAAATTATCCAACAGCAGGCGGGAAATCGCCATCGTGCGCAAATCATCCCACATACTGGTCTGCTTGACGCTCTTGCCCAATTCCGTATTTTTCGGCAAGAACGGGAAACAGATAAACGTCTGGAACCCGCCGGTCTCATCCTGCAATTCCCGCAGCCGGAGCAGATGATCCACACGCTCCTCCAGCGTCTCGATGTGACCGTAAAGCATGCTGGCATTCGATTTAATGCCGAGTTTGTGGGCCGTACGGGCCACCTCGAGCCACTGGTCAGCCGTGGCCTTGTTCGGGCAAAGCTCACCGCGGACCCGATCCGAGAGGATTTCAGCACCACCGCCAGCAATGGCCTGCAAACCGCCCTCATCCCTCAGCCGAATCAGCACTTCTTCAATGGACAAGCCCGAAATCTCAGCAAAATGCGTAATCTCAACGCCAGTAAACCCTTTGATATATAAATGAGGAAAAGTTTCGTGGAGTGCTTTTACTATCCCGAGATAATGCTCGAAAGTCCAAGTCGGATGAAGGCCGCTGACCACATGCAGGCCCGCGAGATCCGGGTCCTTCATAGCGTCGCGGACAACCGCCAGCGCCTGCTCTTTGCTCATGGAGTAGGCACCCTTATCCTCAAGCTCCCGGCCAAATGCACAGAATTTGCACTTCGACGTACAGACATTGGTGAGATTCACGTGACAATTGACATTATAATAGACAATATCGCCGCATTTCTGCTTGCGGACATAATCTGCCATAGCTCCCAGCCAGGCAATATCCGAACAATGAAAAAGCCGGATCCCATCTTCACGGCTGAGTCGCTGTCCCTTTAGGATTTTCTCTTCTATATCCTGGTAGTTTTCCGCTGCTAACACTACATTCCCTCCAAAATGTACAATTCATATCTCCTAATTATAGCATCTATCCGCAGCATTTGCAGTTATTTATCGCATTGCAATGGTCTTTAATCAGAAAATAATAGTTTACTTAATCAACTTTTAACAGCCTGCTATTTGTTTTCTAAAACAAGCCCATTATACTGTTAACTGTAGTCAGGAAGGACACAAACACCAGTCTCTACGGATGGAGGCGCTCATAAACAACGCTGCTGCCGGTAATCCATGAACCGGCCCCACAACAAAGGAGATGAGTGTAATGTTCAAGAAAAGAAGTCTGAAAGTCACGGCTGTGGCCCTGGCCAGCTTCGTGAGCCTTGGCGTATTCGGCGCTGCGGCCTCGGAAGCCAGCCCCTTCCACAGCGGTCATGACTATGAAATCACCCAGCTGGCGCACAAGCATCACAGCTATCACCCCAAGAAATATTCCGAGGGTGACCGCAACACCGCTGCCATCGCTGGCGCAGTAGCAGGGTATTTCATCGCCAAGAACACCTGATTACAGTTTCCCCAACTTCCTATTTTTCCCTAATTTTTCCCTAAATTTCTCACTTCCCAAAAAATAGAACAAAAACGTGCAAAAGACCGCTCCAGCCTTCCCTGCTGGCAGCGGTCTTTTCGTTATTTCCAGACCTTTTTCCTACGGGACTTCCGTCCTAATTAGTTTACTTAATCAACTTCTAATCTTATTCCTATTGTTTTTTAAAACTAGTTCCGTATACTATTACCTGTAGTCAGGAGATACCTGATGCAAATACATTTCGGTAATTCTTCTTCCCCAGAAGGATTTACATACATTCGATTCCTAAATCTCTAATTCTCTCGAAAAAAGAGACATGCCCCCACAGCATGTCTCTTTTTTCTATTTACAGATATTCTTCAAAGCGATCCATATCGAGTACGCGGATATGCTTTCCATCGACAGCTAATATTCCCTCGCGATGCATCGCCGACAGTTCCCGCGACAGGGAAGGCCGCGTAGCCGCCAGATAAGCGGCCATATACTCACGGCTGATGGAAAGCTCCACGCTCCCATCCTGCCCTAGATTCTGGAACAGGAAGCGGACGATTTTTTCCCGCAGGCTGCCACTGGCCAGGACTTTGATTTTCCCTTGCATGAAATAAGCCTTACGGGCAAAAATGCGCATGAGATTCTGTTGGACCATCAAGGCGCTTTTCGACATGACGCCGCCGGCACCGAAGCGCAGCAAGTGGCTGGAAATCTCCAAGACCTTCGACTGGGTCACCGCCTCGACATACATGTCGTAGGGCTGTTCCAAAACATCGTAGACCTCGCCAAACATATCGCCAGCTTCGTCGATCTCCGACAGGAAAATCTGCCGCCCCGAAAAGGTGTCCTTTAAAATATGGACTTCCCCCTCGAGCAGAATGTAGATACAGCGGGGCATATCCCCATCATGAAAGACAATATCCCCCTTGCTGTATTCCTTGATGCGCACCTGGGAAGAATCCAGCAGCTCGCGAATCTCCGCCGCTCCCATGCCGGCGCAAAGCGTGCATTTCTGCAGCACCGCAATCAGCTTCTCTTTATCCTGCCCCATTCTTATTCCTCGATGAGAATCTTTTCAATCTCGACCACATACATCGTATGATAGTCGTTGTTGTTCCATTTTTCATCGCTGGCTTTGTCCAGGAAGCATTTCTGCTCCATCTCCTGTGCATAAAGCTTGCGGCAGAACATCGTTACCCGCGCTTCCTCGAAATAGGTCATGCCGTTCTCATGCTTGACCGTAAGGCCGGATTTGGCAATCTTATCCTCGTCACGTCCCGATACCGTACCAAAATAGCTCATCATCTTGCGGCGGTCTTCTTTAAAGACAGACAACGTAAAGCCATCTGCTTTGTCGACAAACTGCTTCGTATAACGGCTCGGACGGATGAATACAAAGGCCACCGGTTTGCCCCAGAGGATGCCCATACCGCCCCAGGAAGCCGTCATGGCGTTGGATTTACCATCAGCTTCACCAGTGACCAGCATCCACTCTTTGCCAATAACTTGAAATACATTTTCGTTAAACTCTTCGGGTTTGATTTCTTTTACTGCCATTTGCTATTCTTCCTTTCCTCATCAAAGCCATCATCCACATTTTTATGCAAGAAATCCACAAAACATCGTAGTTATCCACAGTTATGCCGTGGATATCCTCAATATTTTGTGGATAAGTTGCTCTTATTCGGTATTATTTATCCGCTTTCAAGGCATCATCCAGCGTATGCCATGCCAGCACTGCACATTTTACGCGGGCCGGCATGTGGGCGACATTTTTGAGCGCCAAGGCCTCATCGAGTTCCTCGAGCTCCGCTTCGTCGGTTATCTCCCCCTTAATCATGCTTATGAATTTCTGCGCCAATCCACGTGCCTCTGCGACGGATTTGCCGCGAATCAATTCTGCCATGATATCGGTACTAGCCTGCGAAATCGCGCAGCCAACGCCTGTGAATGCAGCCTCTTTGACCACGCCGTCTTCCACATTGAGCTCCAGCGTGATTTCATCCCCGCAGCTCGGATTATGCCCTTTCATCGTGCAGGTTGCACATGCCAGGTGGTGTTTATGGTCTGGGTTGCGGCTGTGCTCCCCCAGTACCTCCGTATATACATCATCAAGCGCCATAGCCAAGAACACCTCTTACTTTCTTCAATGCGGCAATCCAACGATCGATATCTTCGCGCGTATTGTACAGGTAGAAGCTGGCGCGGCAGCTTGCATTCTGCTGGAGATAACGGTGGAGCGGCTGGGCACAATGGTGGCCTGCCCGAACGGCTACGCCGTCATTGTCGAGAATCGTCGCAACGTCATGCGGATGGACATCCTTGACGTTAAAGGCGATGATTCCCGTCTTATTATCCTGCTTGCTGTCACAGCCGTAGAGCTCGATGTACGGCAATTCCCGAAGCTGCGGCAGTGCGTAGTCAACGAGGTCCTTTTCGATGGCCTCGATGCGATCAAAGGTAATGCCCTCGAGGTAGTCAATCGCTGCCGTAAGGCCGGCTGCACCACCAACATTCTGCGTACCAGCCTCGAACTTTGCCGGCAACTCGGCCCAGGTCGATTCCTGCTCCTGCACGTATTCAATCATATCGCCACCGCGCAGGAATGGCTCCATGGCATCGAGAATCTCGTATTTGCCATAGAGGACGCCAATCCCCATCGGCGAAAGCATCTTATGACCAGAAAAGGCAAAGAAATCGCAATCGATGTCCTGAACATCCACCGCCATGTGGGCAACACTCTGAGAACCATCCACGACGCAAACAGCTCCGACGCTATGCGCCTTTTGGACAATGGCTTTTACATCATTCTTGAGACCCAGCACATTGGAGACCTGCGTCACAGCGACAATCTTCGTGCGCTCGGTAATCTTGGTCTCAATATCCTCCTGGGAGAGATTGCCATCTTCCTGCAGATAGATATATTTTAGCACAGCTCCCTTCGCTTTGGCTACAAACTGCCAGGGAACCAGATTGCTGTGATGCTCGGAAATGCTGATGACGATTTCATCGCCAGCCTCGACATGATTGAGTCCATAGCTGTATGCCACCAGGTTCAATGCCTCGGTGGCATTTTTCGTAAAGATGATTTCTTCCTGGCGTTTCGCCTTGATGAACTGCGCCGTGCGCTTGCGGGCCGACTCGTAGATGTCCGTAGCCTTAACCGACAGGGCGTAGGCCCCGCGATGCGGGTTGGCATTACAGCCGCCATAATAACCGCAAATCGACTGAATCACCTGCTGCGGCTTCTGCGTCGTTGCGCCATTATCGAGATAGGCAATATGCTTGCCACCGACTTCTCCATTCAGCAAAGGGAAATCTTTTAGAAAATCCTGTACTTCAGCCATTTGCCAGCCTCCCCATCAATACCTTGTCAATCTCCTCTTTGAGCGCTTCATCTTCGATGCGGTCAAGGACCGGATGGAAGGACGCCTCGACAATCAATCGCTGAGCATCCGCCATATCGAGGCCACGACTCATGAGATAGAACAATTTTCCTTCGTCAATCTTGCCTACACTTACCGCATGGTGACCATCCACATCATCCTCATGGGAGAGCATGACCGGAACACTGCGGTTGCGAACCGTCGGGGAAAGCAGGACTACCTCCTCATTCTCACGGCCCACCGAGCCCTTGGAACCTTCGAGGAAGTCCAGCGTTCCCCGGAAGATCTTATCACTCGTTCCTAACAGTGCCCCACGCACCTGCATATTCGCATCCGTACGGCGGCCCTGTTGACGAATGACGTAGTTGAGGTCAATTTTGCTCGCGCCATCGCCAAAATAAAGGCCCCAAATGTCACTGATGCTGTCATCGCCAGCCATATCCACCGAAAGCTCGGCTGCCGTATGACGGGCACCAGCCTCCACCGTGGTATAGCGGAATTTTGCCCCCTTGCCCACGTATACTTTCACGCGGCTGGTGACTGCTTTATCATCGGGAACCAGCTGGGCGTTAATAAGGTGAAGCTCTCCGCCAGCGGCGATATGCACCTGCACTTCCAGCTGACCACCCTCGCGGTTTACCAGGACAACTTCTTCCTTCTGTCCGGCCTCCACGAGTATTTGTTGTTTTTTTACGTTATCACTGAGGTTTTCCGGAACCTGGGCTTCATTGACGCCCAGCCAGCGCCAGGTGCGCATCGGAATCTCAGAAAAAATTTTATCATCCATTAGCCGATAGTCCCTTCCAACTCAATATTTACGAGGTTATTCATCTCCAAGGCATACTCCAGCGGCAGTTCCTTGGCGATTGGTTCCACGAAGCCACGAACAATCATTGCCCGCGCTTCCTCTTCATCGATGCCACGGCTCGTGAGGTAGAAAATTGCCTCATCGCTGATACGGCCGATTTTGGCCTCATGACCGATATCCGCCTCGTCGCCCTCGATATCCATAACGGGCAGCGTATCACTGCGGGAAAGATTGTCGAGCATCAGCGACTCGCAATTGACCGAACACTTCGCAAACGGTGCGTTCTTCGTGACCTTGACCGCACTGCGATAGGTAGCCATGCCGCCGGCCTTCGAAATCGTACGCGTGTTGATATTGGCCGACGTGTGCGGAGCGGCATGAATGACGCTGGCTCCTGTGTCGAGATTCTGCCCCTTCGAGGCAAAGGTAACTCCCGTGAACTCACAGCGGGCATTTTCCCCATGCAGGACACTGCACGGATAGAGGCAGGAAATATGGGAACCAAAGGACCCCGATACCCATTCGATGATACCGTCTTTTTCGACCAAAGCACGCTTCGTATTGAGATTCATCATGTTGCGGGACCAGTTCTCAATGGTGGAATAACGGAGTCTGGCACCATCTTTGACGAACAGTTCCACACAACCGGCATGGAGGTTCGTGACATTATGTTTCGGTGCCGAGCAGCCCTCGATAAAATGCAGGCTCGCTCCCGGCTCCACGATGATCAAGGTATGCTCGAACTGGCCAGCACCAGCTGCATTGAGGCGGAAATAGCTCTGCAACGGCATCTCAACATGGACACCAGCCGGTACATAAACGAAGGAACCACCAGACCAGACCGCACCATGCAGGGCAGCAAATTTGTGATCCTTTGGCGGGACCAGCGTCATAAAGTATTCTTTGACGATTTCCTCATGTTCGCGGACAGCCGTTTCCATGTCGGTATAAATGACACCCTGTTTCACCATGTCTTCCTGAATGGAATGGTAGACGACTTCCGAGTCATACTGCGCGCCGACACCGCCCAGCGAAGTCTTTTCCGCCTCAGGAATGCCCAGGCGATCAAACGTATCCTTGATATCCTCCGGCACCTCTTCCCAGCTGCCAGTCATCTTGGCATCGGGCTGGACATAAGTGACAATGTCGTCCATGTGAAGTTCCTCAAGGCTTGGGCCCCAAGCCGGCAATTCGAGAGAATGGTATACTGCCAAAGACTTCAAACGGAAATCCAGCATCCACTGCGGCTCATGCTTGCGCGTAGATATATCCCGGACAACATCTTCGGTCAGCCCGCTGTGGGCTTTGTAGACGGAACGATCTTCATCTTTGATGTCATAAAGGGTGCGCTCAATATCTTCAATATATGTTTTCTTCTTTTCTGTCATCAAAAACGCCTCACTTTGCCTCGTTCTGCGCATCAAGGATATGGGTGAAACCGCGGCTGTTAATATCCTCGATGAGTTCCGCACCGCCCTCTTCGACGATCTGGCCATTCATCAGGACATGAACTTTGTCCACCTTGAGTTTTTCGAGGATACGCGTATTGTGCGTGATAATCAGGCAGCTGTTGTCTTCATTGTGGAACTTTGCCACCCCCTCGGATACAATCTGGACGGCATCGACATCAAGGCCGGAATCCGTCTCGTCGAGCAGGGCTAATTTGGGCTGCAGCATCAAAAGCTGCAGAATCTCGTTGCGCTTTTTCTCACCACCAGAAAAGCCAACATTCATGTACCGCTGTGCGTACTCCGGTTTCATCTTGAGCTCCTGCATCTGCGCTTTGAGCTCCTTGCGGAACGGAATGAGTTTGACTTTATCTCCAGTGATAGTCTGCTTCGCCGTGCGAATCATGTTCTCCACCGTAATCCCCGGAATCTCCTCCGGCGTCTGGAAGGACAAAAAAAGCCCCTTACGGGCACGCTCAAAAGTCTTGAGGCCGCTCATATCCTCCCCTTCGAACTCCATGGTCCCGCTTGTCACCTGATACTTAGGATGTCCCATGATGATATTCATGAGCGTCGACTTACCAGAACCATTTGGTCCAAGAATGACGTGGACTTCTCCTTTATTTACGGAAAGATTCAACCCTTTGAGGATCTCTTTATCTTCCACCCCTGCGTGGAGATCCTTGATTTCCAAAAGCTTCTCTGCCATTATATAAACTCTCCTTTTAATGAAGCAAATTTGATTAACTTTAATCCTTAGTATTTTACTCGGGATTGATACTTTCATTGTAGGTAGTTTCATGCGAAAAGTCAATATCAAACATCACATACTATAAATAAAAAGCATAATTGATAACAGCTCTCAAATTATCTGGGAAAATAGACCCAATTTAAACGTTCAGAAGGAAATAGGGCCATTGACAAGAATATATCTTATAGTATTATTAGATAAGTTTTGTTACCGATTTCAATATTCCAGGAAATAGGAGTGATATTATGGGCCATGCCAAGAGATGGTACTGCCATATTGCCACATTACTGCTCGTATTTGGCCTTATAATGCTTATCCCCCCAACAGCTTCCGCTTATGAACGCCCCGTTCTGCGCGTCGGCTACACCAATACAATCAATTATTTAAGCCGCGATGAATACGGCTTTTACCATGGCATGACCTATGAAGCGCTGGAAAACATCGCCACCTATATGGGCGTGACACTGGAATACGTACCGGGCACACCAGCGGAAAATCTCCTGCGTCTCTACAGCGGCGCCATCGATCTTGTCACCTGCGAAGAAGTCTCCCAGAACTTGCTTCCCCCTACGGAATTAACCGCACCGCCAGCTGGCACTGCTTCGATTCCACTTGGCTACGGAATTGGCTGGCTGCTTCTGAGCGACCAGCGCCCGGATTTAAAGGCTAATATTCAGGCCAGCCAGCAGTCGCTCAACAGCATCAGTCCACTATTCGGACTTCATCTGTTGGAAAAATACCAGGAACAAGGCGGTGCCGCGCTCGAACTTACCGCTGAAGAGAAAGCCTATCTAAAGGCCCATCCCGTTATCCGGGCGATGGCCTCTCCTGGTCAGCCTCCCTATACGTTCTTCACGGAGGACGGCACGCATCAGGGTGTCATTGCCGACATCATGAACATCATCGCTTCCGACCTCGGAATCACTATCGAAATCAGCCCGGAAACCGACCAGTCCAGCATGATGGCTCATCTCACTCGCGGTGAAATCGACCTGGTAACGGATTTCTATTCCGACTACAACTGGGCCCGTCAGCATAAAGCCGATTTGACGATTCCCTATCTTACCTTAAACTACGTAGCGGTCCTGCGCAAAGATCAGAGTCTGCCCGAAAAGCCGATTATCGCCTGCCCGCGCAATCATTTCTATACCCATGATTACATTGAGAAGATGTATCCCGCGTCTCAGCTGCAGTATTACAACACCGTTGCCGAATGCATGTCGGCTGTCAACAACCGCCAGGCCGATATGACCCTGGTAAAGGCAATCACCGCCCAAAGCGATATCCATCAGGGCAATTATTACAACCTCTATATCACCGGCAATATCGTTTTTTCCCACGATGTCGCCATCGCCGTCAGCAATCAGGCTGACCCGATGCTCATCCACATCCTCAATAAGGAAATCGCGCACCTTTCGCAGCAGCAAATATCCAGCATAATCAATCGCCAGATATACGCGGTGCAAAGCAAAGACACGCTACAATCCTTGATTTATCGCAATCCTATCGGCTCACTGGTCCTTATCAGCAGCCTGCTGCTCGGCATCATCCTCACCTTGCTGCTCGTCATGCAGCTGCGCCGCAAGCACAGTGAAGAACTCTATCGCGAGGCGCATTATCTAAAAGAAGTCAACATGTACAATACCCGCTGGTTCACGCAGAACCTGCCCAGCACCCTCGCCAAATACGAGGAACAGCAAAAACAGGGAAAGCTTTTCCTGATGGTCATTTCCCCTCAACGCATTGCTTTCATGCACGAGCTCTACAGCCGTCAGGCCTTTAACAAAGCCCTGCAAGAGCTGGTTGCCCGCATCCGCCGGAATAATCCCTGGCTGCTGATGGATGCAATCTCTGGCGACTTTTTCAAGCTGATTGTCCTCTGCCGCCGGCCCGAAGGATTCACGATGGAACAGGCTGCCCAGAAAATTACCAATGAATCCGGTACCTGTGTCATCAACGATATGCTGACTACGGTCCGCTACCATATCGGACTCTACGCAATTCCGGCCAGCGGTCAGCTTGTTCCGGAACGCCTCATCGACTGCGTAATGCTCGCCCACATGGAAAGCGTTGCCAGTCACGAAACCACCACCTATAACGAATCACTGCACGACGAACTGCTCAAACAAAAACAGCTGGAAAACCTCATGGACAAAGCGCTGCAAAACGGCGAATTCCAAGTCTACCTGCAGCCGAAATACGACTTGCAAACCTACGAAGTCCTGGGCGCTGAGGCCCTCGTACGCTGGCAGAGTCCGGAGCTTGGCTTCCTGGCACCAGCTGCCTTCATGGACCTCTTCGAGCATAATGGCTTTGCCATCCCACTCGATTACTATATGCTCGAAACCATTTGCCGCTACCAGCAGGAACGCATTGCCAAAGGTGCCACTGTCCTCCCCATTTCCGTCAACCAGTCCGGTCTGCACTTTACCGAAGAAAATTATCTCAAGCGCATGCAGGCCATTGCGGATACCTATCAACTGCCCCAAGGCTGTCTTGAACTGGAAATCACCGAAACCGCTTTTATCGACTATCAATCCCATGATACCCGCGACGATGCTGGGACGATTATCAACCGTCTCAGTCAACTGGGCTTCATCCTGTCCATGGACGATTTCTGTACCGGCTATTCCTCCATTGCCATGCTGCAGAATCTCCCCATGGACGTCATGAAAATCGATCGGCAAATGCTGCTGACCGCGGAAAAATCG
>Ga0256405_10010023_pt1 | contig 12681 bp, 11 predicted proteins | sample RumenRJG_02DNA_FD_189096 | JGI IMG/M metagenome (GOLD analysis project Ga0256405, IMG submission 189096) | Bovine rumen microbial communities from Lethbridge, Alberta, Canada - RJG_02 | ecosystem: Host-associated > Mammals > Digestive system > Stomach > Rumen | place: Canada: Alberta...
TAAAAGGCTGATTTTCAGCACGTTACGCTCAAAAATAAGGTGCAGAAATAGCAGGTTACTTAATTATGTATAATGTAACAATATAGACAAATACAATTTTATTTAACAATAGGGGTATAACCCCCTTTTAAAGACTCACAGGCTCGTATTGACCTCATGTCGGGAATTTTTATTTTAATTTTTTTGAAATTTTGATTTTAATTTTTGATTTTGCATGAATTAACATTGTTAAACATTTGAAGAAAAGTTGTGTATGAAGTGATGTTTGTTATTACATTGTTGGTAAAGTCCTTATTTTAGTGGTATTTTTGCGCTGGGATGGTGTAACAATGTATAATAAATTATATCTTTAATAAATATATTTAAAATGGGGATATTATTATAATAGAGAATAGTGTATAGGTGCATAAATATGGAGAATAATTCGCTTAACTCTAAGATTATCAAGGACTTACAATCCTACATAGACGTTTCTCAGTTGGTATCAGCTTATCAGCATCCGAATGCGAAGGGTAGGTTGTATGGTTATTCGGATGTGTTGCGTGACGCTTGCAGTAAGGCATTCTACTGGCGTAACGGTGTTGTTTACGTGTTTGACGGGAGGGTATGGTTGCCTTATGATGCTGACGTGTTGAAATATCTGATACGTGATGCGTTGGTAGGAGCTAGTGGTAGAGGTATTGAGACTGTGAAGGGAGATTGGATAACTTATGAGCGTAAGTTGTTCGGTTATGCGATGGATGGTATTAAGAGTCATGTGATGGGTTACAACAATGCTTTGGTAGGTTTCTCGAATGCTGTCTATGATTTCTCTTCTGTTTGTTCTCCTGAGTGTCATAAGTTCAGTGAGCGTATGCCTGTGACTTCTCTGTTGCCTTACAGGTATGATGAGGATGCTACTTGTCCTGTGTGGTTGTCGTTTCTTGACAAGATGTTGCCATCGAAGGATGTTGAGGTTTTGCAGAAGTTTATGGCTTTGGGTTGCCAGGACCGTAAGAGTCTTGGCAGGAGTATTGAGGAGAGTTTATGGTTGATTGGTGACGGTGCTAATGGTAAGACCACGATACAGAACGTGATAAGGTTGGTATTTGGTGACTGGAACGTATCATCGACTCGCCTTGACGCTTTGTTGGATAGGAATATAGATGCGCGTATGCGTGCGATGGGTGCTATCGAGGGTAAGATATTCAACATGTGTGCTGAGATTAGCGGTGCTGACATCGAGAAGGGTAGTGATGTGTTCAAGTCGCTAGTCAGTGGTGAGCCTCAGGATGTTCGTGGCATAGGTCGTGACATACATACGGCCTACGACCTCCCATATCTGATGTTCTCGATGAACCAGATGCCTGCGAACAAGAAGATGGACAAGGCTTTCCTGCGTAGGATGGTGAGGATAGACTTCCGTTCGTCGGTGAAGCGTGCCGATATGGACAGGTCGTTGCTGACGAAGCTGTCAGGTGAGCTTTCAGGTATCCGTAATTGGGTTCTGCAGGGATGGAGCAAGCTTGAGCGTGACGGGTTCAGCATAAGGAACAGTACACGTAGTGAGAAGATGACCGACGAGGAGGTTGAGATGTACATCGCCAACGGCCAGACGGTGGACGTGTGGTTAGACCAGTGGGCTTTCTTGTCTCCGTCCATGCATGTGGGCCATGAGGCTGACGAGGTGGGTCTGGAACTGCGGAGTGTCGATCTCTACAAGGACTACTCCGACTACTGTGAGCATCATCTGATGTGCCAGCCAGAGACTTCCAACGCCTTCGGGCGCAGGATGCATGACGGTCTGCACTTCGAGTCCAAGCGCAAGGCGCAGGGAATGTTCTACCGCGTCTATTGTGGTGTTGATAACAGGTTTAACGTTAAATAGGAAAGATTATGGAAGAGAAAAAGAAGAGATGGAGACCGTCGTTGACGGCTTACAGGGCATTGGAGAACGAGGTTAGCGAGCTGAAGGAGAAGATTTCCATGCTCAGTAAGCGCAAGTGCTCCGATGATTGTGTCAAGGTGCTGAGAGACCATATCGAGGCACTTGAGAATGAGAACTCGACGCTGAAACGCTCCAATGAGCTGATGGAGAAGGGGCGTAATGTGCTCAACAGCGACATGGCGACGCTCAAGAAGGAGAACGAGGCGTTATATGACGAGCTTTGTCTGCTGAAATGCCGCTGGTTCTGGTCACGGTTGCTTAACAAGGATTATTAACTTAAAGGATATTGTATTATGAGAGTAGGAAAAGAGGTACAGCGGCAGGTAATGGCCGAGGAACTGAAGAGACGCAAGGCACAGCCCCTGCAGATGAGTGCGGAAGACCGCAAGAAGATCTATGACGGACTCATGACGCTGCCCAAGGACAGGCAGATACCGGCACTGCGTTCGGCTGGGCTTGACGAGGAGGCAGACCTCCTTGAGCAGCAGCGTGCCGAGGAGCACCTTGAGGAACTGAGACAGGAGAGGCTCAACGCCATCAACGCACTCCCCGTGGAGGAACGCATGGTGGCACTGATAGGAGGCGGTTTCACCGAAGAGGCAAAGGCATTGTCGGAACAGCTGGCCGCTGAGGAGACAGCCGAGGAAGAGGAGACAGCCGAGGAACAGACGGAAGATGCTCCTGAGTCGGTTGAGGAGGTTGCAGAGCCTGAGGTGAAGGAGGAGGCTCCGAAGAAGAAAGGTCGTCCCAAGAAACAGAAGAAGTGATGGGCAGGTATGAGTCACTTGAGAGGCGCGTCTGTGCCCTCGAAGAAAGCAATGAGGCTCTCATGGGGGTCGTGAACCACCTCCTTGAGATGATATATGATGAACGGTTCATAAAGAAACTTGATAAACTGACAGGAAATGGAAAAGGAAGACAAGAAAAGGCAGATACCCTTTAATAAGGCTGTTAATGTAGGTAACTTCAAGCTGTGGCGGTCACGCTTCAATGACGTGGAGGTCGTCAATGCCTCTTCTCTCGACGGTGCGTGGATGGTGCGCATACCATCGACTATTGAGATGTACGGATGGCTGTGCATGAGCTATTCCGACTATATGTCCGATGATGTGGATGCGAAGGCACAGGGTGGGGCGGTACTGACAACGGTACTCTCCAACATCCTCTATGCGTCAAGCATCGGCAACGGCTACTACCAGCGTGCCCTTGAGATGTGTGCCACCGTCTATGCACACCCGTCGCTTGTTGATAAGAAGTCGAAGGAGCATAAGGGCTTCATGAAGGACGTGAAGGCTATAGTCGATATGTTCCTTGAATGGAGAAAGGGCTATGATGAGCGTGTGAAGACATTAGAGCCTACTGAGAAGGATATGCACCAGGACGAGATAGCTGATGAGGCTCTTGAGATAGTCGGCAGAGAATAGAAGAAAAGGCTAGGATTCAAGTCCCAGCCTTTTTTTATTTGTATAAAAACAATAAAGCATGTTTTCAACAGTCATTTTACTAAAATGCTGTAGCTTATGCTGTTTTATTATTTTTTTCTTGTTATGATTATTATGTTATTATATTCTTGTTATTAATGTTGCAACATTAGTGTAAGTTTAATGTAAGTTTAGTGTAAGTTTAGTGTAAGTGTTATTAAGATGTAGGAATGTTAATGACTGTTAATGACAAATTGAAGCATTTCCATTATTCTTTCTCTTGATGCTCTTTTTTCTGCATGATAGCGTTTTAGTTGTAGAGTTACAGAGTTATCTACAAAGTCTTTACTTGCACTTTCTTCTAGTTCTTCGTATGAGAGTTTGCATGAAATATATGTTCTTCTTCCGTAAGATAATTCACTTGAAATGAATTTGTATTTTAACAGGTCATTCATAGCTTTGTCATATTTCCATCTTGTCGTATATGTGTCATAGAAGTATTTGACAGCCTTATTTTTCTTCAATACCTCTTGTAGTAACGACGGACTCTTAACACCAATCATCCTGCATTTTATCATTTCCGCTGTAGTGGCCGCAAAGTCCTTGTTTCCCACAATAGACTTGATGCCCATATATAGAGCAAGCAAAACCATATCGTATTCTTTTTTGCTGTTTCTTCTGTTATAGTAGTCGAACATAATGTCTATCTTAACGGACACTAAAGGTTCGCCTTCCATTTTTCCGTATTTGTGATATACGATAATAATGTCTTCGATACTGTAGGTCATCCCTAGCGTTGATTTAGCCTGTCTTAATTTATGGAACTCAATAGCTTTGTCTCTAAATTCTTTGTTTTTGCTTCCGTAATCAGAAAGTATGTCAATTAAATAATCAGGTTCAAAGTTTTTCCCGTTTCCATTAAAGCCTCTGTAGTCCTCGTCAACTATGTCTTCTATCTCATCAAGCGTGTTTTTTAGAAAATCCGTCAGATCGTCCACTTTCTCACTTTCGATATTGAAATAACAATAGATGATTTGTCTATAGGCATTGTACTCGTCCGTTTTTTGATACATTGCCATTCTGTAAATACCATACTTGAATACATCGCTGATGCCGTTTCTTTCTGTTAGGACTGTCTGCACCAAAGGCAGCGGAAACATAATGTAATTAATTTGCATAACTATATTTTTTAAAAATTCACTTCACAAAAATACTAATATCGTGGAACTAAATAAAACGATATTAAAAAAATGTAGTGAAAAATCTGAAAAGATATTGCCGCCTATCATCACAGACAGACGGCAATGTGTGAATTTTTAAAAAGGTGTATGCAAAACCTTTCGTGTGCAAAGATACGTATAAATTCTTTGCGTTGCAAGCACTTTTTAGAATTTCTCTCAAAAATAGTACAAACTTGTTCAAGTCCCAGCCTTTTTCCTTGCCTTGTCGATGAACGGCTTCGCTGTCCTGATGATTGACTCCATCTCAACAGGTCGTAATTCTTCGTGTGACTTCCTCTGCTTTGCAAAATCGTTGTATGCTATGAGAAGAGGGCACTGATGGCACTTTACAGGGAAGTAGAAGCTTATCGCCTCCGTCATCTCCTCCGTCTTCTGGTCGTTCTTTCTCGTCAGGTCAGCGTATTTCATGAACATCTCACCTCTCTCCTTTGAGTTCTCAGGCATCTGACGTGCGATTTTCAGAATCTCCTTTGCCGTCATCTCATTGTCGATAAGCTCAACGTCCGATGCATCACCAGAGAACTCCAGCTTACTTGCGTTGATACGTCTGCGCTCGTCACAGAGGTTCTTGAATGACGGACTTGACAGCTTTTTCTCCCTCTCTGCCTTGAAGTTCTGTATGTTCATACCCATCATCTCAGGATATGCGATGGCATAGGCATCGTTTTTCATGTAACCTATTGAAAGCAGGTCTGCGAAAACAAGATCACTGACTGAAACTCCCAGTTTCTTTGCTTCTTTTGTTTTTTCTGTTGATAATTCCATTTTCTCTATGTTTTACTTGTTTGAATATTCTTCTTGAAGGAATACAGGCACTGAAAAACAACAGCACGACGAATGCACGGGCAAAACCATTCCTTGCTCAATAGGATGGAACACTCCGCAGATACTGTCACACTCTAGACAGGGGAAGGTAGAGCCTCTGAAACACATATATCCTGCGGCTCCCTGCTCCTCATACAGCTTGTGGTGATAGTGCATCCACGACATCTGTAGCGTTGTCTTCGCAAAACGGATGATGTTGTTAGCCTCAGAGTTAGACTGCCCTCTTTTTCCTTTCTTTACGCCTCGTGTGCGAATGTACTGAGCCTTGAAGAGTGATGCGTTTGCAAAAGCCGACTGCATTCCTGGCATGTTGTAAGCTGTGTGTATGTTGCTCCTGATGACTGAGACTGCTTTTACCTGATTCATCTTTGCATTTGCAGCTGCAGCTATCATAGCCTCAAGGTCTCGTGAGAAAATCCACAGCCTGTCCTCAAGCGTCCGTCTCAGACCTTTATTCCCCCTTCCGAGAGCCAACAGCCAAGGCAGCAGCCAAAGCTTTTTCTTCTCATCCTTCGTACATTTCAGCGAATAGGATTCTGTTAGGTCTAATATCTCATCCTCAAGCTCGTCAAGAACCTGAGAAATCTCAGCAAACATCTGCTCGTTGTAGCTTGGATCAAGAAGGAAGTTCTTAGCGTCAACACCATATTTGTATGCTATCTGCGTTATCTTTGCCGCAGCGTCAGCAAGAAGGGAATCGACAAGCGAAGCAAGTCCGTTTGCTGCACTCTCCCTTCTGAGCACGAACCGTTTACCAGACTGAATGTCCTCATCCGAAATCGGCTGATAGATGTCGAGTAGCTGTATCTGTATGTCTTCTGCCATAATTATTTAGTTTTATATCTCCACAAATAACCGAAGGCTGATTTTGAACGTCCTGAAAGATAATTATTGATAGTTCCAGGATTTCCATTTCCAACAACAACAGCGGCTTCTTTTATGGAATTAAAAGTTTGAATATAATCTCCATCAAGAGATAATTGCTCAATTTCTCTGATACTATTGTTCTTAAAAGGTTTAGGTTGTTTATCGCCTTTGTATGTCCAAATATACCCTTTAGCTGTTTTTAAATTTCCTTTACAGCAATTTGTTATATCTGAAGCGCAGGACTTGTTTCCAAGTAATTCTGCTGCTTCAACTGCACTGTTGAATTCTTGGATAAAAATACCTTCACGATTATACTGGCATATAGGCTTAGCTCCATTTCCTTTTAAATCAGGTCTGGGGCCTTTGTGTCCCGTTGGTATGTATTCGTTTTCTTTCTCTTCAACGATAAATCTCATTCCTTTTACATGGATAATTCCGTTAATAGGTGTAACACGAGAAAGCGAATGTCTATCAAAACCATTTTTTCGTCCTGCTTCTGAAACGCTTTTATAGCGTTCTATTTCTTTTCCATCCTTGTCTATTTTTATAACGTACTTTTGATGAGCTTTTATGGAGTTCCTTACTTTTTCTGTTATGTTCTTTACTCTCGGAGTATATGAGAAGTCATCTCCAACATATCTCCATACATATCCGTAAGCCGATTTGTTTTTGTGGCATAGACAAGATGATACGGAAGCTCCATAACCAGTTTTCTCTTTTATTTCAGGATAACCTCCTTTATAGAATTCTACAACATCACCATCTAGAGTGTATTGAATAACAGAAAGAAAAACGTCATTTTTTAAAGACTTCATATTAAGATTGTTCTTTTCAAAGTGTTTTTTCATAGACTTTCTTCTCCTGTCTCTTGCTGTGCCATAAGAGTTATTGTATGCGTATGTGCATCTCTCCAAGTTTGATAAGACTGAATTTGCTCGATTTTCGTCTTTGTGGTTAATGCAAGGCAAATTATAGGGATTTGGAATAAAGGCATCTGCAATTAATGTGTGTATATTAAGTGTTTTTACAGAACCTTTTTTGCTAAGATTTACACACGGATATCCAGTCTGTTTACTGATATAATTAGCCAAGATTTTGTTTTCGTATAATCTTTTTCTCCCAATTTGATCCACTGAATAACGTTCAAGCCTTTTAACTCTCCCTTCACTACTTATGTCATATAATCCTTCATAACCAACGACTGGTCTCCACATTTCACCTTCTAAACTTTCTAGTGAAAACCATCTCTTTGAATTAACTTCTACCTTTTCCATATTACCGATGTGTTTAATTGTTAGGCCGATGATTTTATTAAGAAAGGGAAAGCCCATCGGTTTAGCCTTGTCGGAGGGTTGCAATTTCTCCTATCCCTTTCATGCTGCAAATATAATAAAAACTTTAATAACTACCAAATAAATTACTGAAAATCAACGTTTTACTGTTACATTATTAAATTAAAGTAACAAATTACCTAGTCGCATCCCATTTACGCCATCCGTTCCTTCCTTCATAATTTCCGTTCTCATCCCATTTTCTACCAGTCATATTTGGTCTTCCAGGACTACGACCAGTATTCACGCTACCTCTTTTAGTCCGAACCTTGTTTTTTTTAGACTTGTCATCATCATTTGTCTTTGATTCTGTATTCTGGGCTTTGATGACTTGAATCTGATTCTCAGTCTGAATATCCTGCAAATCTTCTTGGTATTCAAGATTTTCGTCGTTTTGCATTTCAAGCCGCTGCTCTTCGATAAGCAGGGTGTGCATATCTTCGTCGTGTTTCTCCCTGAGAATCCTATCCCATTCGTTAGGTGTAGAGTGGTAAAATTTCTCTGAAGCGGTCTGTTTTGAGCAAAATCCGTTTTGTACGGCTAATGAAAGATTTTGACAAACCTCAGCGTCGTTGATGGGAATGTAGGGTGATACGTAAAAAACTATCCTCGTGTTAATAAAGTCAAGTCTACGTTCTGCCTCAATACCGTAACCCCATTTAAAAATCTCAACAATATCGTGCATCACCTCATCATATTCCTGCGATTCAAGCAATGCTTTATTGTAAGAATCGGAATAAAGAAGTTTGATTGCGGCAGCTGGAGTATCGCCTGATTTCAGTTCAGGAGCCTTTACGACCATTGCGCCTTCATAAATCTTTCTACGTAGTTCGTCTAACTCGGCTTTGTATGCGTTTGAGGCGTCCTGTCTTTGCAGGAACTCAGCTTTTCCTTCTGATGGGATAAGAAGTATCTTTGCCGCATAGGACATATCATCTGTTGCAATCTCTTCCATCTCTTTTCCGTCACCGATGAGTTGAAGTATTGGTAATCCAAAAGCTGCATTGCTTTGAGCCAAGCGACTCATACTTTGTTCGTAATGCTCGATGAGTTCTTGTACTTGTGACCAGCAGGGGCCTGAATCGTTTCGCTTGTATGCCACTGGGATTCTGTTGAATCCGTGAGGCTTGCTGAACTCAACCTCATATCCGTCAACATTGAAGTCACCAACTTTCTGCTGTGTCTCGCTGTTGTTTCCGTTACCCTCAGACTTATCGACGAACCTGAAATAGTGCGTATTGTCCCATACGTCGATGTAGTTTCTTGTCACTCCGTTGTCATCGTAGTTCTGGTAATGACGTGCAAAGACCTCAAGCTTGCCTGTTAGCTTATTGTAGTGAGGGTATAGTATGTCACCGTCGTTGTATGAGAAAACCTTCCAGTAGAACTTTCCGTCTTCTAGTATTCCGACAAATGCGCCGTCACCTGTTGACAGGACGGACTTTGCAAGGAAGTGCCACGCACGTTCCATTCCTTTGTCTGCCCATCCGGCCTTGAACTGGTCGTATGTCTCGTAACCGCTTTCGCCCTTGTCTATGTCAGCAAGGTCAAACTGAATGTCATTACCCGTGAGTCTCGCAAGCCTGTCGTCAAGTATTTCCTGCTGGAAGGGGAAAGCGTAACGTGGTATGTCCACCTCGTAGTACAGTCCGTCCTCGTCCTTCTGCATGTAGGACTTGTAAAGCTCCCTGTTGTTGATTGCGTGCGAGTCTGTGTCAAGCTCACGGATGAAGTCAGCCTGTGTCACCTCTATTCGGAACACCTTGTCGTTTGTCATGCTCCTTTCCGACACGCTTGTTAGTGCCCGTCCACTGATGCCCAGCGATTCGGGACTTGTCCTGTAGAACGGGCGTTTAGTCAACAGCCCTCTGAGAAGATTTCCTTGTGTTGCCATATCGTCTAGTTTTTATGAACTTATAAATCGTCTTGATGAGATAACCCTTCGGTGTACCATTTTGTTTTTTAGGAACGATGGTATGCTTACCGATGTGGATTTCAGCTCAAATATCTCCCGCATAAACAGAGCCTCGAAGAAGTCAGGCGAGTGTCCTACGCAGTCACGCTTCTTCATCTGCTCCTTCTGTATGATGCACCATCCCCTGTCAGCCTTTGACAAGTCCTGCTTAACACACTTACGCTCAATCTGCAGTATGTCACGGAGGTATCTCATGTCCTTGCCCATCTTGTATTTCCTTCCGAGAAGTGAGTATTCGATGCTCCATCCCTCCTGCTGAGTCCTCTCAGCGAACTTATATGCGCACTGCGACTTCTTGTTGTTGTAGAGGTACTTGAATTTCAGATCAACAGCCTCCTCGTTGTTGAACTTGACGGCTTTTGGGAATGCTCCCTTCAACACCTGTCCGACACCATTGAGGTCGTAAGCAAGGTTTTCCTCAAGCACACCCCATTCCTGAAGCTTTGCACGAAGAAGGGTTGGAGTAGTGTATAGGTCTCGCCTGCAGACGAACACGTCAGCTACATGCCATCCTATCCACAGCCAAGTAACGCAGTTGTCACCGCCGTCACCAGCAACGTCACAGGTGGCACGTCTCACTCCGTCACCAAGCATCTTTGCGTTTCCGTATATCTTTTCCATGTGGTACGGCTGTATAAGGTCATCGCTAGTCCTGATTACATCCCAGTTGCCGTCCCACTCTTTTGCCACCTCCTCTGGCGACTTGTTGAGGATAGAGGCTATGTAGCCTGGATCGTTTTTGAGAAGAGCCTTATTCTCCTGTATGGAAGCCTTGATGAACGTCACGGACTTGACGGCAAAGGTCATCTTATCATACCCGAACTCCTCAAGTGACGGGTCCCATCTTGCGTCAATCTCGCTCTTACACTGCTCATAGACCTCTTCAGGCGTATCTCCCCAGATGATACCGTCAACGGATTCAGCAGTTCCCATGAAACAATATCGTATAACACCGTCACGCTCAGGAATCGGAAATCCTTTCCGTTCTGGGTGTGTCTGTCCGTCTGAGTATATCGTGTCCGCCTTACCAATCCACCAGTCTATGAACACGCGAAGCCATGACAGAGGGTCTGGGTTGCATGTGCCTATGATGCGTGAGCGTACTCCAATGGTGTTTCGGTTGCTACCCATGAGTATCTTGAGGTATTCAAACGGCATCTGAGGCAGCTCGTCGATACCGATGTATGCGTACTGCTGTCCCCTGTACTTGGCATCGAAGTCCTTCCAGTCCATGTCAAAGGTGTCGAAAGACATCTTGGCTCCTGTCTTGAAGTTCCATGTCATATCGTCCTTTGACTTGTTGTATTTTCCTAACTTGTCGAACCATCTGCGGCTCTCGTTCTCAATGTTGTCAAAGTCATCCTTGTTCTTACGGAAAAGGACTGAGTTGAAGTGACGGTTGTCTATGTCGTAAAGACCTTCCATCAGCATAAGCGCGGTATTGTGGTTTACCGTGAAAGCGTCAGTGAGGTACAGGTGGTCGTTACCTGAAACCGTGATGCATCTACAGTTCACCTTCTTCTGCGCCTTTGTGATTCTGATGATTTTCTTTGTGTAGCAGGTGTCATCTGGATTCATGGGGCATTTCTTCGGAAGCTCGAAGTTCTCATGAGCCTGAAGTCTTCTTGGCTTTGTTGCCCAGACATTCCTGTCATCGGGGAATGTCATGTGAGCACGCCACATTCCAGCCTTCTTCGGGTCGTCGGTTATCTCGTAAACTCTCACCCATGCACCAAGAGAACGTGCCATCTGTGCTATATCCTCAACAAACAGTCGGTTTGTCGATTCGTAGCTTGGATGATTATTCTTTGCCTTTCCAACCTTCATGAAGACTGCCCTTAGAAATTCCCATCTGCTCTCAGTAGATGCGAACATGTACTGCTGCGGGATTCTTACAGGATTTCCGTATTTCGTGTGTATGACTTTCAGTTTGTCGCTTCTCGTAAATCCAGTCAGGATATATTTCTGCGTATATCTGTTCTTCCTGATTCTATAACCGAACTTGCAAAGGTATTTTGCATAGAAGATTGAGCTTTTTTCCAGTGGTATGTCAAGATGGTCAAATCCACAGTAACCGTTTGCCAACGCAAATCCGACAACGGCCGGGTATATTGGTAATGAATGAGTTGTCATCATCTCATCCATCTCCACCTCTCCGCAGATGGGTATCTCAACGTCAAATGCCACGTTCTTTCTCCTTGCGTATGGAGGAAGCTGGTCTAATCGGTACAGGTCGAAGATGTCTCTTGCAGTCCAAACCATGAACGGCTCGTCTGGATGCGAACGTGCCCAGAACCTGTGATTGTCCATACACCTTACCTCAGTCCCGTCATCGAAATGCAGTACATAGACAGTGTTCTCTCCTTGCTCATAGATACCAGTGACCTCCTGAATGCCCTCGTATGGGGTACATATCTTGTCACCGATCTTTAGGTCTCCGATTTTTCTGAACCCCGTCGGAGTAACAACCGGGGTGTAATAGGGATTTGCCTTACCACCGCCACGGTTTCCACCAGTGACGAGAATATCTACCGTGCTGTGCAGGTCGTTCTCCTGTGCTCCTTTCTGGGCTATGAAGAACCTTGAAACTTTCTTTTTCTCCTCTTCGGCACGCAGAGCCTCGACATACTCTGTTGAGTATATCGGTTTACCACTAGCCGTAAAGAGACCTGTCAATCCTTCCATAATAAAAAAATAAATAAAATTATTGGCAAAAATATCCATAAACTGCTGTTTTGCAACATGTTTTGAAATTTTTCTTCAATTTTATCTTTAAACATATTGTATAAAAAATGTGAAACCTCTAAATTTGTGGCGAATCCCGTAGAAAACGGGTATGTTTTACAACACAAAAACTAAACTTTAGACATGGAGAAAGACGTGTTAATTCAGAATCTTAAAGAGAAGCTTGGTAGCGACACAGCTTCAGTAATCAGTGACAGAACATTTGACGGTATCTCGTCTATTTATCTCGATTCCTTCAAAGAGGATGATAAGGTTACGGACGATACCTACAAGCCGTTGCTCACGGTACTCAAGGAGTTCGCAGGTCAGAAACGTCATGATGAGAAGGACTTCACCGAGAAGTTCAAGG
>Ga0256405_10010024_pt1 | contig 12680 bp, 8 predicted proteins | sample RumenRJG_02DNA_FD_189096 | JGI IMG/M metagenome (GOLD analysis project Ga0256405, IMG submission 189096) | Bovine rumen microbial communities from Lethbridge, Alberta, Canada - RJG_02 | ecosystem: Host-associated > Mammals > Digestive system > Stomach > Rumen | place: Canada: Alberta | collected...
TCAAAGAGAAACGCAATGCGAGAAGAAAAAGATGATCATAGGTGTTGGAAACGATATAATTGAACCAGAACGTATAGAAAAGGCGTGCGAAAGGCATGCCTTTTTTGTGAATACATTTACAGAAAAGGAAAGAGAGCTTATAGAAAAGCATAAGTCTGCTGCCGCGGGAAACTGGTGCGTAAAAGAAGCTGTAGTCAAGTGCTTTGGCACCGGTTTTGCAGGATGTTCTCCGAACGAAGTTGAAGTGCTGCGTGACGAAAAAGGAAAGCCTTATGTGAATCTATATGGTAAGGCGGATAAACTGGCAGAAAGTCTTGGAATAGGAAAGATCTTTGTTTCAATTTCCGACACAAAGACGCTTGTTTCAGCAGTGGCAGTGGCAGAAGCAAAGGAGATAGATAAATGAGACTTTTAGCAGGAAGTGATATTTCAAAGCAGATAGATGAATTTACTGTGAATGAGACTGGGATACCTAGTCTTGTCCTCATGGAGCGTGCAGCACTTGCAATGGCGGATGAGATATGCAAAAGGGCTGAAAGATACAATCTGTCAAAAGATGCTGTCATTCTTTGCGGAAGCGGGAACAATGGCGGCGACGGAGCGGCGTGCGGCAGAATCCTTATGGAAAGAGGATTCACCGTTACAGTGCTTGTTTTCGAAGGGAAACATGGTTTTTCTAAATCAATGGATGCGCAGGTGCATATCCTTGAAAATTTGTTTTCTGATGTCAGGGTGTTTCCAGTTGAAATGCTCGATAAGGAACTGATAGAGTCTTTTAATTTACAGGAATATTCTTTTATCGTTGATGCTCTTTTTGGGGTGGGACTTGCAAGAAATATAGAAGGGGGCTATGCCAAGCTCATAAATGCAGTCAATGCCTGCGAGGCTTTTAAAGTTTCCTGTGATCTGCCGAGTGGTATAAATGCAGATACCGGAAAGATAATGGGTACTGCGATCAAGGCAAGTCTTACTGTTACCATGGGCTTTGATAAGCCGGGAATTGTACTTTTTCCGGGAACAGAATATGCCGGAGAGAAGGTTGTAGTGGATATAGGGTTTGATCCGACTGCATCTGTTATGTTTGACAGCCATATTCATGCCTTTGACAGAAAGAAGGATATGGAAAATATTGTTCCGGAAAGAAAAGAGTATTCCAATAAAGGCGATTTTGGAAAGGTTCTTATAATAGCGGGAAGTGAAGAAATGCATGGAGCGGCTTTCCTGTCGGGGCTTGCTGCCTACAGGACGGGAGCAGGTCTTGTGAGGTTCTTTACTTCCGAAAAAAACAGAAGCATACTTGCCGCACTTTTGCCCGAAGCACTCATTTCAACCTTTGGCGAAAGTCCTGATGAAGTAATGTCTGATAAAATGAGAGCAGATTTAAAGAAAGCTTTGGAATGGGCGAGTGTGGTAGTGGTTGGTCCTGGTATGGGTATAAGCAAAAGGAGTCTTTCTATAATAAAAGAAGTTACTGAAACGACGGAAGTGCCTCTTATAATAGATGCTGATGCCTTAAGCCAGTTTAGAAAAAGTGGTGCGTCTGTCAGGGATAATTTTATATTTACGCCGCACTTAAAGGAAATGGAGAGGTTATCCGGCTGTACGGTAAATGAGTGCAAGGCTGATATTATTGGCATTTCAAGAAAATTTGTCGGGGAAAACGGCGGTGTTCTTGTCCTAAAGGATGCAAGGAGCGTTGTGAGCGGCAGAAGAATGCCTGACGACGATTTCATTTCAACCACAGTGATAGATTCAGGGACAAGTGCCCTTGCAAAGGGTGGTTCCGGTGATGTGCTTACAGGGATCATCGCAGGGCTTGCGGCAATGGGGGAAGAACTGTATATGGCGGCGGCAAAAGGCGCATATATTCACGGGCTTGCCGGCGAGGCAGCAGAGGAAAGAATTGGGAAAAACAGTGTCCTTGCCCGCGACGTTGCAGATGCTATTTCTTATGTGTTGAAATAATCTACAAAAATGTTTATAATGATAAAAGTGTCGAAAGTTCGGATCGTGTGTATGTTGTGCGTGGTATTAGTCTGAGTAAATATGGTTGACCTTGCCAGCATGTATCGCGCGGTGATCTTGGACACTGTCAGACAGGATTTTTAATTATGAAGGTAATAAGATCATGAAAAAATATACAAGAGTACAGGCTGAAGTTGACCTTGATGCTATAAGAAGCAATATAAGCGAGGTTAAAAGAGTTATAAAGCCGGGTACCAAGGTTATGGCTATAATAAAGGCTGATGGATACGGGCATGGGGCTATACCAATCGCACATGCACTCGATTCCATGGTGGATGGTTTTGGTGTTGCAGCTGTAAGTGAGGCTGTTAACCTTCGTAATTCGGGAATAAAGCAGATGATCCTCGTTTTAGGACCTACTTTTCCTGAATATTTTGATGAGATAGTAAAATATGATATCTCTCAGACTACATTTACACTTGAATCGGCAATGGCACTGTCGGAAGAGGCAGGCAGACAGAATAAAAAGGCAAAGATCCATATTGCGGTTGATACAGGTATGGGACGCATCGGCTTTAGAGATGATCCTGAAAGCATTGAAACGATCAAAAAGATCAATGCTCTTCCTAATATTAAAATAGAAGGAATATTTACTCACTATGCCTGTGCAGATGAAGCGGACAAGGCTTCTGTCAAGAGACAGATAAGAAGATACAACGATTTTGTTGATATGGTTGAAAATGCGGGAGTTCATATACCTGTTCATCATGCAAGCAACTCGGCAGGAATCATAGATCTTCCGGAGTCCAATTTTGATATGGTGCGCTCCGGAATCACAACTTATGGTATGTATCCAAGTGAAGAGGTCGACAAGGAAAAGATCAGACTTACACCGGCACTTCGCTTAAAGAGCCATGTTACTTTTGTAAAGACTGTACCTGCGGGAACAGGTATCAGTTACGGCTCAACTTATGTAACAGACAAGGAAACAAGAGTTGCCACGATCCCTGTTGGGTACGCGGACGGATATCCAAGAGCACTTTCGGGAAAAGGAAAAGTCCTTATACATGGTCATTTTGCCCCGATACTTGGAAGGGTATGCATGGATCAGACGATGGTAGATGTAACGGATATTCCGGATGTAAAGGAAGGTGATAAAGTCATCCTTGTTGGAAATGACGGGGAAAACAAGATAAGTGTAGAGGAACTTGCGGGGCTTGCAGGAAGTTTTAATTATGAATTTGTCTGCAATCTGTCAAAGAGAGTTCCGAGAACTTATTTTGAAGGTGGACACCTTATCGGAAGTATGGATTACACAAAAGACGAAGTAAACGCAGTGGAGTTTTGGTAAAATGTCGTACTGCTCTGCAATACATTCTGTATCAGTAAAGCTGATACTTAGCACTTTCGCTTCGCAAAAGCACATTATATGAAGATAACGATTTTATGCGCAGGAAAAATTAAAGAAAGATACCTTAATGATGGTATCGCAGAGTACAGCAAGAGACTTTCAAGGTACTGTACTCTTGATATAGAAGCAGTTCAGGATGAAAAAACTCCTGAAAACGCTTCACAGGCAGAAAATGAACAAATAAAGATCACAGAGGGCAGACGTATGATGGAATACCTTAATAAAAACAAGGGAAATGACACATACGTTTGTTCTTTAGCGATAAAGGGGAAAGAGTACGATAGTGTGGGGTTTTCCAAACATTTGTCTGAACTGATGCTTCAGGGAAAGAGTCATATCATATTTATAATCGGAGGGTCACTTGGCATTTCCGACGAAGTTTTAAATGCTTCTGATATGAAGCTTTCATTCAGTAAATTCACATTTCCTCACCAGCTGATGCGACTTATCTTTCTTGAACAGCTCTACCGTGCTTTCAAGATAAGACAGGGAGAGCCGTACCATAAGTAGCGAAATTGAAGCAAAAAGGAGGAGAAAATGAAAAAATTTTTTGATGAATTTCGTAAATTTGCCTTGAAAGGCAATGTAATGGACATGGCTGTCGGTGTTATAATCGGCGGCGCTTTTCAGGCTATTGTCGCATCACTTACCGGTGATGTGATCTCACCATTGCTTGGTATATTCGGGCAGGCAGATTTTTCTACATTTGTACTTAATATAAATGGATCAGAGATCAGATACGGCGCATTTATAACTGCCATTATCAACTTTATCATAATGGCGCTGATCATTTTTGTAATGTTGAAGGCAATAAATAAATTGAAAGATATCGGTACTAAGAAGGATGATACTCCGCAGGCACCTACAACAAAGGTGTGCCCATATTGCCAGAGCGAGATATCTATCAAGGCTACAAGATGTCCTCACTGTACCAGTATGCTTACAGAGACACCAGATATAAAGAAAGACTGAATATTAAGGAATTAAGATGGCCACATCAGCTAAAAAAACAAAACAAAGCGAAAAAGAAACAAAAAAAAGAAAGAAAAATATTTCTTCAAAAGGAAAAGCCGGTAAGCCAAACGGCACCGGAATACCGGAGAGTGTTATAAGAGAGAACCGTTATGAGATTATGTTTGTACTTGTAACGGTTCTTTCAGTCCTGCTTGTTTTTTCACTTTTTGGAGCGGCAGGACCTGTTGGGAAACTCTTAAACAAGGTCTCCTTTGGTATGTTTGGAGGTGGAGCGTATCTGTTTCCACTTCTTTTGGAGTTCGGAACTTTATTTTACATAGCAAACAGAAAGAGTCCGTCTGTAGTAAGAAAAATATGGGCAAGTTTTGCCTTATTTATAAATTTCAACGCATTCCTGCAGTTGATAACTTATGGAAAATCAGCAGAAATTGAATACGCCGATATTTTTGGTGTATGCGCCAAAGCAAAAAATGGAGGAGGTCTTTTAGGAGGTGTTGCCGCAAAGGTACTTGCTTCATCTTTGGCACTTGCCGGTGCATGGGTGGTCCTGCTTGCAACTTTTTTGATCCTCTTGATATTGATAACAAATAAGCTTATAACAAACGCTCTTAGAAGAAGAGCCAGTGAAGCGGAGTCTGTTATCAGGCAATCAGCGGAACGCCATATTGAGATTTCACGCCAGAGGGCGGATGAAAAAGCTGAGAGAAGGAGGATTGAAAGAGAACAGAGAATCGTAAGGGAAGAACAGCGACGTGTTGAAGAAGTGAGGAAAGTAGAGGAAGCAAGAAAAAAAGAATTACTGGAGCTTGAAAAAGAAAAGCAGGTTTTACTAAATAAAAATGCAGATCTGCAGGAAATAAAGCTTGTACAGACCGTCGGCAGCTCTTCTCCAGATATGGTTGAGATACAGAAAGTCAGAACAAAGGCAGTTCTTCCACCGGTTTTTCCTAAGTGTGAGACTGAGGCAGAAAAGATTGACAGTGAGTCTTTTGACTTTATAAAGAGGGCATTAGACAAAAAGTTTGGCTCAAAGCAGTACGAAGAGAGCAAAGCCGTTGCAGAGATACAGCAAAAAAATGAAGAAGGCAGGGAGAACTTCAATGAGGAAGATAACACAGCTTTCGGTGAAAGAACTAAGTATGTTAGCGAACCTTCTTATGAAGTTTACGAAGGAAGAAAAGAAGATACAGAAGGCAAGGAAGAGGAGATTTCGCAGGGAGAAGAGGAGATCGCTCCTGAAAAATCTTCCACTTATATTGAGGATGATACTTTGCCTTCTCGCACTTTTACTCTGCATGAAGTCTCTGATGAAGATACTCATAGTGAAGAGGATAGCAGCGAGGAGAAAGAAGAGGTCTTCATTAAAGAAGAAGAGGGAGAAGATAAAGACGGCGAAGAATTAAGAGAAGAAGATTCTCTTGAAGGTCCTTTTGAAGAGGCTACTGAAGGTTCTTTTGAAAATGAGGAAGAAGAGGAAGAAGAGGAGCTTACAGACGAGGAAAGACGTAAGCTTGCTATTCTTGAAGCAAATACGATAGAAGGTCATACTGTGCCGCACTCATTTACAAGAGAAGGAATGACGCATGGAGAACTTAGTGACAGAAGGATCGAAAATGCAGCAAAGAAGGAGGAGAGTGCTGAAACTGCCGGAAATAAGAGCGTCTCACAGAGTCAGGCAAAACAGGTAGCTCCTGCGGATAAGAAGGACGAAGAGAAGCAGGAAGAAAAAAGAAAGATACTGCCGTATACATTTCCAACCTATGACCTTCTTAAAAAACCGGAGGCAAGCAGAGAAGCTGATATTAACGAGCTTGCTGCAACAGCAAGAAAACTTGAAGAGACACTTAAGTCATTTGGTGTCAGTGTTAAGGTTACGGATGCGTCCTGCGGTCCTGCTGTTACAAGATACGAACTTCACCCAGAACAGGGAGTAAAGGTAAGCAAGATAACAGCACTTGCAGATGATATAAAGCTTAATCTTGCCGCTGCTGATATTCGTATAGAGGCTCCGATCCCCGGCAAGGCAGCAGTTGGTATAGAGGTTCCGAACAAGGAAAACTCCATAGTGTATTTCAGAGAGCTTATTGAAGACCGCAAGTTTAAAGAAAGCAAGTCCAAGGTTGCCTTTGGCGTCGGGAAGGATATAGCGGGACAGGTTACTATAACGGATATTGCAAAGATGCCGCACCTTCTTATTGCGGGTGCTACAGGTTCGGGTAAATCTGTATGTATAAATACGCTTATCATGAGTATTTTGTATAAGGCAAGGCCGGATGAGGTCAGATTTATAATGATCGATCCGAAGGTTGTTGAACTTTCTGTTTACAATGGAATCCCACACCTGCTCTTGCCTGTTGTCACAGACCCTAAAAAGGCTTCGGGAGCTCTTGCATGGGCTGTATCAGAAATGAACAGGAGATACAAGGAATTTGCGGACCAGCATGTAAGAGATATAAAGAGTTATAATAAGAGGGTTGGCGAGGATTCAGTAAACTGGATGCCTCAGATAGTTATAATCGTTGACGAGCTTGCAGACCTTATGATGGTTTCGGGCAAGGAAGTGGAGGAATCTATCTGCCGGCTTGCACAGCTTGCCAGAGCAGCGGGAATACACCTTGTTATTGCTACACAGAGACCTTCTGTAAATGTTATAACCGGTCTTATAAAGGCAAATGTTCCATCAAGGATCGCATTTCAGGTTTCAAGTAACGTAGATTCGAGAACTATCCTTGATGGGGCAGGTGCAGAAAAGCTTCTTGGTAAGGGCGATATGCTTTTTGCCCCTGCGAGTCTTCCTAAGCCTATCAGAGTGCAGGGTGCCTTTATTTCGGACAGCGAAGTCGGGGCAGTGGTAGATTTTATAAGAGAGCACAATTCTCCTGCGGAAGAGGGTAATGTGGAGGCGGAAGTTGAGCTTGCAGCACAAAGCTCTGACACAGAGGACAAAGAGACGGCTGCCAAAGAAACCAATAATGGTCCGGATGATGGGTTTGATGAATATTTTGATGAAGCAGGTAAATTTATAATAGAAAAGAAAAAAGCTTCAATAGGATTGCTTCAGAGAGCATATCGCATCGGCTTTAACAGAGCGGCAAGGATAATGGATCAGCTTGCTGAATCCGGAGTTGTCTCTGAGGAGGACGGAACAAAGCCACGCACGATCCTTATGACACTTGATGAATTTGCCGAGGTTGTGGCGGCAAGGCATGGTGGGAGTAAAGAAGAGTGATACGACATACGTGTGCAAAAAATGCAGAAAACAGAGCAAAAAATGAAGGATGACTTTTAGTATACGGGATGATATAATATCTAAAGGAATTCTAAAGATGACTTTAGAAAATATATTTGTACCGTTTGTCGGGGATTGGAGAAAGGTAATGTTTAATATTCCTGTTGTTAAACTCGGAATCGTTGCTGTTTCAAGAGACTGCTTTCCAGCAGATCTTGCAACAAACAGAAGAAAAGCTCTTGTAGAAGCTTATGGTAAAAAGTACGCTGCATCTGATATTCATGAATGTCCTGTATGCATAGTTGAGAGCGAAACTCAGATGGTAGAAGCTCTCGAGGACCTTAAGAAAAACGAGTGTAATGCTCTTTGTGTATATCTTGGAAACTTTGGTCCTGAAATTTCAGAGACACTTCTTGCAAAGCATTTTGACGGGCCTGTTATGTTCTGCGCTGCTGCTGAGGAAAGCCAGAAGGACCTTATGGATGGACGTGGAGATGCATACTGCGGTATGCTTAATGCAAGCTATAACCTTGCGCTCCGCAATGTTAATGCATATATCCCATCATATCCTGTCGGCACAGCTGAAGAATGTGCAGATATGATCCATGAGTTTATACCTGTTGCAAGAACCTATATCGGACTTCACAACTTAAAGGTAATAAGCTTTGGACCTCGCCCACAGAACTTCCTTGCATGTAATGCACCTATAAAGCAGCTTTACAATCTTGGAGTTGAAATAGAAGAGGAGTCAGAGCTTGACCTTTTTGAAGCATATAAGAAGCATGAAGGCGATAAGAGAATCGCTGAAGTTGCTGCTGATATGGCAAAGGAACTCGGACATCCTGATAAGATTCCTGAGATGCTCAACAAGCTTGCCCAGTATGAGCTTACTCTTACAGATTGGGTAGAGGAGCATAAGGGATACAGAAAGTATGTTACACTTACAACAAAGTGCTGGCCTGCATTCCAGGATATGTTTAACTTTGTTCCTTGCTATGTAAACAGCCGTCTTACAGGACGTGGAATTCCTGTATCATGCGAAGTTGATATTTACGGAACTCTTTCAGAATATATCGGAACCTGCCTTTCAGAGAACCCTGTTACTCTTCTTGATATCAACAATTCTGTTCCTGCAGATATGTATGAAGAGAGTATTAAGGGCAAATTTGATTATAAGCATACAGATACATTTATGGGCTTCCATTGCGGAAATACCTGCTCAAGCCTTTTAAATGATCCACATCTTTCATATCAGAGAATCATGGCAAGAACCCATCCACAGGATTGGTGTGATGGAACGATCGAGGGAGATATCAAGGCTGGAGATATCACATTCTACAGACTTCAGAGTACAGCAGACAATAAGCTTCGCGCTTATGTTGCTGAGGGTGAAGTGCTTCCGGTTGCAACAAAGAGCTTTGGTTCCATTGGTGTATTTGCTATTCCTGAAATGGGCAGGTTCTATCGCAATGTACTTATTGAGAAGAATTTCCCACATCACGGTGCAGTAGCATTTGGTCATTATGGCAAGAAGATGTATGACCTCTTCAAGTTCCTTGGAGTAGAGGATATAGGCTTCAATCAGCCTGCAGGAATGCTTTACCCAAGTGAAAATCCATTTTGCTAATTACTGTACTTTCGCATAGCGAAGGAACTAAGTATCCACGAAGTGGATACAGCAAAGAATAATCTGCTTTTACGTAGCAAAAGTGCCATAAAGGAGATATACAGTCTTTCAGGAGATTGTATATCTCTTTTTTTGAGCAGGCGCATTTCAACCTGAATTCTGTAAATAAAACCCATCCTGCTTTTAAATAATATTAGAAAGTATGATATACCGCAAAGGCTGTGAACTTATTGACTGGAGGAATTTTTGGGTCTATCATTGATTGCGGAAACAAGATAATATGCAGTTGTTTCAAGAAGGAGCATAACAATGTCTGAAAAAGTTTACACACCATTCAAAGAAGGCAAGGTACGTGAAGTTTATGATGCAGGCGATAGCCTTATCATGGTAGCAACTGACAGGATATCTGCTTTTGATCACATCCTTAAAAATAAGGTAACTGACAAGGGCGCTATTCTTACTCAGATGTCTAAATTCTGGTTTGAATTTACGGGTGATATATTAAAGAACCACATGATTTCATGTGATGCGGCAGATATGCCTGAGTTCTTCAGAAAGCCTGAATTTACAGGCAATTCAATGAAGGTTAAGAAACTTAAGATGCTTCCGCTTGAATGCATCGTTCGTGGATATATAACCGGCAGCGGCTGGGAGAACTATAAGGAAAACGGCACTGTATGTGGTATTAAGCTTCCGGAGGGGCTTTCAGAATGTGAAAAGCTTCCTGAACCGATCTACACTCCGAGTACAAAGGCTGAGCTTGGTCTTCATGATGAAAATATTTCTTATGAAAAGAGCCTTGAAGTTCTTGAGAAGGAATTCCCTGGCAAGGGAGAGGAGTATGGCAGAAAGCTTAAGGAATATACCATTGCACTTTATAAGAAGTGTGCTGATTATGCTTATGAAAGAGGTATAATCATTGCCGACACCAAGTTTGAGTTTGGACTTGATGAAAATGGTGAGATCGTTCTTGGCGACGAGATGCTTACTCCTGACAGTTCAAGATTCTGGCCTCTTAGTGGATATGAAGTTGGAAAGAGTCAGCCATCCTATGATAAGCAGTTTGTAAGAGACTGGCTTAAGGCAAATCCGGACAGTGATTACCTTCTTCCGGATGATGTTATCGAAAAAACAATTAAGAAGTATAAAGAAGCTTTTAAACTTCTCACAGGCAGAGATTTTGATTGATTTATAAGCTGTTTTACTGTATAATACTAAATTGGTGCGTGCCTCAGGTTATGCCTGAGGCACTTTTGCTTTTTATAAAGTGATCCGATAACTTAGAAGGAAGACACAGAACATGAGAGAATTGATCGATAAGTACAGGAATGACCGTCTTTTAGGCAGAAAGATGCTGTTAATGTTCATTGGCGTTTCAATAATGGGTTTCAGCCTTTCATTCCTGCGTGAAGCAAATCTTGGAACAGATCCATACACATTTATGAATCTTACCCTCAGCGGCAGAATGAAAATTCTGTTTGGCACATGGCAGCTTTTTTTAAACCTTTTGATTCTTGTGATAGGGTGGTTTTGGAATAAAAAGCTTATAGGTCCGGGAACTATCTATAATATGGTCGGTATAGGGTATATATCAGATTTTTTCTGCTATATATGGGACAAAACCATCCCTCGTGAAGTGTTTATAGATTTTCCATCAAGAGCAATTGTTTTTGCAATCGCACTTTTTGTATTTGCCATAGCAGCAGCTATCTATATGAATTCAGATTGTGGTCTGTCTCCGTATGACCTTTTTTGTTTTCAGGTCGGACATTCAGTAAAAAATGTACCATTTTTCCTGATGCGTATGATCTGTGATTTTTCGGCTATATTTATAGGGTTTCTTGCAGGAACCAGACCTTCAATTGGCACAATCTGCATAGCGCTGGCTCTTGGACCTGCAATTTCAATTGTAGGAAGAGCAATGAAGAAATTTGTATTACCTGAAAATTGATTGTTACACAATATAAAAGAAGCAGTCTGAGGATTGCTTCTTTTGTTGTATTATCGGACAAAGTCAGGTAATACACAGCCTGCCATCGTGAAAGTGGTAAAACATGGCTGGATAGTCTTTTTTTAATGCTTTTTTAAGATGATGTATGTTGCATATTATCGCAATATCCTTGACAATAAAGAAAAAGGTGTTATCATGTTATTAGCAGTCGCACTTAACGAGTGCTACTAGGAGGTGGAGAGTATGATGAGAGTTATACCTGTATATAATACGATAATATTACCTGATGTTCAGTATAATCTTGAACCTGATTTACTTAATGATGATGAAAGAGAGTCTTTTAAAGAAGGGGAAGAGGTAATAATCCTTCCCCTTAAAAAAACAGAAGACAGACAGCAGCTTGAGGTAGATGATTTTTACGAATATGGTCTTTTAGGGGTTATAAAGAATATTCGTGAATCAGATGAATCCTATGGAATAGCGGTAAGAACCGGAAAAAAGATAAAGAGTGTAGGGCTTGTTATTACCAAGGATAAGATAGAGGCAGACTATGTTATTGTTGAAGATAACGAGGATATGAGTGCAGCGGAAACCAAAGCAACATTTAACATTGTACTAAAGACCCTTGCGGATATAGCTCAGCATTTTCAATGGGGTAGCTGGGCAATGACTTTTTCTGAAAAGCTTGATAATGTTAATGAAATAATGAGTATCATTGGACCTTACGCAGATCTTACTGTGGAAGAGAGATATGCAATGCTTGCCACCAGCTCCCTCAGAGAGAGAAACAACCTTATAATAAAGGCAATGCTCAAATATAAGGAAGTTGTGGATATTCAGGCCGGAATAAGCAAGAAGATACAGGAGGAGCAGGGAAACCAGTATAGAGAAAATCTTATAAGACGTGAGATCACGCTGCTCCAGTCTGAGCTTGATGAAATGAATCCTGACAGTGTAAGCGATGTTGAAATGTTTGCCAAAAGGATAGAAGAGGCAGGATTTTCACCTGAGGCAAAAAAAGAGGTTGAAAGGGTATTCAGACATTTCAAACAGGGTGGCGAGGACGACCATGAATATGGTACCAATTATGAGTATCTTGATTTCATGACAAGTCTCGACTGGAAGAAGAAAGAGGCGCCTTCGGTTACACTTGAAGAAGCAAAGAAAATTCTTGACAGGGATCATTACGGGCTTAAGAAGGCGAAGGAAAGGATCCTTCAGTATATAGCAGTAATGATAATGAAGAGCCGTAAAAAGAATACTGAGACAGGCAGAAAAAATGATGCGGATACTGAAAAGCTTGGCTCTATAATTCTCTTTGTCGGAGCGCCCGGCACAGGTAAAACAAGCCTCGGAAAGAGTATAGCCGAGGCACTCGGAAGAAAATATATAAGAATAGCACTTGGCGGGATCAGGGATGAGGCCGAGATAAGAGGACATAGAAGAACTTATATCGGAGCAATGCCTGGCAGGATAATGGACGCTATTAAAAAGAGTGGTGTCAACAATCCTGTAATGGTGC
>Ga0256405_10010025_pt1 | contig 12678 bp, 10 predicted proteins | sample RumenRJG_02DNA_FD_189096 | JGI IMG/M metagenome (GOLD analysis project Ga0256405, IMG submission 189096) | Bovine rumen microbial communities from Lethbridge, Alberta, Canada - RJG_02 | ecosystem: Host-associated > Mammals > Digestive system > Stomach > Rumen | place: Canada: Alberta...
ATCCAAGGTACACTCCGCCGGAGCCGCACTCGTCTCGGTAGGTACCATCTCCGCCGCAGCGGGTGTCACGCTCTGGTCTTTCGGTTTCATCAATAAACGTAAGTCAATCAACACGTTCAACACCTCCTGTACCTCGCAATACCACCCCCTCGAATTGCGTCTCAACGCCGGTGTCAACACCCTCGGCCTCGCCTTCGTCTTTTAACCCCCGTCTGACCTCCGCCTGCCCTCCGTCTGACCGTCGTCTGACCTCCGCCGGACTGCCCTCGACCCTCCGCCAGCCCGCCGTCTAACCTCCATCAGACTGCCGTTTCCCCGCGTCCTGACCCTCGTCTGGCCGCCGTCTAACCGTCGTCTGACCTCCGTTCCCCCGCGTCCTGACCGTCGCGTGTCTTTCCGTCGGCTCTCTTTATTGCATCGTGCCCTTATGCACGACCTGCTTCCCTCCTATCCCCTCCCCTTGTGGGGAGGCTGGGTGGGGTTATTCCTCCCCTTGTGGGGAGGCCGGGTGGGGTTATTCCCCCTTGTGGGGAGGCCGGGTGGGGTTCTTCACCATTTTACCGCCCAAAAAGCGCGTGATAAGCGCGTGATTAGCGCGTTATTAGCGCGATATTAGCGCGTCATTACTATACCGTTACAGTAAGGAAAAAGTAATCCTGGCGGTCGGAGCAAACCGGAAAACACGCAAAAAAGGGTACTTTCTATATATATACATAGTATATATATACTTTTCGTTCGTGATTTTTTATTTGTGTATGTCATTTTTTTTTTGTACCTTTGCACGATATTTTGCGTATATATGCGCGTACGTATTCGTGCACATAGGATTATAGGAGTGCTTCTGCTGTTCGCCCGAATGGCTGTCGCCATGCCGCTGGATTCCATCCCTGCGGACTCCTTGCGTATGGACTCCCTTACCATGGATTCTCTCACCATGGATTCTCTCGCGATGGACTCCCTCACCATGGATTCTCTCGCGATGGATTCCCTCACCATGGATTCTCTCGCGCAGCAGCAGCCCAAGCAGAGCGAACTCAAAGCGCCTGTCTTCTACCAGTCGGCGGACTCCATGGTCATGACCAAGAACGGCAACGCATACCTCCATGGTAAAGGCGAACTCAAATACGAAGCCATGGAGCTCACCTCCGAATACATCCGCATGAACCTCGACAGCAGTCTGGTCTATGCCCGGGGAGTGTACGATTCCGTGAACTACGAATGGAAAGGCAAACCGGTCTTCAAGGACGGCAAAGACAGCTATGAGACCAACGAAATGACCTATAACATCAAATCCCAAAAGGGCTACATCCGCCATGTGGTCACCCAGCAGGGAGAAGGATACGTCATTGCTGACCGGACCAAGAAACAGAGCGACAACACCATGATGATGGCGGGAGGACAATACACCACCTGCGACGACCATGAGCACCCGCACTTTTACCTCAAGATGACCAAAGCCAAAGTCAAACCCGGCGAGTACATCGCTGCCGGACCGGCGTATATGGTGGTCGGCGAAGTGCCCCTGCCGCTCGCTATACCTTTTGGATTCTTCCCTATCTCCAAGTCATACTCATCAGGACTCATCATCCCGAACTTCGGAGATGACTACACGCGGGGACTCAACCTCACCAACGGAGGATATTACTTCGCTATCAACGACTATATGGACCTACAGGTACTCGGAGATATCTATACCAAAGGCACATGGGCGGTACGGGCGCAGTCGAAATATATCTGGCGGTACCACTTCTCCGGAAACATCAACATCAACTACCGAAACGATGTCTCCGGCGAGAAAGGTATGCCGGACTACTCTTCCGTAAGGAACTTCCAACTCCAATGGACCCACTCCCAGGACGCGAAGTTCAACCCCTATAGCACCTTCTCCGCCTCCGTCAACTTCGCTACCAGCGGTTACAGCCGCAGTAACATCAACGGATATTACAACGCAGCCCTCTATTCAGAGAACACCAAGAGCAGTTCTATCAGCTACCAGCAGCGTTTCCCCGACAGCCCTTGGTCGCTATCCGCTTCTGCCAGCCTCACACAGAGGACCAAAGACTCTACCATCACACTCACAGCACCCGAACTGGCGGTCAACATGAGCAGCGTATATCCCTTCAAAGAGCTGAGAAAGAAAATCCTGGAGAAGAAAGGCAAGATAGCCGGCAAGGAGCAGTGGTACGAGAAGATCAAGATCAGCTACTCCATGAACGGACGTATAGCTACCAAAAGCGGTATTAAAGAGCGGGACTTCCTCACCTCCAATTTCCTCCGCGACTGGCAGACCGGACTACAGCACAACCTGCCTATCAACGCATCGTTCATGCTCTTCAAATACATCTCTATCACGCCTTCGGTCACACTCAAGGACCGTATGTATTTCCAGCGCATTGACCGTAGCTGGAACTACGACGAGCAACGCCTGCAGGCGGATACCACAAACGGATTCTATAACGTCTTCGACTTCAATGCCGGTTTGAGTATCCAGACAAAACTGTACGGTTTCTATACGCCTCTGAAAAAACTCTTCCCGCATAGCAAGGTCGAGAAGTTCCGACACGTCATCACGCCGCATGTCTCCATCAGCTACCACCCCGACTTCACAACCTCAGGATGGGGCTATTACACCCAATACGACGAACCCGTCTATAGCGGTACTGACTCTGTCACCGGACGGAAAATCCAGAAACTGGACGAGAACGGACAACCCGTCTTCATACACCATACCGACTCGCGCTTCTCCAGCGGAATATATGGCAATGCGCCGTCCGGCGGGACGTCGGCGACACTCAGCTTCGGCGTATCAAACAACCTCGAGATGAAGATCATCAACAAGGAAGACACCACCGGAAAGAACCCTTACAAAGTGGTCAGCCTGATAGACAATTTCAGTATCGACGGAGGATATAACTTCGCCGCGGACTCCATGCGATGGTCGCTCTTCCAGGTCAACCTGCGTCTCAAGTTCCCCAAACTCAACAACTACTCCGTCAACCTCTCTACCGCCCTGGACCCCTATATGTACCAGCTCAACGCCGCAGGCACACCCGTCCGCACGGACAAACAGTACTGGCACCACGGACGCTTCCCGCACTGGTCAGGCCTACGGTGGAGCTTCAACTATACCCTCTCAGACCAGACGATTAAGAAATGGAGGGACAAACTCAACGGAAAGAAAGTGGCACCTGATCCCGAACCTGCAGAGGAGGACGAGTCTATGAACCCGCTCGAGAAAAACAGTGACGGACTCGACAAAAACGCCAAACTCAATACCAAGAAAGAGGAGGAAGTGGATGACGGATACGTCAAAACCGATTTCCCCTGGAGTGTGTCGGTCAACTACTCCCTCGCCTATGCGGCTGGCAGCGAGTTCGACTATGAGAAGATGTATTATAAGATGCGCTTCACCCACTCCCTCTCCCTCAACGGTTCGCTCGGACTCGGCAAGGGATGGAAAGTGTCCGCATCCATGACCTATAATTTTGATTACAAGAAAGTCACCGCTTGCACCTTTAATATCAGTCGTGACCTCCACTGCTGGAACATGACGGCAAGCATCAACCCCATCGGCCCGTTCAAGAGCTATAACTTCCACATCGGAGTCAATGCTTCCATGCTCGCGGACCTCAAATATGATAAAAGTAGTAACCAGAGCACTAATGCTCGTATAAACTGGTGGTAATATGATAGAGAACCAAAAAGTAGTCTCCGCCACGTATGAGTTGTATATCAACGGAGAAGGCGGAAAAGAAGAGTTGATGGAACAAGCTACGGAGCAGACGCCCCTCACCTGGTGCCAGGGAGAAGGGATGATGCTTCCCGCTTTTGAAGCGCAGATGGCGGGCAAAGAGGAAGGGGACACCTTCGACTTTGTACTACCTGCTAAAGATGCGTACGGCGAGTATATTCAGGAGGGACTCATGGACCTGCCTAAGAAGATGTTCTTCAACGGAGACGGAGAGTTTGACGACGAGCGCGTCTATGTCGGTGCCGTCGTGCCGATGAATACCGTGGACGGACAGATCGTCAAGGCGCAGGTCTGCGAGATATCCGACGAACAGGTCACTATAGACCTCAACCATCCTTACGCAGGCGAAGACCTGCATTTCAAGGGAAAGATACTTTCCATCCGCGAGGCTACCCCGGCCGAACTGGACGCTATTCGTCATCCCCGCCACGGCTGCGGTGGTTGCGGTGGTTGCGGAGGAGGATGCTCCGAGGATAAAAAGAACTGTAACAATTGCGAAGGAGGATGTAACTGTGGCTAACATTGTAGCGATCGTGGGAAGGCCTAATGTAGGCAAATCCACACTGTTTAACCGCTTGACGGGTACCCGGCGGGCGATAGTGATGAATACCGCCGGTACGACACGCGACCGCCAGTACGGCAAAGCCGAGTGGTGCGGACGCGAGTTCTCCGTCATCGACACAGGAGGATGGGTGGTCAACAGCGACGACACCTTCGAGTCGGAGATCAACCGCCAGGTGGACCTCGCCATACGCGAAGCGGACGTGGTCATGCTCGTCGTGGACGTCAACGAAGGAGTCACCCAGTTTGACACCGAAGTGGCACATCTCCTCCGTCAGGCGAAGAAACCCACTATCCTGTGCGTCAACAAGGTCGATACGTTCGAGAACCAGTACGGAGCGGCGGAGTTCTACAAACTCGGCTTGGGTGAACCCTTCATCCTCAGTGCGGAGAACGGACTGGGAACCGGCGACCTGCTCGACGAAGTGGTGTCACGCTTCCGCAAAGAGGATGACTCCGACGAAGAACTCGAAGACCTCCCCCGTTTTGCCATCGTAGGACGGCCTAACGCTGGCAAATCCAGTATCCTCAACGCCTTCATCGGCGAGGAGCGTACCATCGTGACGGACATACCCGGTACCACGCGTGATTCCATCTATACGCGGTATAACAAGTTCGGAAAGGACTTCTACCTCGTGGACACAGCCGGTATCCGCAAGAAAGCGAAAGTGACCGAAGATATGGAGTACTACTCCGTCGTCCGCTCCATCCGGGCGATTGAGAACAGCGACGTATGTATCCTCATGATTGACGCTACACGCGGCATTGAGGCGCAGGACCTCAATATCTACTCCCTCATCCAGAAGAACAAGAAAGGTCTCGTCGTCTGCATCAACAAATGGGACTTGGTGGAAAGCAAGACGAATCAGGACATCAAGGCATACGAATCCGCCATTCGCGAACGCATAGCGCCGTTTACCGACTTCCCCGTCATCTTCACCTCCGCCCTGACCAAACAGCGTATCTTTAAGGTGGTGGAGACCGCCCTTCATGTCTATGAGAACAAAAACAAGAAAGTGCCTACGGCGCAACTCAATGAGAAGTTCCTACCCCTCATAGAGAACTACCCGCCACCTGCATGGAAAGGCAAGTACATCAAGATCAAGTATTGTACCCAGCTGCCCAACACCCAGATACCTACCTTCGTCTTCTTCGCCAACCTGCCCCAGTACGTCAAAGAGCCGTACCGCCGCTTCCTGGAGAACAAGCTCCGCGAGTGGTGGGACTTCAACGGCACACCGGTACAACTCTTCATCCGAGCGAAGTAAAAGAGTTAGGATTTTAAGAAAAAGTTCTACTTTTTACTTAAACACTTGCGTACGTGAAATATTTTTTGTAACTTTGTACGCGATTTTGATGACAAAATGAAGATTATCGGCTTTATATATCACGGAGGACAAACCCAAATGGTTTTGAAAGGCGACTCGTGCCTTCTCAACGGCCGCAAACCGATGTTCATTCCGGACTGGACCCGAGAGTTGGGTGTCACGGACTGTATCATCCTTCGGGTCAGCCGTTTGGGCAAGGAGATAGCCCCGCGGTTCGCTTCTCGGTATTACAACGCCGTAGCGCCCGGAGCGGATTTCATAGCCATGGATATCCTGCGCGAGGCGCAGCAGGCCGGACTGCCCTGGACACGGGCAATCGCCTTCGACTACTCCCTCGCGCTGGGTGAGTGGACGGAGCTGGACGGGAATACAGACCCGCAGATACTCGGAGACTACGAATGGGTGCTCTCCCCGGACGAAGCCATAGCGCAGGCCAGCCGCGTGATGACAATACGGCAGGGGGACCTCATCTATATACAGCGGCGCAAAGAGCCGAGACGCGTACAAAAGGAAGAAATAATATCCGCCGGAACCAACGGCAAAGAAACATTATACTGTAAGATCAAATGAAAAAGATTCTGTCTATAACCCTGCTTATGGCCCTCAGCCTGTCTCTCTTCGCCGGCATACATACCTACGCGGATCAGTCGGTGCTGAGCAGCGGCCGGTGGGTGAAGATTCGAGTGAGCGAGTCTGGTGTATGCCGCATGACCTTTGAACAGCTCCGGGAAGCGGGACTCAACCCACGCCAGTTACGCGTCTTCGGTTTCGGAGGTGCTATGCTCACCCAGGATTTCATGCAACCCAAGATAGATGATCTGCCGCAAGTACCGGTGTATGTGGGCTCGGACTACGTGCTCTTCTGGGTACAGGGACCGATAGGATGGACATACAACGGCACCCGCTTCACACATACACGCAACACCTATTCCAACTACGGATATTATTTCCTTACGGATAATACGGGGGATTTGCTGGCACCTGCCCTTGCCGAAGAGATAACCGGCACGCCGGCGGAGATTACTACCTATCCCCTCCTGCAGGTACACGACAAAGACTCCATCAACCTGGTGGATCGCTCGGGCGTCAGCGGAGGCGGACGAGATTTCTACGGAGAGCAGTTCAACCCGAACCAGAAACGGACCTTCACCTTCTCTACCCCCAATGCCGTCAGCGGCGGGAATGCACAGGTCTATGTCGATGTAGCTGGCATGTCAGGAGAGGTCTCTACGTTCCGTGCCAACATCAATGGAGCCTCCAATACGACTATCACCATAACGTATATCAAGTCGGATGATTTCTATACGATGGCAAACCCCGCATATGCCTCTTTCACGGGTGCGGCAGCGGCCAACAGCCAGCAGGTACAACTGACCTACACTGGAAACGGAGGCGCTTTGGGATGGCTCAATTACATCGAGCTGGCTACACCCTCTTCCCTGCGCATGACGGGTTCCTATATGCCCGTCCGTACAACGACCAACTATAAGTCGTCGCAACCCGTACGATTCCATCTCACCAACGCCAATAGCGCTATCCAGATTTGGGATGTCACCGACCTCAGCGCTATCCGCCGTATACCGGCTACGCTCGCCAACGGCGAACTGCAATGGACGGGCACGCAAGCGGACGGCATACACGAATACGTGGCAGTGAATACCCAAGGCTCCTCTTTCGTCTCTGCTACCGTCGTAGGCACGGTGGCCAACCAGAACCTCCACCGCCTCAAGAACATAGACTACGTCATCATCTGCCCGGACGGATACGAAGCTATCGCTACCGATCTGGCAAAGGCGCATGAGCAAAAACAAGCGATCACCTGGGCGGTGGTCACCGACCAACAGGTCTATAACGAGTTCTCCTCCGGTACACCGGACGCTTCCGCCTACCGCTGGCTGATGAAAATGCTCTATGACCGTGCGGACGGTAAGGCGGTTGCCAAACCGCGGTGGTTGCTGCTCATGGGGCATGGCACGTTTGACAACAGGAAAATCCTGCCAAACTCAGGAGCGGCATTACTCTTGACCTACCAGTCGAAGAACTCTACCAACGAGGTGGACGCCTATGCCTCGGATGACTATTTCGCCTTCCTGGAGGACGGCGAGGGCGAGATAGACCGGATGGGGACCATGGATATCGGCGTGGGACGTCTGCCGGTGAATAACACTACCGAAGCACGGGAGACGGTAGATAAGATCATCCGGTATATGCGCAACGAGAACGCCGGCAAATGGAAGAACCAGCTTATGTACTTGGCGGATGACGGAGAAAACGGCACCCATACGGAGACAGCGGAGAGAAGCGCCGAGCTCGTACGGCTTCAGAACCCCGATTTCGTTGTGACGAAGATATTCCTCGATGCCTACCCGCAAGAGGTGAACGCCAGCGGGGAGAGCTATCCTATTGCTAAAAACAAAGTGGCACATATGCTCAAAAACGGTGTGCTCTTCTTCGACTACTCCGGCCACGGAGGATACAACGCTATCACCAACGAGTCAATCCTCAACCTCAAAGAGATAGAAGCCATGCGGAACGAGAACCTGGCTTTCTGGATCTTTGTGACCTGTAACTTTGCCGAGTTCGATACCGGCAAACGTTGTGCGGCGGAAGCGGCGGTGCTCAACCCCAGAGGAGGAGCGGTAGGTATCATGTCGGCCACCCGTACCGTGTTTGCCACCAATAACACGTACCTGAACCGTGCCGTCTGCAAAGCGCTTTTCGCCCATTCTACGCCCTTCCATTACAATGCTACGCTGGGTGAAGCCATCGCTGCCGGTAAGAACGAACTGGGAAGTAATGACTCCAACAAACTGGCATACGTCCTCTTGGGAGACCCTGCATTAAAACTCAATTTCCCGACCGATTACCAAGTCAAGACCATTACCCCCATAGACACACTGAACGCACTGAGCGTGAAGCAGGTAGAAGGACAGATTGTGGATGAAGACGAGACGCTGGTTGCGGACTTCAACGGTACGGTGGATATCACTATCTACGACAAACTCCAGACGATTCCTACCCGCGATAACGACGCCACGGGGGGAGACCCGCGCGTAGTGAACTACAAGGACTATACCAACACGATCTTCTCCGGCAAGACGGAGGTGAAGGACGGTTTGTTCAACTATACTTTCATGGTACCCAAAGATATCCGCTATAACTACGGCAATGGACGTATCGTCTATTACGCACTTATGGCGGACGAAGGCGAAATACGGGAAGCCGTAGGCCATGACGAACAACTGGTCATTGGCGGTAGCTCAAACATCGTTATGGCGGACACCACCGGCCCGGAGATGACGATCTATCTCAATAACGCCGCCTTCCGGGACGGCGACAAGACTTACCCCACACCGCGGTTCTACGCAGACCTCTATGACGAGCATGGTATCAACACGGCAGGCGCCGGTATAGGCCACGACCTCATGCTCGTCATTGACGATGACGTCCGGCAGACTTATTCCATCAATGACTATTTCATCTCAGCCGACAACAGCTACCAGCGGGGACAAGTCAGCTATCTGATGAACGAACTGCCGGACGGTGCCCACACCCTCACGTTCCGTGCATGGGACATGCTCAATAACAGTACTACCAAATCGCTCAGTTTCATGGTAGAGGCAGGCCTTGATCCTTCTATCTACTCCGTCACCTCCTACCCCAACCCGGTACAGGCTTCCGGCGTACTGAACCTCGTAGTGAACTACGACCAGCCCGATGAACTCATCAGGACGGAGGTGTGCCTGTATAACACCAACGGCCAGATGATTTGGAAACAAGACGGGGAGAACCCCGACCGGCTAACGATCAACCTGGCGCAGATGGGACTCATGCCGGGAGTCTATTTCTACAACGTACGTATCAAATCCGAGACAAGCAGATATGCCTCCTCGTCCGGCAAAATCATAGTAACGAAATAAAATCATAAATCATAAATCATAAATCATAAATCATCAATCTCCCTATATTGCCTATGAAACAAATCGCTGAAAGATTTTAACGAATACGAATTATTAATTTTATCAACAATATTTGAACAATGAAAAAGATTCTTATTTCTCTGGCAGCAGTGCTGTGCGCTACGATGGGCTATGCTCAGGCTGTTGCAGACGACTCCATGAACCCGCTGATTACGGCAATGCCGTCTATGTCTATCGCGCCGGACGCACGCGCCGCCGGTCTGGGTGACGTAGGTGTAGCTACCGAAGCGGATTTTAACTCCCAGTACTGGAACCCCGCCAAGTACGCTTATATGTACTCCAAGGGTGGTATCACCGCCAACTACACGCCGTGGTTGCGCAAGCTGGTAGGCGATATTGACTTGGCTTACCTCGCCGGATTCTATAACTTCGGTGACCTCGCCGGTGGTATCGGTGCTTCGTTTACCTATTTCTCGATGGGTGACGTAGCGCTGACTGATGCGCAGGGCAACACGCTCCAGAACGTTCGTCCGAACGAGTGGGCGCTTGACCTCAGCTATTTCCGCAAGCTCCATGAGTACGTATCGATGTCCGTAGCGGTTCGCTTCCTCTACTCCGACCTCAACAACGGTGTCAACAGTTCTGCTACCGGTGCTACAGAGATGCACCCGGCATGGACGATGGCGGCAGACGTTGCGCTATACTACAAACAGCCGATTGAGCTCCCGATGGGTACCAGCAACTTCAGCCTCGGTTTCTCCCTCAAGAACCTCGGTGGTAAGATGACCTACGCCGACGACGGTAGCAGCAACTTCATCCCTGCTTCCATGAATATCGGCGTGGGATACGAACTGCCGTGCGACAAGTATAACTTCCTTACCTTCAACCTGGAGGCGAACAAAATGCTCGTACCGAGCCGCAAATCCAAGTTCGCGCCGGACGGCAAGGAATATACGGGTGAGCAGTACTCACAGATCAACCCGGCTAAGGGTTGGTTCCAGTCTTTTGCAGACGCTCCGGGCGGCGCGAAAGAGGAGTTCAACGAGGTACGCTGGGGTGCCGGTATCGAGTATAGCTACAACAAGCAGTTCTTCGCTCGCGCCGGTTACAGCTATGAGAACTACTACAAAGGAAACCGTAACTACATTACCGTCGGTGCCGGTTTCCACCTCTCTATCGTCACCCTTGACGTAGCTTACTGTATCGGTCTGGCGGCTACCAACCCGCTTGACCAGACCATGCGCTTCACGCTGGGCTTCGACCTCTATGGCATCAAGGATTTGGTTAACAACCGCAAGAACAAATGATCCCGCATATAGGTTTTGGATATGACGTACATCAATTCGCCCCTGACCGCAAATTGTGGTTAGGGGGAATTGAGGTACCCTGCGACCGCGGCTTGCTCGGCCATTCGGACGCCGACGTAGTCATCCACGCCCTCTGCGACGCACTCCTCGGTGCTGCCGCCATGAGGGATATAGGCTACCATTTCCCGGATACGAAAGGAAACGAGTACGAAGGGATAGACTCCAAGATTCTGCTTCGCCGTGTGATGCTAATGCTGCGGGAGAAAGGTTACGAACTGGGCAACTGCGACATTACTATCTGCGCCCAGTCCCCGAAACTCAACCCGCATATAGAAGCGATGCAAGCCTGTCTGGCGGAGGTAATGGGTGTAGAGCCGGACCAAGTGAGCCTCAAGGCTACGACCACCGAACACCTCGGTTTCGTAGGACGGGAGGAAGGCATTGCCGCTTACGCCGTGGCGCTTATTTATAAGAACGAAAGAGAAGAATAACCTGCCATGCGACTGCTACTTATCTTATCAATAGCTATCTCGCTTATTCCGGACCTCTTTCATGTCAAAGGTCATCCGGAGGTGGTGGAGGAGAACGGCCCTTACACCCGCGTGGCGCTCACCGACAGCGCCACCATAGAGGTTTATGAAGGCGACTCCATCCTCATGGTTATGACCGTCTGCGCACCGCAATGTTCATCGTGCGCGCGTATATATAATAAGGAGTGGCAACTGATCGCCACCCCGCAATCACCTACCCCGACGATCTTCCCGCTCGCTACGATAGAGAACGGACGTATCGTCTGGAAGGATAACGACACCTGGGAATACTAAAATGGAATACCCTGTTTACTTAATCGGCTATATGGGAGCGGGCAAGACTACCGCAGGACGGCTACTGGCTCAGAAACTGGGCTGGCACTTTGTCGATCTGGACGAGGCGTTCAAGGAGATACACGGCCTCTCCACCGCCGATTATATCCGCACCTACGGACTGGAGGATTTCAGGCATAAGGAGAAATACGTGGTCGAAGACCTCGCCGACCAAGTACCGTTCGACAATATTATCTACGCTACGGGCGGCGGCTATCCCTGTTGGGAGGATAACATGGACTGCCTCTTGGAGTTAGGCACCAGTATCTACCTCCGCTGGAAACCCGAGCACCTGGCCAAACGCCTCAGCCTCACCGACCTCAGCGAGCGGCCGGTACTGCAGGGCCGCACCGAGGAGGAACTGCTGCAGTTCATCGCTCCGCAACTGAAAGCGCGCGAACCGTTCTACAGCCGCGCGCATCATATCTACGATGTGAAAATATGTGACGAGCAATCCGACGAACGGATTGCCGAAGACTTATTTCGCCTGATACGCCAGCGCGTATAGCTTCATCTGCTTCACCATTGCTGCCAGACCGTTGCTGCGCGTAGGACTCAAATGCTCGCGCAGACCTATCCGGTCGATGAAATAGAGATCCGCTTTAGCTATATCTTCCGGCGTCTGACCGTCCAGCACCTGAATCAGCAATGCCACCATTCCTTTCACCAGTATAGCGTCCGACTCGCCGGTGTAATAGATCTTGCCGTCCTCATACTTCGCGGTGAACCACACCGACGACTGACATCCGTCAATCAGGTTTTGGGGTGTCTTGTCGCTCTCCGGCATGGGCTTCAGCTGCTTGCCGTAGTCGATAATCAGCTGGTACCGTTCTATCCAGTCCTCGAGAAATTCAAACTCCTCGATGATCTCGTCTTGCTTCTCGTTAATCGTCATCGTTAATCTACCTCCTTTATCTGTCCTTCCGTAAAGAGCCATTTCTTACCGGG
>Ga0256405_10010026_pt1 | contig 12678 bp, 10 predicted proteins | sample RumenRJG_02DNA_FD_189096 | JGI IMG/M metagenome (GOLD analysis project Ga0256405, IMG submission 189096) | Bovine rumen microbial communities from Lethbridge, Alberta, Canada - RJG_02 | ecosystem: Host-associated > Mammals > Digestive system > Stomach > Rumen | place: Canada: Alberta...
TCCAAGGATCCGTACGTTCTGTCCATGGTCGATGCAAAGGATATCTACAGCCTCGGGCCGGATCACGCACTTGACCTGTCCGATCAGCCGTGGGTGAAGGATTCCAGCCAGATCATCAGTATTGACGGCAAGGTCATGGGCTTCCCGGTCTGCATCGAGGCACGCGGCGTCATCTACAACGCAGACGCTATCAAGAAGATCACCGGTGAGGATTTTGATCCGGCTTCTGTCAAGACCATGGATGATTTCGATGCGCTCTGCCAGAAGCTGGTTGACGGCGGCATGGAGGCTCCGACCGGCATCATGAAGGAAGATTGGTCGCTTGCGGGACACTATCTGCAGGAGGTTTATGAGGAGCGCGAGGATCCGTCCGCATTCATCAAGGGACTTCACGATGGAACGGTTGACCTGACGAAGGATGAAAAGTTCAACTCTCTGATGGACACCTTCGATGTCCTGATGAAGTACAATTACGCAAAGGATGCACCGATCGCTGCAGAGCGTGAGACAACCGAGCAGAAGCTGGCTGAAGGCGAGATCGCATTCATGTTCGGCGGAAACTGGGACTGGTCCGTCATCAACGCGTATGACTACAGTGAGAACATGGGCATGATGCCGGTTCCGCAGAACACAGACGACGGCTCCAATGAGAAGCTTGTCGGCGGCGGTTCCAAGTACTTCTTCATCGACAACTCTGTATCTGAGGATCTGCAGAAGCAGGCAGAGGACTGGCTCAACTGGCTGGTCAACACGGACGACGGCAAGGATTTCCTGGTTAACACCTGCTCACTGGTACCGGCATTTAAGACCAACACACTGGATGTCAGCGACCCGCTTGGAAAGTCCGTCAAGTCCTATGCTGATGATGACAAGCTGATTGCAAACTACAACTATGATCCGGACGATCACTACTCTGTATGCGGCGCTTCCATGCAGAAGTACCTCGCAGGCGAGATCGACCGCGCAGAGCTGGCAAAGGAAGTCGAGGCATACTGGCAGGGTGCAACCCTCGCTGATCCGGCAGTCACAGGCGGCGCAGCAGCTGGAACCGAGGCAGCTACAGAAGCTGAGTAATTCTCGATAATCGATTCCTTTCCAAGAGTGATTCAAAAATAATCCGGTCATCCGGTTTCCTCCGTAAGACCGGATCCGGTAAGGCGGGAGGTATCGGGAGATACCAGTGCCTCCCGCCTTTTATATCTGAGCAGGAGAGAGAACATGAAAAGAAATACGTTGTCGTACAAGGTACGGCAGTTCCTCATGTTCGCGGGCATTCCGACCGTGCTTTTCATCGGTGTCATCATCATTCCGTTCATCTACGGTCTGTATCTGACATTCACAAGCTGGGACGGGGTCTCAAAGGCAAAGCCGTTTGTCGGGTTATCCAACTATGCGGCGGCGTTCTCTGACACAGCGTTCTGGACAGCGATGGGAAAGACGGTCCTTTACTCCGCGATCTCGGTCGTCCTTGTTAATGTGCTTGCATTCTTACTCGCTTATCTTGTGACAAGCGGCATCAAGGGACAGAATTTCTTCCGGGCAGGTTTCTTCATCCCGAACCTGATCGGCGGTATCGTCTTAGGTTACGTCTGGAAGTTCGTTTTCAACCGTGCGTTCGTCACGATTGGAAAGTCCCTTCATATCGGTTTTATGCAGACCTCCTGGCTGGCAACACCTGCCGGGGCAATCGCCTGCCTGATCATCGTTTCGGTCTGGCAGTACGCAGGATACATGATGCTGATCTATGTGGCAGGCTTTATGAGCGTGCCGAAGTCTCTGATTGAGGCTTCCCAGATTGACGGCTGCACCAAAAGCCAGGCAACCTGGAAAGTCATCGTACCGCTGATGCGGGCTTCATTTGTCGAGTGCCTGTTCCTGACCATCACCAGATGCTTCATGGTTTACGATGTGAACTTGTCCTTGACAAAGGGTGAGCCGTTCAACTCTTCGGTGCTCGCTGCGATGCATGTCTACAACCAGGCGTTCACCTACAAGAATTACGGTGTCGGCCAGGCTGAGGCTCTGATCCTGTTCATCGTCTGCGCTGTCGTCGGCGTCCTTCAGGTTCAGATCGGTAGAAAAGGGGAGGTGGGTGCGTAATGTCTGAGAATGAGAGAGCAGCCCGCAACAGGAAGATCACGAAGATCATCATGTGGATCGTCCTGCTGATCCTCTTTATTATGATTGTGTTTCCGTTCATCATGGTCGTGATCAATGTCTTCAAGACCAAGGCGGATATCAATTCTCATCCGTTGGCACTGATCGGCAAGCACGGCTTCACGACGAAGAACTTCCCGAAGGCTATGAAGAAGATGCACTTCTGGAGAGTGTTCGGGAACTCCCTGATCATCACCCTCAGTTCGACGGTGCTGACCCTTCTTCTTTCCGCGATGTGCGCGTTCGTGCTCGTCCGGAATAAGTGGAAGGCGTGCACGTTGCTGTTCACGATGATGATTGCGTCCATGGTCATCCCGTTCCAGGTTCTGATGGTTCCGCTCGTTTCCTTCTACGGCGGCCTTCTGAATGTCCTGAACCACAGGCTGACACTGATTCTGATGCATACCGGATTCTCGCTTTCGATGGCGACTTTCCTCTACCACGGTGCGATTCACACGAACATTCCGCTGGAGCTGGAGGAGGCGGCGCTGATCGACGGCTGTACCAGGTGGCAGACCTTCTGGAAGGTGGTCTACCCGCTGCTGACGCCGACGACCGCAACGGTCGCGATCATCGACGCGATGGCATTCTGGAATGACTACCTGCTTCCGAGCCTTGTCCTGACAGACAAGAGCCTGTACACGATCCCGATCGCGACACAGGTCTTCTACGGAACCTTCTCGACCGATATCGGACTGATCCTGGCGGCTCTGCTGATGGCAATGCTGCCGATCCTGATCCTGTATGTCTTCCTTCAGAAGTACATCGTCGCAGGTGTCACCTCCGGAGCAGTCAAGGGATAACAGCTGACAACACGGGCGCGGCAGAACGTACAAGGTGGTGCGTTCGCTGCGCCTGTTTTCATGTACAGGAGAACAGGGTATGTTTGATGAATCAGGATGGAACAAGGAATTCAAGGAGCGCTTTAATCACCGCTATGATGAACTGAAATGGCTGTATTTTTCTCTCTACGGGGAGGATTACCAGGCGCTGGACTGGCTCACGGCGGCGATGTGGGACTATTATTCCGAAAGAAAGAGCAGCCTCAAGAAGCTCGACCGGCAGAGGGAGAAGAATCCGGACTGGTACAAGGGAAATGGACTTCTGGGTATGATGATGTACTCGAATCTGTTCGGCGGCAACCTTCAGGGCGTTCGCAGCAGACTGGACTACATCAAGGACTGCGGTGTGAACTACCTGCACCTGATGCCCCTTCTGGACAGTCCGAAGGGAAAGGACGACGGCGGATACGCGGTCGCTGATTTTCGGAAGGTGAAGCCGGAGCTCGGGACGATGAAGGATCTCGAGGAGCTTACAGAGGACTGCCACAATGCCGGGATCTCGGTTGCCCTTGATTTCGTCATGAACCACACCAGCGAGGAGCACATCTGGGCGAAGCTGGCACGTCAGGGCGATATGGCGGCAAGAAGCCGGTATTTCTTCTATGATAACTGGGACATCCCAAACCAGTTTGAGCGGACAATGCCGGAGGTCTTCCCGACGACGGCACCGGGAAACTTTACCTGGCTGGACGACTGCAAGCAGGTCGTCATGACGACATTTTACCCATACCAGTGGGATCTGAACTATGGCAACTGTATGGTCTTCAACGACATGACCGCCAACATGCTTTATCTGGCAAACCGCGGCATCGATGTCATGAGGCTGGATGCGGTTCCATATATATGGAAGCAGCTCGGCACAAACTGCCGCAACCTGCCGCAGGTTCACACAATCGTCAGGATGATGCGGATCATCACGGAGGTTGTCTGTCCGGGCGTTCTGCTGCTGGGCGAGGTTGTCATGGAGCCGTCCAAGGTCGTGCCGTACTTCGGGACGGTCGAGAAGCCGGAGTGCCACATTCTCTATAATGTCACGACGATGGCCAGCACCTGGAATACAATCGCGACGCGCGATGTCGGTCTCCTGAAGCGCCAGGCTGATCAGGTCGCCGGACTCCCGAAGGACTATGTGTTTCAGAACTATCTCAGATGCCATGATGACATCGGCTGGGGGCTGGACTATGACTGGCTCAAGCAGTTTGGGATTGATCAGGTCGCGCATAAGAAGTACCTGAACGATTACCTGACCGGACGCTGGTATGGCAGCGACAGCAGGGGCGAGCTGTACAACGACGATCCGAAGCTCGGAGACGCAAGGCTCTGCGGGACGACCGCATCCCTCTGCGGACTGGAGGCAGCGCTCTATGAGAAGGACAAGGCGAAGGAGGAGAAGGCGATTGCCTGCATCCTGATGCTGCACGCCTGGCTGTTCACACAGAGTGGCATCCCGGTTATCTATTCCGGAGATGAGATCGGACAGCTCAATGACTATACATATAAGAAGGATCCGGAGAAATGGGCGGACTCCAGATATCTCCATAGAGGAAAGTTCCCCTGGGAGAAGGTTGAGAAGAAGGACCCGATCTCGATGCGGATATTCAATGCACTCAGAGTGATGGAGAAGCTGCGCGCAGAGCATGCAATCTTCTCCGGCCAGGCCGGGGTGGAGACGATGGAGACCGGAAGCCGTTCTGTGCTCGGGATTCTGCGTTATCTTGGAATGGATCAGCATCTGAGAGCGTACTTCAACTTCAGCGAGCAGACCCAGCACTTCTGGACCATGCCGGATGACGAGGCAGAGCGGTATGTCGACCTGTTCTCAGGGAAGACGATGAAGGAACTCGGCGACCAGCTGGAGCCGTACGGATACAGATGGTATCTGGAGCAGCCGAAGGCAGTAGAAGCGTAAGACAGATGACAGTATGAGGCAGGAAGGCCGGACAGGAGAGAGACGTGAGCAAAATACTGGAAGACGCAAGAAAGTACGAAGAAGAGATGGGAAGCCGCATCCCCGCGGATGCACGGCCTCATTTCCACCTGTCCTCGCGGGTGGGCTGGATGAATGACCCGAACGGATTTTCCTGGTACAAGGGACAGTATCACCTGTTCTATCAGTACAATCCGTATGATACGGTCTGGGGACCTATGCACTGGGGTCATGCCGTGTCGGATGATCTGCTTCACTGGCGGTATCTGCCGGCAGCGCTGGCACCGGATGAGGCATACGACAAGGATGGCTGCTTCTCCGGATCCGCGGTCACAATGCCGGACGGACGGCAGATGCTGATCTACACCGGCGTTGTCCGCGAGCTGGATGATCAGGGTGTCCGCCGCGGGCTGCAGCGGCAGTGCGTTGCGATCGGAGACGGCCTGAACTATGAGAAGATCGACGCCAACCCGATCCTGACGGTTGAAAGCCTGCCGGATGGGGCGAACAAGTATGAGTTCCGTGACCCTAAGATCTGGCAGGAGACGGACGGGACGTACCGGATGGTCACCTGCTGTGCCAACCATGAGCGGGACGCGCGGATTGTCATGTTCTCGAGCCTTGACGGGCAGAAATGGAGCCGTGGAAAGGTCCTGATCCGGAACAATGGGCGCTTCGGCAGTGTCTGGGAATGCCCGGAGTTCTTCCGCCTTGACGGCAAATGGGTGCTCCTGACTTCCCCGATGGACATGCTGCCGGAGGGGTTTGAGTACCACAACGGGAACGGGACACTCTGCCTGATCGGGGACTATGACAGTCAGACCGGAACCTTTACTCCGCAGAAGAACCAGACGATCGACTATGGCATCGATTTCTACGCGACGCAGACGATCCTTGCTCCGGACGGACGCCGGATCATGATCGCCTGGATGCAGAACTGGGATACGACACCCGGCTACCGGCTGGAACCGACCACATGGTTCGGGCAGATGACGCTTCCAAGGGAGCTCAGCATCCGGGACGGGCATCTCTATGAAAATCCGGTCAGGGAGATCGAGACGCTGCGCACCGGAGAGGTTTCCTATGAGCATGTATACGTGGACGGAGACACGGAGCTTGAGGGCATATCCGGACGGAGGACGGAGCTGATCATGGACATCGCGCCGGCGGATGAGGCGTCCGGATTCAGGAAGTTCCAGATTCGATTCGCGTCAAAGGGCAGATATTACACAACCCTCAGCTTCCACCCGGAGGAGGGTATCGTGAAGATCGACCGCAAGTTCTCCGGCTCCAGGCGCGCGATCATCCACCAGAGAAGGATGCAGCTGCGCCGGAAGGGAAACCACCTGAAGATCCGCCTGATCCTCGACAGATTCTCGGCAGAGGCATTCTTCAACGACGGGGAGCAGGTGATGACGGTGAACCTGTACACGGAGCAGGACGCGGACGGCATTTCTTTCAGCAGTGAGGGCGCCGTCTCCATGAACATCACAAAATATGACCTGACCCTGTAATTCCATGGTATACTGACCACATATGGCACCTGGCAGCACGCCGGGGACGGTACTCAGCGCCAGAGGCAGCATCTGGCAGCGCGCCGGAGACAGCACTCAGCGACGGAGTCAGCGAAGGCAGTATGCCGGAAAAGGACCAACTTGCAAGGAGGATGTGAGATGGCAAAGACGGTAGACGTGACAGCTCTCGGAGAGCTGCTCATCGATTTTACGGAGAACGGACTGAGCAGTCAGGGAAATCCGCTTCTGGAGGCGAATCCGGGCGGAGCACCCTGCAACGTTCTCTCAATGCTTCAGAATTATGGCAGGAAGACCGCCTTCATCGGCAAGGTTGGCGATGACATGTTCGGTCGGATGTTGACGGAAGCCGTGAAAAGCGTCGGGATCGACACAAGGGGGCTGAAGGCCGATCCAGTCGTCCATACGACACTGGCGTTTGTGCATACATTTGAGAATGGGGACCGGGACTTTTCCTTCTATCGAAATCCCGGCGCGGACATGATGCTGACAAAGGCAGATGTCGACGAAAAGCTGATTGAGGAGTCGAAGATCTTCCACTTCGGGACACTGTCCTCGACAGATGAGGGGGTACGCGAGGCAACCCGCTACGCGATTGATGTGGCGAAAAAGGCCGGCGATGTCATCACCTTCGACCCGAACCTCAGACCGCCGCTCTGGAGGTCGCTGGACGATGCGAAGAGAGAGATCGAGTACGGTCTTTCAAAGTGCGACGTCCTGAAGATCTCGGACAACGAGGTTGAGTTCATGTGCGGGACGACCGACTACGACAAGGGTGCACAGATGCTCATCGACAAGTATCAGATTCCGCTGGTGCTGATCACGATGGGAAGAGACGGCAGCCGCGCCTACTACAAGGGACTGCGCGTCGAAGCGGCGCCGTTCCTTCAGGAGAAGACGATCGAGACGACCGGTGCAGGCGATACCTTCTGCGCAACCATCCTTCACTTTGTTCTGAAGTATGGCCTGGACGGCTTTGACGAGGAGAAGCTGAAGGAACTGCTCGTCACGGGCAATGCGGCAGCCTCCATCGTTACGACGCGGAAGGGCGCGCTGAAGGTCATGCCGACTGTGGAGGAGATCCAGACTCTGATCCGCGAACGCAGCTGACCGGCATGCCGCTGCATAAAGGTATGCGGGGACGGTTTTAAAACGGACAGGCATATCCATATGTTTCATAAAAAAGACCGGGATGGACAAAGGAGCAGTCCACCCCGGTTTTTTTATGAAGACGGCCGCTCATCATCGAGTGAGGAGCGCGAGATGACGGCGGAGCCGCAGAATCGGGCCGGGATGCCGGACCCGCATATTTTTCTTTTGTTACAGAATGTGCTTGCATTCTTGAAATATTTATGTTAAAACTTTTAACAAGTTGTTACATCTTCACAGGATTGACACAAGTTGCTTTTATAGTGGTAACAATCTGATGAAGGGCTTCCGATCTGGGGCAGCCGGTAAGGCATTGAAGCCGCAAGGCTTCCGGAATCCTTCATCCACCATATAGTTGAGTACGTGACACCGACCGGGGGATGGATGAACCATCACAGTGCCAGGAGGTAAGAGAAACATGAGAAAAGGATTGGCAAGAGCTACAGTATTCTGCCTGACGGCAGGACTTCTGTTTGCAAACAGCGCAGCTGTCTATGCCGAGGATACCGCACCGGAGACTGAGGCAGCATCTGATGTGACCGGGTCGCTGGCATTTGCAGAGTGCGACGAAGCGTACTACGTGAATGTCCGCACAGAACCGAGCACCGACAGCGGCGAAGTGATCGGGATCCTGAAGAATCATGATTCCGCGATCATCGAGAGCGTTGAGGACGACGGCTGGTACAAGATCAAGTCCGGCGATGTGGAAGGATATGTGGCCGCATGGCTGATCAAGACCGGCGATGAGGCGGCGGCGATCGCTCCGACGGTCGCTTACAATTATGCGGTCAACAACGCCGTTTCCCTGAACGTCCGCTCTCAGGCGGATGAGGGATCGGATGTCGTTGCTTCCCTGGATGAGGGGGCAGAAGCTGAGATCGTTGCTGACGAGGGAAACTGGTTCAAGGTTGCCCTGGATTCCGACACCTACGGTTATGTCTCCAAGGATTATGTCGAGGAGAAGACCGATTATCCGACGGCAAAGACCATCGATCAGATGATGAGCGATACAGATGCTGAAAAGCAGGCTGAGGAAGCGGCAGATGCTGCATCAGACTCGGCGGATGCTTCTGCAGACCAGAGCGGCGAGACAGCAGCTCCGGCAGATGCTTCCCAGACGCAGGAGACAGCGGCACAGACTGACGCTTCCCAGACGCAGGAGACAGCGGCACAGACTGACGCTTCCCAGACGCAGGAGACAGCAGCACAGACTGATGCTTCCCAGACGCAGGAGACGGCAGCCCAGACTGACGCTTCCCAGACACAGGAAACAGCAGCCCAGACCGAGGCACCGCAGACGCAGGAAACTGCGACTCAGACGGAAGCGCCGCAGACGCAGGAAACGGCAGCACAGACAGAGGCACCTCAGACTGAGGCATCAGCTCCGGCAGCTTCTGCAACAGGGGAGGCCGTTGTAGCATATGCATCCCAGTTCGTCGGCAATCCGTATGTATGGGGCGGAACGAGCCTGACGAGCGGCGCTGACTGCTCCGGATTCACGATGGCTGTTTTCGCAAACTTTGGCGTTTCTCTTCCGCATTATGCAGCATCCCAGCTGTCCTGCGGTACACAGGTTTCAATCGACAGCCTGGCGCCTGGCGACCTTGTTTTCTTCAGCAGCACAGGTGGAGAGATTGATCATGTCGCGATCTATGTCGGCGGCGGCTCCATCGTCCACGCGGCAAACAGCAAGTCCGGTATCTGCTATGGCAGCCTGAACTGGATGACACCGGTTGCGGCCTGCAGAGTTGTCTGACATGGAAGCTGAATCATTTACACAGCATTGAGATAGAAAGATCCTCCATCCTGGCATTTTGTCAGGTTGGAGGATCTTTTTATCGTTTGGAGCGTAAAACCCCTGCCTTCAGGCATGGGGATATAAGCGACCGATAATTCATGCTTGTATTAAGTAGCGATATACGATATAACACAAGTATGAACAAAGAATATAAATCAAATAACAATGTAGTGTATTCGTGTAAATATCATGTGGTGTTCTGTCCCAAGTACCGGCGCAAAGTCCTTGTGAACGGCGTTGACGAGCGTTTCAAGGAACTGTGCCGTGAAATCTGTAACGAATACCGCATAGATCTTCTGGAAATGGAGGTCATGCCGGATCATGTGCATTTGCTCCTTGAGGTAGATCCGCAGTTCGGAATACACAAAGCCGTAAAGCACATCAAGGGACGCACATCCCGTGTCCTGAGAGAGGAATTTCCATGGATCAAGACAAAACTTCCGACGCTCTGGACGAACAGCTATTTTGTATCGACCGTCGGCGGTGCGCCGCCCGCCATAGTAAAGCAGTATATTGAGTCCCAGAAAACATCCCAGAGGAAGTGACTATGCAGAAAGGCATTAAATTCCGGGCGTACCCGAACAAGGAACAACAGAGCCTCATCAACCGGACTCTCGGATGCTGTCGCCTTGTCTATAACAAGGGGCTTGATATGCGGAACCGCGCCTATGCTTCCGGCGAAAAGGCGTCCTATGGGCAGACATCCGCTATGTTGACCGGGCTTAAGAAAACGGAAGAATATGCTTTCCTCAAAGAAGTCGATTCGATCGCGCTGCAGCAGTCGCTCCGGGATCTCGACCGCGGGTTCAAAAATTTCTTCGAAAAACGGGCAAAGCATCCTGTTTTCAAAAGCAAGCATAATCACCGCCAGTCCTACCGGACGATCAACCAGAGCGACAACATCCGTATCGTCGGGAAGTACCTGAAGCTGCCGAAGCTCGGATATGTAAAAATAAAACAGTCCATGGAGACCGGGCATATCAACAGCGTTACGGTCGAGCGTATCCCGACCGGGAAATATTTCGTCGTTCTGAATGTTGATTTTGAGCCGGAGCCCCGTCCGAACGCCGGTCATACGGTCGGCATTGATGTCGGGATTAAGGAATTTTACACCGACAGCAATGGAAATATCGTCCGGAACCCGAAATATCTGGAATGGACGCAGCGCAAACTCGTCCGGGAACAGCGGAGGCTTTCCCGTAAACAAAAAGACTCCAATAATCGCAACAAGCAGCGCATTAAGGTGGCCGGAATCCACGAGAAGATCACAAACCAGAGGAACGACTTTTTGCAGAAACAGTCGACGATGCTCGTCCGTGAAAACCAAACGGTCTGCATCGAAGACTTGAATGTAAAAGGGATGCTTCACAATCACAAACTTGCCAGATCCATCGCAAGCGTCTCGTGGGCAAAATTCTTTTTCATGCTCGAATATAAGTCCGCGTGGTACGGCTGTACCATCGTCCGTGTATCGACGATGTATCCGAGCAGCCAGACGTGCTCCTGCTGCGGATACAAGAACCCGCTGGTGAGGGATCTTTCCGTCCGCAGATGGGAATGCCCCGTTTGCCATGCGACACATGACAGAGACCAAAACGCAGCGGTAAATATCCTCCGGAAAGGACTCACCGCCGCAGTTTAGAAAACATAACAGTACCGTAGGACGTACGGGAATATACGCCTGTGGAGACCGTGTAAAACTAAAGTCCTTTGTGGCAATGTAGTGGTCGCCGAAGCAGGAATCCCCCGGCTTCAGCCGTGGGGAGCGTCAAAATAATGGCTAAATACGCCGAAGGATGATGTGCCTATGACAGATGAAGAGAAGAAGCTGGAGCGGCAGCAGGAGAAAGAGGAACAGCGGGAAAAGCGAAGGCAGGAGCGGCAGAAGATCGCTTCTCTGCACGGGAAGAAGAGGCTCCAGTATCTTTGGGATTATTACAAGGTGTGGCTGGTGTTTCTGGCAATCGCAATTGTCGCGGTCAACATCGCAGTGACGATCGTGAGGGGACTGATGACGAAGACGCTTCTTCAGGTCAGCGCCCTGTCGGCAGACTACAGTGCGGCCGGCGATCAGATGCAGGAGGACTTTTCCTCCTATATCGGCGGGCTGAAGAAACATGAGGAGCTTTCCTTCGATCTCTCCATTGATCTGCATCCGGGCGCTGTCACGCAGGCAGAGCAGGTGGCGGATGTCAAACTTCAGGTCCAGGTTTCCTCCGGAACCCTGGATGCTGTGCTCGTCCCGGACTATGCCTTCTCCTACATCCAGCAGCGGGGGATGCTGATGAGCCTGGATGATGTCCTGAGTCCGGATGAGATTGAGACGTACGGAAAGGCCGGGGATCTGGCCTACGCTTCCGCACCGGATCTTCAGGCGCTGTCTGAGCAGGATGCATCGGAAGCAGGGACGCTGGACCCTGAGGGTGAAAGCACGGTCCGCACGATCACCGCTCTGAGCAGTCTGAAGAACCAGACGGAACCCGGGACGGAAGCCGCCGAAGCAGAAGCCAAAACAGTGGCCGAAACAGCAGCGAATACAGAAGCCGAATCAGATAGCGGGACGGCAGCACCGGCAAGATCAGAGAGCCTGCCGGAGGCAGAAAACGGGACGGAAGCGCCATCAGGCCAGACGGCTGAAATTCATTCAACACCATCTGCGGGCGAACAGATCTATGGCGTCCGGGTCGACGATTCGGGCATCTTGTCAGATTACGCCTGGTACCCGACAGATCAGAAGGTATACTTTGGCATTGTAAGCAACACGCGTCATGAGGATATGGCGCTCACCTATCTGCACTATCTCAAAGGAGCGAACAACAAATGAACGACTTATACAAGGAAATCATGGTGAAACCACGGCCTTCCCAGACCAATGCGCTGAAGAAAGGGCTTCTGATCGCGGCGGCGGTGCTGGTGTTTGCGGCAGGTATGCTGTTTGTTCAGCCGCTTGTCATGCTGGGCGGGATCGTCCTGCTGTTTCTGGAAATCTGGCTGATCTTCCCGCGGTTCAGCGTGGAGTATGAATACCTGTACGTGAACGGGGACATCGATATCGACGAGATCTACAGCAAGAGCACCCGGAAGAGAAAGGGCTCCTATGACAACAGTTCGCTCGTCGTCATGGCGCCGACCGGAAGTGCACATCTGGACGGGTATCAGAACCGTCAGGGCATCAAGATGCTTGATTACTCGAGCCGCGAGCCGAATGTGAAGACCTGGACGCTGGTCTACGGGGATGGCTCTGATCAGAAGATGCTGATTCTGGAGCTTCCG
>Ga0256405_10010029_pt1 | contig 12677 bp, 10 predicted proteins | sample RumenRJG_02DNA_FD_189096 | JGI IMG/M metagenome (GOLD analysis project Ga0256405, IMG submission 189096) | Bovine rumen microbial communities from Lethbridge, Alberta, Canada - RJG_02 | ecosystem: Host-associated > Mammals > Digestive system > Stomach > Rumen | place: Canada: Alberta...
GAAGATGCTGAAACAATAGAAGAGCAAGCTGAAGAAATCACATATTAATATTTATTTTATATAATAAAATAGGGAGTGGAAAACCACTCCCTTTTTAATTGCTAAAATTCACAAATTATTTTCTTGCAACTGCCTTTTCTGCTGCAGATACAATGTCTGCTGTTGTGAGATGATATACCTCACTGAGGTATGCATTCTTACCAACTTGTCCAAATTGATCTTGAACTGCAACTGCTTCAATAATTGTTGGACACTTCTTTGCAGCAACTTCTGAAACTGCAGAATATAATCCTCCAATTACATTGTGGTTTTCACATGTTACAATTGCGCCTGTTTCTTTTGCAGCTTTAACAATTGCATCTTCATCAATTGGCTTCCATGTATGGATGTTTACAACTGCTGCATCTATTCCCTTATCCTTTAGGATATTAGCTGCCTCTATTGCTCTTGAAACCATAATTCCAGATGCAAATAATGTTACGTCTTTTCCATCCTTAATTGGACTTGCTTTTCCAAGTTTGAAGGACTCCATGTCTGCATCTGTGAATACTTGCTCTGTTTGCTTTCTGAACATACGAATGTATACTGGTCCGTAATGGTCTACAATTTGTGGAAGAGCTGCTTTAAACATTGCTGCATCTGTTGGCTCGAAACAAATCATTGTTGGAACTGCTCTCATGATTGCCATATCTTCAAATGGCATGTGTGTGCCTCCGTTTGCCTCTGCACATACGCCTGGGTCTGAACCAACAATCTTTACATTTTGCTTAGCATAAGCAACTGAGATGAATATTTGGTCATAACATCTTCTTGTTGCAAATGGTCCAAATGAAAGTGCAAATGGGATTTTACCCATTGTGGACATACCTGCTGCAACACCAATCATGTTGGATTCTGCAATACCGACATTGACTACTCTGTCTGGGAATTCTTTACCAAAGAATTTGTTTGTTAAATGGCAGGATTGCAAGTCTGCTTCTAAAATGACAATTTTGTCATTTGTCTTGGCTAATTCTGCTAAAGTGAAATTAAACACTTGCCTTAATTCGAGTTCGTCTTTCATTATGCATTCCTCCCTGTTTCTTTACGCCACATTTCTTCTGTAATAGACATACTGTGACAGTTTGCTACTCCTTCTGTGAAGGAAGCACCATATCCCTTAATTGTGTCTAGGATAATCATGCTTGGCTTGCCCCTTGTAGCTTTTGCATTGTCTATTGCATTAGCAATAGCTTCAATGTCGTGACCGTTTACTGTTTGTACATAGAAATTAAATGCTTCCCATTTTGCATCAACTGGTGCAAGTTCGTTAATAACTGAAACTGGACCATCTAATTGCATCTTGTTGTAGTCTAAGAATAGAATGAAGTTGTCTAAGCCGTGAGAACCTGCAAACATGCTTGCCTCCCATACTTGACCTTCATCTGATTCTCCATCTCCGATGAAACAGTAAATTGTTGCTGGATTTTTATCCATTTTTGCAGCAACAGCCATACCTACTGCGCACGAGATTCCTTGACCTAAAGATCCTGCTGTCATATCAATACCAGGTGTCTTGTTCATATCACAGTGAGATGGTAAGTTTGTGCCGTTCTTATTTAATGTATCAATCCAATCTTCTGGGAAATAACCAAGGTCTCTTAATACAGAATACATTGCTGGACCTGCATGTCCTTTGGACATTACAACTCTGTCTCTGTCTTGCTTTTTAGGGTCCTTTGGATCCATATGACCTTTGTCATAATAAATAACTGTTAGAGCATCCATAACAGACATACATCCGCCGATATGCCCTACTCCAAAATGACCAATCATTTCAATACAGTCATCACGGAGTTTTCTTGCTTTAGCTTCTAAATAGGCTAGTTTTTCTTTCTCCATTTTTCGCCCTCCTTATATCCTTTCTATTATAATTTTTTTAGAAAATTATTTCAATATTAAGCCCAAAACTTTCAGTATTGACTTGCTACTCCCTTTAATATTATAATTAATATTAAGCAAATTATAAAACTTTATATAATGGAGGGAAATTTTTATGCAAAGTAATGTCACAGTTCAAGAGCTGAAGACAAAAGCAAAAGAGTTGCGTATTAACATTGCACAAACAACATTTAACGCCACTTCCGGACACGTTGGTGGATCAATGTCATGTGCAGATATGTTAGCAGCACTTTATTTCAAATATCTCAATATCAATCCTGAAGATCCAGATTGGTATGAAAGAGATCGTTTCATCCTTTCAAAAGGACATTGTGCACTTGCTTATGTACCATGTCTTGCAATGAGAGGATATATTGATCTTGATGAAGTATTAAAGAACTTCAACAAGACAGGTTCTGCTTATGGTATGCACCCAGATTCAAAGAAGATTAGAGGTTGCGACGCATCAACTGGTTCATTAGGACATGGTATGCCAATGGCTGTTGGTATGGCACTTGGTCTTCAAATGAAGGGAGTTAACAGCAAAGTTGTTGTTATGACTGGTGATGGTGAACTTCAAGAAGGTTCAAACTGGGAAGCAGCTATGGCAGCTTCTATGTTCAAACTCAAGAACTTCATTTGGATCGTAGACCGTAACAAACTCGAAATCGACGGACCAACAGAAGAAGAAATGGCACTCGAACCATTAGATAAGAAGATCGAAGCTTTTGGTTGCAAGGTCATTAAGTGCAACGGAAATGATATGGCAGAAGTTGACAAGGCTTTAGCTGAAGCTTGGGCAACAGAAGGTCCAGTATGTATCATTTCATTAACCGAAAAGGGTTATGGTATCAAGGAATTCGAAGGAAAACCAAGCTGCCACTACTGTTCATTCGGTGACAACGAGAAAGACTTCCAAGTTTATCTCGATGAAATCAAGTCTAGAGACTAAGGGAGGAAAACTATGGGAACTTCATGGAATACATATGATGCAAATAAAATGTCATCAGGTGCAATGTACGGTAAAACACTAGCTGAACTTGCTGATAAAGACCCTCGTATTATTGGTGTAACCGCAGACCTCGCAAAGTCCACAAACATTGGACTTATTACACAAGGTGGAAAACATCCAGAAAGACTTATCAACGTAGGTATTGCAGAGCAAAACTTATTTGGTGTAGCTGCTGGTTTAGCAAAGGTTGGATATATTCCTTTTGCTTCCACATTCGCAATTTTTGCAGCATTAAGAGGCGGCGAATTCATTCGTACAGATGCTGCATATCAAAAACTACCTGTTAAAGTTATTGCAACACACGGTGGTGTATCATTCGGTGCAGCTGGTTCAACTCACCACTGTATTGAAGACTTCGCAGTAATGCGTGCAATTCCAAACATGACAGTAGATATTCCAGCAGATGCTTATGAAACAGCAAAAGCTATTAGAGCTTGCGTTGACATCCCTGGCCCATTCTATCTCCGTGTTGGTCGTGGTATGGAACCATTACTCCACAACTCCGAAGACGAATTCGATTATGAAATCGGTAAAGCAATGATTCTTAAAGATGGTAACGATGTTACAATTATGTCTTGTGGTATCCCAACTCGTGATGCATTAATCGCAGGAGAAATGTTAGACGAACAAGGTGTATCTGCACAAGTTATTAATATGCATACATTAAAACCAATCGATAAAGAAGCTATTATCGAAGCAGCTGTAAAGACACGTCGTATCGTTACTGTTGAAGAACATAACGTAATTGGTGGTCTTGGAGATGCCGTTGCAGCAGTATTAGCTGAAAGCGGAAAGAGATGTATCTTAACCAAGATTGGTATCCCAGATGAGTTCGGTATTATTGGTAAACCAGAAGACTTATATGCAAAATATAAACTCTCAAGCCAAGGTATCATGGAAACAGTTATGGAACTCATGGGCAAGGAAATTGAAGAAGAAGATTGGTCTGACGAAGACTAATATTGGAGGATAATATGAAAGCAACTGCACAAGATGTCTTAACCACAAAAATTTATTTTATGGCGGCATTCCCTGCATTGAGAATTCCTCTCGAGGAAGATCCTTCATTTGCCAAGAAATTTGAAAAGGTAAACGGTGTTGTAGAATTTAGAGCAGCTGATGATGAAAATCCAGTTGCATGCTACATGGTTTTCTTAACACAAGAAATGGCAGATAAGTCAGTCCAAGGAAAACGTTATAAAGTTTATCAAGGTGAATATCCTGGTTATATAGACATGGCAGACGGTTCCAAGTATGAACCAAAAGTGGTAAAGATGTACTTCAAATCCATTCAAAGTCTTCTTGGAGTATTCAAGGGAGATAAGATGACAGATATGTTAGGTATCATGGGTCCTCTCTTCAAGAATATTACAAATGGTCTAACATTGAATTTCTTATTCTTAATGTTAACATTAATGAAGACAATGCCAAACTATGAACCAAAGGATGATTGGGATAAATACCTTAAGGTAAAACTTTCACTTTCACTTATCACAAGAGCATTAAGCTCTGCAAACAAACTTGGTTGGCCAACAATGCAAGATTTCACTATCAAACAACCAGATAGAACATATCAATTCACAGTTGGTGCAACAAAGGATGCAGATGGAAATGAAAAGTATCCTGGAATCACAGCAAACCTCAGAGTTAAGAACGGAAAGAGTAAAGCAACAAGCGGTCTTGCAAAATACCCATTTGTTTTATTCAAATTCCCTAACCCAGATGGATGTTTACAAGTTCTTAATCCAAAGAACGAATTCGTTGCCAACGTTGAACATGGCTACGTAGAAATTATTGGTGCTGGTGACAGTTACGCTGTTGCATTCAACACAATTATGACACAATGTCAAAATATGTTGATCCCAGCTAAATTCGGTGGCGTACCAATCGGTGCTGAATAAACCAATTAACTAAAATAATTAAGGGACCTATGAATTTCATAAGTCCCTTTTATTTTTGCACTTTTCGATATTCTAATCGGCTAAAATTGGCTTTAAGTCTTCCCTTAACTGCTCTGCACTTGTAAATAAGATGGCATCTATTCCAATCTCATTAGATGCTTTTATATTCACTGGGTTGTCATCTATAAAGATTGCATCCTCAGCTTTATATCCCATTTCATTAAGTGCTAAATTGAAAAATGCTGGATCTGGCTTTGCTAATTTTCTAACAGATGATATAAACATTGCATCAAAGTAATGATATAAATCATCCCTATCAAGTAGCCTTTCTTCAAAGTCTGGTGGTGCATTGGAAAGAAGTCCAACAGCATATCCTCTATCTCTTAATTCATCAATTATGCTAAGTACTCCCTTATCTATCTTTGCAATGTCTAACCATTCCTTTAAGATGACGTCAGGAGCCACACCAGTAACTTTAGCGAGTCTTTCAAACATTTCTCTTTCGGATATCTCACCTTTGTCTGCGCTGCCAACTATGGAGTTTTTAATAGTCATAGCCTTTTCCTTTTCAAAACGCATAGCAAGCCAACCTGGAGATATCTCACAGCATATAACTCCAAAGAAATCAAATAGTACTAATTTTTTGTTTTTCATATTTTATAAATATGAGGCGTCCTTACGAACGCCTCGCATTTTTATTTAAGCCCGAATTATTTAATGAAGTTTGCTTCTGGATGGTTTGCTGCAACTACCTTGTATGCTTCATCTGCTGCATCCCAGCAATATTGAATATCTTCTTGGTCAATTGCGAATGGAGCAAAGTTGTTGTGGTGAGATGCTACGAAGACGCCTCTCTTAACCATTTCAGCACACCATTCTTGATGTAAAATTGTTGATGGGAAGTCGTTTACTAAACGTGCATACCACATTGCTGGTTCACCGGAGATCTTAAGATCGAATCCGTGGTCTTTTGCAACCTTAACCCAACCTGATGTAATAGCTTCACCATTCTTCTTAATGGTTCCTGCATAGTCAACTTCTTTCATCTTCTTAACTGTTGCTAGAGCTGCTGCAATTGGCATTGAGCTTAACCAGTATGAACCTGTATAAGAAATACCTTCTGCTGCTCCTTTGAACTTGTTCTTACCTGTAATCATTGAAACGTTGTATCCGTTTGCAATTGCTTTACAATAACATTGTAAGTCTGCCTCGAATCCAAAGTATTTATCTGAACCGCCAACATCTAATCTGAATGAGCAACGTACGTCGTCAATAATTAATACGATTCCGTTTTCATCACAGATCTTACGAATCTTTTCCCAGTATCCTGGTGCTGGCAATTCACTGTCAACAAATACTGGATGATAGTATGGTGTTGAAATAAATGCTGCAATTTGGCCAGGATATTTCTTTACTAATGCTTCGAATTGTTCTGGCTTGTTCCATTCAACAACTAAGTTGTTGCAAACATCTTCTTCAATAACACCGCCGTATCCGATCTTTTGTGTCCAAGGTGCTACACCATGGTACCAACCTTTTACCATAACGATCTTCTTACGATGTGTATAGTTACGAGCAATCATGACAGCGAATGTTGTTGTATCGCCACCATTCTTTGCGAAGAATGCCCAGTCTGCTGATGGAATGGTATTTACCATATATTCAGCTGTTTCAACCATAATATCTCCTGCAAGAGATGTACAGTTTGCTTTCTTTAATTGTGCTAGAGCTGCTGCATCAATGTCTGGATCATTATATCCTAATGAACATGGACCATATGCACACATTAAATCGATATATTCGTTTCCATCTACGTCCCAAATATGACTTCCCTTTGCTCTATCACTGAAAAGAGGATATGCGCTTACTGGAATCATACAACCTTCCGCAGGACCTAAATGTCCATAAATTCCACATGGAACAACTTTTAATGCTCTTGTGAACAATTCTTGGCTCTTAGCATGATTTGTATAAAGTGGTGCGTTTTTATCGAATTTCATTTTTCTATCCTCCCTATCTTATGCTAAGTAAATACTTACGATGTCTAATAATTTAGACATTTGTTCAAGAATATTTACTGCGCCCTTAACTTCGAATTTGCCTTCGCCCATTCCAGCAAAGCTTGATGTTTGTCCGGATAATAGACTATGTGTGAATTCTAAGTCTGCAAATAGCATTTCTGCTGTAGGTGGTGTTTCTGGTGCACCTTTTGCTGCTTCTAACTTGTGGTCTTTAATGGTAAGTTGGATTTCCATTTCGCCCTTAACGCCTGCCATTAAAACACAGTCTGGCATACGTTTTGCGATAATCTTTCCAACCTTATCACTATTACCAATTTGAGCTAATGCAAAGAATGCTGTGTAAGCTGTTAAAATTGTATTAGTTTTGAAGTAATCTTCATTTGCTAATAATTCTGCTGCTTTGTCTGGTGCTGGTTGTAGATAATAGCTTAATCTGTCTGCAAGTTTTGTGAATGTTCCAAGTAAGAAACCTGCCTTAAATACATTACAGAAGATAGGGATAGTTTTCTCCCCGTCTATTAACTTGTTAAAATGCTCAGCGGATGTAAACCATAATTGTAAGTTTGCTTTGAAACAATTTGGAATAAATGTACATTTTCCATCTTTGAATTCAAGAACTGCTTTACCTACTTCTGGAACACTAAAACCAACTCTGATCTTTTCATCTTTGATCAACTCTTTTGCTTCTGGATCCATTTCGCAAAGATCTTCCAAATTACGTAATACTGCAAAAAGGTTAATCTTGGCTTTTGTAATATTGTCCATAAAAAACAACCTCCTCCCTCATCTTTATCTTCGGTTATAATTATTGTGTTATTACTAATTATAATTTAAATATAATTAAAAATCAACATTCAATATTTCGCTTATAGCATTTGATCTCCATATTTAATCAATTTAGCCTTTCTAAATATCTCGCTTACTACAAAAGATACAACTGCTGGGATTACAAATAAGCACAATATAATTCCAACAACCAATCTCCATGTTTCAAGACCTGCTGCCATAGATGCATCTATTGTGCCAAATACACCAACTAGACCACTTGTTCCCATACCACCACCGGCAGCATTACAACGTAAACCAATTAGTACTGCAACTAAACCTGAGATGGCACTTGCAACAATTTCTGGAACCATGATTATAGGCTTTTTCATGATATTTGGAATTTGAAGCATACTTGTTCCAATACCTTGTGAAATAAGACCACTAACCTTATTCTCTCTAAAGGATGCAACTGCAAATCCAATCATATGAGATGCACATCCTGCAACAGCAGCTCCACCAGCAATTGCAAATACATCTGGTTTTTCAAGCGCAATTGCAGATGTTGCTATACTTACCCAAATTGCCGCAGAAGATGTTGGCATTGTTAATAATACGCCCATTACAACAGCAACAAATATACCAACTATAATCTTAACTGCTTCGCCTGCTTCAATAGCTAAGACTAATGCTTTTGCTATTAAGTCTATGAACTTAATAAATGGCCATGCAATATAAATACCAGCAAGACATACAACAAGCATACCAATTGGTACTAAAACGATATCTAACTTGGTCTTTCCTGCATATAGTCCTGCTATTTCAACTGTTAAGAGAGCAACAACATAAGATCCAATTGGGTTTCCTGGTAATCCCTTTGCAAATATTACAGAGAAATAATCCGCACTCATAGTGCCATCTGTTATTTGCATTGCCCATGCGCCAATTAATCCAGTTACAGCAGCTGTGAATATAACAAGTGGTTTTGCTCCAAGTTTATGAGCAATACCAACACCAATACCAACGCCCATCATAAGTTTTGCAAGGTTTGCAATAGTCTTTAGAATATAAGCGAAAGTATTATCTCCACACCAAGATGCAATTTGTGCCAAGATTGTTCCTGCAATTAACGTGCAAAAAAGACCTTGTGCCATTCCGGTAAAGGCATCAATAAAGTATCTTTTAAGATACTTTTTAATGATATCTTTTGCTGTCTTTCTTTCTTGTGGTTGTTGTGCTAAAATTTCAGATTCACTTTGAGGTGCTCCCTCCACATCTTTTGGAGGCTTTGCTTCATTAGACTCTGCTTCAACCCATTGTTGGATTTCCTCTCCTTCGCAGAGTGTTTCTTTTTCTTTATTAGACATTTTTTCCTTGTGGTATTTAGGTGGCCTCGCCTACCATGAATACCATATATTTAATAATGCAGACTTTATCGTCGCACCCTTAAAAACTACATATTATCCTTTACAAGGATATTTTGGATTGTTTGCATAGTCAAATCATAAAGGTTTTGAATAGTATCTGTAGTTACAAGTGCGTTATTGCTTGTTGTTGGTTCTCTACCAAAAATACTAACTGCCTCTATTCTTTGATTATCAAACGATGTTGCTATATGTCCGTGTTGGTTATTTATAATATCCTTTTCTATCTCAAGAGGTATCTTTAGCTCTTGTGAAGCCTTCTCTACAGCATATACCATATCTTGGCTATATCTTGCCTTTCTTAAGATATCAGACTTTGCTAGGAATAAATCACCGCTTCTAATTTCATCTAGACATACAACTTTTGCTTTTGTGAAATTCTTATCTCTTGCAAGATGTCTTTCAACAAATGCTTTAGACCCTGCGTGTCCTGAGTTCTCTCCACCAAAGGAAACGTATACGAATCTTGTATTCTCTGGAAGAGTATTTCTCATACCATACAAATTAGCAAATACAGCAAGAGCAACTGAAGATCCTATGCAGTTATTCTCTCTAGCATGTACTGCGAACAATGAATAGTGTGTTGCAAAGATAAACAATGCAAATAATGAAAGGATACCTGGGATTAAAGCAAGGGCCACAATCTTACCTGTTGTATCTATGCCTGTTCCCATCTTAATAATGCAGAAAAGCATGAATATAAACATGAAGATTGGAGTATAGTATAAAGATATCTTTTTTAAGATATCATTATTTTCGAAATAAGTGCCTGGAAGAGAGTCATGGTTTGCGCATACAATTATAGTTTGGTTTGGCTCTGCGTTTTCTGTAGATTTTAGACTATATTTATATGGTGTTGTAAACTCTGTTTCAACGTTATAACAAGCTTTCTTTGGAAGTAAGAAATTGAACTTATCTACGCCAAAGAACATAGCAAGGAAAATGCCCATTCCTGTACCAAATAGTACAAGAGCTAGTAATGTTAAAATAATACCTGCTGTTGGATGTCTTTGGAAAGAAACGAAATAAATAAGATCGCAAATAAGAAGCCAGATAGCCATAAAGAAATAGCATCTACGCCCTAGAAGTGGTCTTGCATAGAAAGGTTCTAGTCTTGCCTTAAAATCGCTATTTGCTGAAGCAATAATATCTCTTATCTTTCTTGCTGCTGCCGTTTCAGAAGGTTCGGATGTTAATCTCTTTTGTTCTTTATCAAGCTGACTAGCAAAATTTTCCACAAATATAACTCTTGTGGACTTATCCTCTTCAACCTGATTTTCAATTATCTTATTCTCTTCTTCCATACGCACACATTTAATAGTTAATATTATTATACATTTAAATATAGAAAAATCAATAAAAAGAACCCAGGCGGTTAAGCCTGGGCCTTAATATCATAGAATTAAATTCCAATGATTAATTTTAATGTGCTGCTATAACAACCTTGTATGAATCACCCATGATTGAGTATTCATCTGTTCCGTTTACTGTTAAGACATCATTTGCAATTGCATATGTTGCTAAATCTGAGTAAACACCTGTTGAGCTTAATACGTAGCAATGTGTTGCATCTACTAAGATGATTGCACCCTTTGTATATGAAATACCAGTGTAATATCCTTTTGCATTTGTTGTTGCTGGTACATATGTTGTACCTACTTCGTTTGCAATATAGTAGAAGTCTTTGTTGATACCATGTCCTTCATAGTTTGTAGTTGTGTTTGGACCCATACCGAATGCTGCTTTGAATAATGCGTAGAACTTGTCATCTAAGTTAACTACAACTTTATTTCCATCTGCAATTGCTGAAGTATCAATTGCTGTTACAGCATATGCATCGTCAGAACCAGAGAATGTGTAGTTGACATATCCTGTTGTTGACTTGCCTGCAAGTTTAACATCACATGATAAGTTGCCTGTTGCTCTATTAAGAGTAATCTTGAGACCGCTATCTGTTCCTGTTACATATTCAATAGCATTTGCAGCTGTCTTTCCATTGATTAATGTTGTTCCATCAATGAACTTAACGAACCATGAAATTGCTGAATTTGCAACATAACTTGCTGAATCAACTTTAACTGTATCGTTATCATAGTTGTAATATTTGTCTGCAGTATTTGTTTCAAATGAAAGCTTTAATGTTGCACTCTTGCCTGTTAAGAAGTTCCAGATTAATAATGCATCTGCTTTAGAAATCATCTTACCAGAAACTGCATAATACTTCTTAGCTGCGATTGCATCTGCTAATGAAATCTTATTGTTTGTAGCATCTGTTGCTTCATCAATGTACTTATTAGTAATGCCAACACCATCTTCATAGAGTGGTAAGTAACCATGTTTTGTTAAGTCTAATAAGATGCCATCGTTTGTGCACATAAAGAGTGCCATCATTTCGTCAACACTTGCTGGTGCAGCAACGTCTTCCTTTGTCTTTTCAATGCTTTCGATAGATGCTTTCTTGAATACGCTCTTTAATGTTGCAGCGATAGATGATAATTCGATGCTGTAGTCTTTATCTTTTTGTGCAGCTGTTCCTGCATACTTGATAGCCTTTAATACTACTGTTGCAGTTTGCTTAATATCTAATGACCAAGCATATTGACCCTTTTCATATGTATATGAACCGAGTTTATATTTATCACCTGCATATGTTGTTAATTCTGCTGCTGCTGCTGGCTTTTCTTTATCTGAACCTGTTGCGAATCCGCTGAAGATTGCATAGAATGCACCCTTTGCGAGAGTTGCAATATCAACACCTGTGATAGAGATTGCCTTGAAGTTTGCGTTTACATCAGCAACTGTTGGTTTAGCTTTTCCACCGAACATTTCTGTACGGATTTCGTCTGCCATATCACCAAAGATCTTATATGCAACAATAGCATCTTCACCAACTGAAGCTTTCTTAATTAAGTCACAAAGTGGGCTTAATGCTTCAACTGCGATTGCTTTATTGTTTGCTGTAGATAAATCTGTCTTGAGTGTTAAGACATTGTCTTTATATGTTGCTGTTAAAACTTCTTCTGGAGATGAACCATTGATATCGTTTGTGATTGTTAATTTAGCTGCTGTCTTGTTAGCTGTCTTTGCGCCAGTTAAATCAATAGTTGCATCTAAGTTAATCTTAACTTTACCAATCTTAATGTCAGCTGTATCTGGATTGAGATCTGGGTCTAATTCAATGCCCCATAATGATGCATCCATATATCCTTCGAATGCAATCTTAGCATAAGATTTGTATGAGCTTTCTTTATTTAATACTGTTGTTGCAGCAGCTGTTGTCTTCTTGATTGTTAAATCTGTGATAGAAATCTTGATTTCAGCATTAGATAAATCTTTCTTACCTGCAATAGTGATAATTAAATCATCAATTGCACCAGCTGATGTAACATTATATGTTAAGCTTAATGATGAGATAGACTTGAATAAGTTATCTGTTAAGTTGTTTAATAATGTTGTAGCTGTTGTGGATAATTTATTTGCTGTGTATGTCTTTGAACCATCTGCATTTGTATATTTCTTACAGCTTGAAGATTCAACAACAACACCACCCATTGCCTTTAAGATTGAACCTAAAGAAGATGTGTCTGTGCCTTTACCTAATAAACCTTCTGGTAAGCTATCAAGAAGTGAAGCA
>Ga0256405_10010030_pt1 | contig 12677 bp, 10 predicted proteins | sample RumenRJG_02DNA_FD_189096 | JGI IMG/M metagenome (GOLD analysis project Ga0256405, IMG submission 189096) | Bovine rumen microbial communities from Lethbridge, Alberta, Canada - RJG_02 | ecosystem: Host-associated > Mammals > Digestive system > Stomach > Rumen | place: Canada: Alberta...
TAGGAAACGTCCGCGCCCCGGGAGCGGAGATAGAGAAAGAGCGTGCTGACCGAGGTAACGCCGTCCACGTCGTAGTCTCCGTAGACGCGGATCTTCTTCCCCTCCCTCAGCGTACGCTCGACGGTATCGACCGCCCGCCGCATATCGGGGAGGAGGAAGGGATCGTGCAAAATCTCTTCCTCCGCGCGGAGAAAGGCGTTCGCCTGCTTTGCGTCGCGGTATCCGCGTGCGAAAAGCAGCGAAGCAAACGCGCGGGAAACGCGCAGATCCGCCGCCAGAGCGTCGACCTCCGCCGACTCCCGCCGCTCCTCCGCGCCCTCGCGCAGAGTCCATTTTTTTGTCTTTTTTTCCAAAGCTCTGCCGTTCACCGATCCGGGCCCTCGTCTTTCTCCCTGTCCGCGGCAGGGCAAAGGATCTCCGTGACGCGGATGTCGCAGCGGCCGGCGAGCGCCAGGCGGGAATACAGGAAAACGCCGATCATGGCAAGGAGAAAGCCGCCGGCGCCCGCGGCGATCCGGATCTTCTCCTCCCCGCCGGCAAGGAAGGCGGCAAAATAGCCCGCCGCCGCCAGAAGGAGCGGAAGGAGGAAAACGAGGATCGCGTAAAAAAGCGTGCGCCCGGAGGACGCCTCCACCGAGACGAGGTCCCCCTCCTGTGCGCCGGCGTCGTTGCGGGCTTTTGCCTGCATCGTGTTTTTCCCGCCGAGCAGACTGCAGGCGGTACATCCTTCCGCCGCCCGGTGACATCCGTCACAGGCGGAGGAGCGGACCGCCTCCACGACGGCGTATACGCCGTCCGTTTTGATCACAGTCGCATTCTGCTGCATATCAGTCTCCCAGTAAGATCTTTTCCGCCACCCGGAGCCCGTCCGCGGCGGCGCTGGTGATCCCTCCGGCGTAGCCCGCTCCCTCCCCGCAGGGGTAGAGATTGGACAGGACGGGGGACGCGAGAGTTTCCGGATCCCGCGGGATCCGGAGCGGAGCGGAGGTGCGCGTCTCCGCCGCCGTCAGGACGGCGTCCGGCGCGTCGAACCCCGCGAGCGTCCCGCCGAAGGCGGCGAGACCTCCCCGAAGGGCCCGTGTAACGAAGGAGGGGAAAAGCGAGCCGAGATCCGCCGCGCGGCACCGGCCGCCCATATAGGTCGGACGGACGCGCGAGGGCGCGGTCCCCGACAGTCCCCGCATCAGATCCCCGACGGTGGAAACGGGAGCGAAATACCCCCCGCCGCCGAGCGTGAAGGCGCGACGCTCCAGTTCCCGCTGGAAGGCGACCGCCCCCTCCGGGGTACCGCCGCAATCCGAGGGAAAGACGGAAACGGCCACGGCCGCGTTGGAGTTGACGCCGTCGCGCGCAAAGGGGCTCATACCGTTGGTGACGACGCCGCCCGCCTCCGTCGCGGCGGCGACGACCTCCCCGCCCGGGCACATACAAAAGGTGTAGACTCCCCTGCCGTCCACGCGGTGGGAGAGGTTGTACTCGGCGTGACCGAGCGCCGAATGTCCGGCAAGCGCGCCGTACATGGCGAGGTCGATCTCCGCCGCGGTATGCTCGATCCGCACCCCGACGGAAAAGGACTTTACCTCGAGAGGGACGCCCCATCGCGGGAGGAAAGCGTAAACGTCCCGCGCGCTGTGTCCGCAGGCGAGGACGAGAGAGGAACAGGGGATCTCTCCGCCGGTCGTCCGCGCGGCGGCGATACGCCCGTCCGAGACGGAAAAACCGGTGAGAGCGGTGTGATAGAGGATCCTGCCGCCGAGCGCGGCGATCCGTTCCGCCGCCCGCTCGATCAGGGCGGGGAGCCGGTCGGTCCCGACGTGCGGCCGGGCGCGGCTGAGGATCTCGCGCGGCGCGCCGAGGGAGCAAAGCTCCTCCAGAACGAAGCGGCAGCGGGGGTCGTTCACCCTTGTGACGAGCTTCCCGTCCGAGAAGGTGCCGGCGCCGCCGGCGCCGAACTGGACGTTGCAGTCGGGGTCGAGCCGTCCCGTCCGATAAAAAGCGTCGCGGGCGGCGATCCGTTCCCGGACCGTACCGCCCCGCTCGAGGAGAACAGGCCGCATCCCCTTCTTTGCCAGGAGGAGAGCGGCGAACAGCCCCGCCGGACCCATGCCGACGATCAGCGGCGGTCCCTCCGGCGGCGCCTCCCTCTCCGGAAAACGCGAAAGATCGTAGAAAGCGCCGCCCTCGTTTGCGTGCAGGCGGGCGAGCAGCGCTTTTTTCTCCTCCTCCCCGGCGGGGAGAGGATCCTCCGTCCGCGCGCGGACGGACCAGACGAGCCGGACGTTATGTTTGCGGCGGGCGTCCACCGCGCAGCGGTAAACGGACGTCCCGCTCGCGCGGAGACCGTTTTCCCTCAGCCGCTTTTCGGCAAGGGCGCACGCCTCCGCCTCTCCCCCGTCCGGCGGGAGGACCACGTCGTTTAAGATCAGTTCGGCCAAATCAGTTCTTCTTCACGGTGACGTAGTAGGTCCCCAGCTCGTAAACGAAGCTGCTCGCCACCGCGACGTTCGCCTCCACTTTGATTTCTCCCGTTCCCGTCAGCTTGGTGAGATCCACGGTGACGGTCACGTCCTTCGCTTCGATCTTGTCCATGATCGTCGTCGGTCCCCGCAAAAGGATCTCCAGACTCTTTGTCACAAGCTCATAGCCGTTTCCGAGCTTCTTGATATCGGTCACGGTGACGGTCTTTTGCGAGGTGTTGGTGTTCTCCACCGTGACGGTGGCGGCGGTCACACCGTCGACCAGCGTCGTCTTCTCCGGCACCGAGATCGCGATGCTGCGCGTGATGTCGGAGGTGATCTGTTTTTCATCGAGCGTGTCAAGCAGGATGAAGTCGACCGATTCCAGCGCGCCGCGCTCCCCCTTGAGGGTGACGGACGCCGGCTCGATCGTCACTTTACAGTAAAGATTGTTGAAGTAGCCGTACCGGTAATCCACCTTCAGCGGGACCGTCTTTTTTTCATAGACCGGGACGGTGACGGAGACGCTGCCGCTGCTGAGGGCGAGATAGGGATTTTCGATCGGCTCGCCCTCCGAGTCCACCAGCGTCACGGTATCGACCGCCACAACGGAGCCTGTCAGCTCCCCGAGGGACAGCGAGACGCGCGCGGAGGCGACCGTTTCCAGCACGGCGGAGGGGCCGCTCACGGTGATCTCCGCGGGGCTGGCGACCGGGTCGCCGATCTCCCGCTCCGTCCCGTAAGAGGCGGAAACGATCCTCGGCTCCACCCGGACCGTCTTTGTCGCAACGTAGTCCACCTCCACCTGGACGGAGGAGGGGTAGCAGCTGACAAAGGTGAGCCGCTCCGGGAGCCGGACGGAAACGTCGAGGGAATGCGCGCCGGGCTCGGTGATCGCGCCGACGTCGACGGAGGCGGAGATATCCTCCGCCGTGTATTTGGCGATATCCGATTTTTTGCCCTTGACCTTGACCTCCACCGAGGCGTTCCAGCCGCCGATCACCGAGAGGGAATTCGTCTGGGAAAGACGGGAGGTATTCTCAATCTCGATCGCGACGCGGGCAAAGGTCTCCTCGTACTCGGGACTCTCCGTCTGCATGACGTAGAGCCAGGCGGAGACGGCGATGACGAGACAGACGATGAAAGCGACGACGTTGACGACGCGGGAGTAGCCGCCCGGAGTCCGCTCCCCTCTCCCGCCGGGAGATTTTTTCTCTTCTGCGTTCATATCAGGCGTCCTCCCCCTTTTCTCCGGCGGCGCCGGGCTTCTGTTCATGCTTCTTGATCCTGCGGAACAGATCGGTATCGGAAAGCTCGCGGGTCAGCTTTTCGTTGAGGGTCCGGAAGTTGTAGCGGCGGGTCATCTCCCCGCCGATCACGACGGAGATGATCCCCGTCTCCTCCGATACGCAGACGACCACGGCGTCGCTCGCCTCGCTGATGCCGATCGCCGCGCGGTGGCGGGTGCCGACCTCTTTGGTGATATCCGGGTTCTGGGAGAGGGGGAGATAACAGTTGGCGGCGCAGACGCGGAAGTCGCGGATGATGATGGCGCCGTCGTGCAGGGGCGCCCCCTCGTAAAAGATGTTGCGGATCAAGTAGGAATTGACGTTCGCGTCCACGGGGACGCCGGTCCGGATGATGTCGCCGAGCTTGGTATTGCGCTCGATGACGATCAGCGCGCCCGTGCGGGAACGGCTGAGCTCAGTCGCGGCGGTGCAGATCTCGTTGACGGCGCCGTTGAACGCCGCGAGATCCTTCGACTCGGAGAGGCTCTTGATCCCGCGCAGAGGCTGGGTCCCGACCTTTTCCAGCGCCTCGCGCAGCTCAGGCTGGAAGAGGACGAGCAGCGCGATGATCCCGACCTGTACGACGTTCTGCAAAAGGAAACGCATCGTATTGAGCGCGAGGACCTCGCAGAGCAGGAGGAGAAGGAGGACGAACAGGACGCCGGAGGCGAGCTTGCCCGCCCGCCGGTCCCGCAGGAAGCGGTAGCAGAGATACAGCAGCGCCGTCAGCAGGAGGATATCGAGGACGTCCGTCCATTTCATCATCTTCAGCTGGCTTGCCATATTGGTGAAAAACGCGGAAAAATATTCCTTGATCGCTTCCATAGAGATCCCCCGTCACGCTTTTTTGCGCCGGAAAGCCGACGCGCACGACTATGTAAAATTAAGTATAACATACTATATTGCGAATGTCCAATAGTTTCCGTAAATTTTTTTCTTCCCGCCCCGCTTTTTTCGCGCCCCTCCTCCGGAGGAAAGGAAAGTGTTGATTTTTTCCCGATCCGTGGTATACTGGATATGTCTGAAAGATCGGAGGGGACTATGCGTTATACCGTGCAAAAGGAGCAGGACGGCGTCCGCCTGCGCACGCTGCTGCGCAGCCGGCTCCACTGCTCCGCCGAACTGCTCAAAGACCTCAGACGCTCGGAGACCGGCGTCCTGGTGGACGGAAGACCGCGCTTCATGCGCGACCCGGTCCGGGCGGGCGAGACCGTCTCGGTCGACTGCGACAGGGAGACCGAGACCGCCGACCTTTTTCCCGACGATCTCGGGATCCGCGTCCTCTTTGAGGACGGGGCCCTGCTCCTGCTCGAAAAACCGGCGGGCATCCCCACCCATCCCTCGCGCGGGCATCCGCGCGGCACGCTGGCAAACGGCGCCGCCTTCCTCTTTTCCGAGCGGGGCGAGCCGTTCGTCTTCCGGCCGATCACGCGGCTGGATACCGACGTCTCCGGCGTCGTCCTCTGCGCCAAAACGAAATACGCGGCCTCCCGCCTCTCCGCCATGATCGCCTCGGGCGGGATCGAAAAACGCTATCTCGCGATCACGGACGGCGTCCCGGCGGAGGAGAGCGGCAGGATCGAGGGCTATATCCGGCGCGCGGAAGGACCCGGGATCCAACGCGTCTTTTCCTTTTCCGATCCCGTCGGGAAGTACGCCCGCACCGACTACACGGTCCTGGCAAAAGACGGGCGGGGGGCTCTCCTGCACGTCTTTCCCCGCACCGGCAGGACCCACCAGATCCGCGTCTCCCTCGCGGCGATCGGCTGCCCGATCGAGGGAGACGGCTTTTACGGAGAGAAGGACGGCGCCTCCCGCTGTATGCTCCACGCCCGGGAGATCCGCTTCCCCCACCCGCTGACGGGGGAACCGCTCGCCGTCGCCTGCCCGGCGGAAGAACGGCTGGCAAAAGAAGCAAAAGAAAGGTTCGGTACCGTCCTATGAACACATCGGCGCAACCCCCGGAGGAAAAGGCCGGATCGGCCGGATCCGCCCCCGGAAAAACCTCCCGCGCCCGGCTCTTTTTCCGTCCCCTCCTCCTTGTCTCGGCGGGGCTCGCGCTCCTCTCCCTGATCCTGCGGATCGTCGCCTCCCGCTCCGCCGCCTTCGCCGATTTTTTCACCGATCATATCGCCTCCCTTCCCCGGATGCTGCTCGGCAAGCTCACCTCGCTCCTCCCCTTCTCCCTCGGGGAGACGCTGATCCTGCTCTCCCCCTTCTTCTTCGTTGCTTTTCTGATCGTCGCGTGGGAGAAGCTGGCGGAGAGAGGCGGTTTTCTGCGTCTCTCCTCTCTCCTGCTCTCCGTCGCGCTCTGCCTCTATACCTTCTCCGTTTTCACCTTTTTCTGCGGGTATCAGACCAGCACGATCGACCGCCGGCTCGGGATGGAGAAACGGCCGGTCAGCACCGACGAGCTATACGGGACCGCGATGCGGCTCGCCGAGGAAGTGAACCGACTTTCACCCGATCTCGACTATGCGGACACCGGCTTTTCCGTGATGCCGCACTCCCTCGACGAGCTGAGCGGAAAGCTGTGCGACGCCTACGCCTCCCTCCACCTCCGCCATCCCTTTCTCCAAAGCTTCCGTACCCGCGTAAAGCCTGTTGCATTCAGCGTTGCGATGTCCTATATGCACACGACCGGCATCTACTTCCCCTTCACCGGAGAGGCGAATCTCAATATCGATTTCCCCGATTATTCCCTCCCCTACACCGCCGCGCACGAGCTCTCGCATCAACGGGGCGTCTCCCGGGAAGATGAAGCGAATTTCATCGGCTTCCTCGTCTGTATGGAGTCCTCCGATCCTTATATCCGGTACAGCGGCGCGCTCGGCGTCCTCGAATACGTCCTGAACGCCCTCTACGGCGCGGACTCCGCCCGCTACCGCGAGGTCTACGGCGCGCTCCTGCCCGCGGTACAGGGGGAGCTGCGCGCCTACGCCGCCTTCTTTGAGAAGTACCGCGAGTCGACCGCGGCGACCGTCAACGAGGCGATCAACGACTCCTACCTCAAATATCAGGGCACGGAGGGGACAAAAAGCTACGGCATGGTCGTCGATCTCGCCGTCGCCTACTACCGCGCGGCCGACGGGGAAAACTGACCCGCACCGATCCCGCGCCGCGCCGTATACTGTCAGTAAACGACGCTCTTTTTCGGAAAATTTTGAAAAACCTCTTCCCTTTTCCGGAAGGCTGTGTTATAATTAGACGATAATAAAACATCCTCTCGCGGAAGACCGCCGTTTCACGCCGGTCTTTCCCGCTTTTCCTTTTCAAAATTCAGAAAGGAAGCGCGATCAGCGCGATTGATATGGACAAAATCGTCATCAACGGCGGTAAAAGATTACAGGGCTCCGTCCCGATCAGCGGATTCAAAAACGCCGCCCTCCCCATTCTGGTCGCCACCGTCCTCACCGGGGACGTCTGCGTGATCGAAAACGTCCCCTCCATCAGCGACGTGGAGATCACCCTCCAGATCCTCCGGGCGATGGGCGCCTCGGTCCGCATGACCGGCAAAAACACCGTCGAGATCGACACCCGCCGCGTCCGGCAGGGGCAGACCCCGCCCGAGCTGATCGGCAAGATCCGCGGCTCCACCTACTTTATCGGCGCGGAGCTGGGGCGTTTCGGCCGGGCGCACGTCGGCTGGCCCGGAGGCTGCGACATCGGCAACCGCCCGATCGACCAGCACGTCAAGGCCTTTGAAGCGCTCGGCGCCACCGTCACGACCGACAGCGGGTTTATCGACGCGGAGGCGAAAAACGGTCTGCACGGCAGTTCCGTCTACTTCGACTCCACCTCGGTCGGCGCTACCGCGAACCTGATCCTCGCCGCCGTTACGGCGGAGGGGACCACGATCGTCGACAACGCGGCGAGAGAGCCGCACATCGTCGACCTTGCCAACTTCCTCAACACCTGCGGCGCAAACATCACCGGCGCCGGCACGGACGTAATCAAGATCAAGGGCGTGGACACCCTCCACGGCTGCTCCTACAGCATCATCCCTGATATGATCGAGGCAGGCACCTTCATGATCGCGGCGGCGGCGACGGGCGGACGCGTCCGCATCGACGGCGTGATCCCCAAGCATATGGAATGTCTCTCCGCCAAGCTGGAGGAAATGGGCGCCCAGATCGAGGAGGTGGACGACTCCATCCTCGTCTCCGCCGACAGGCGGCTGGATAAGACCACCGTCAAGACCCTTCCCTACCCCGGCTTCCCGACCGATCTTCAGCCGCAGATCGCCACGCTGCTCTGCCTGTGCGACGGCGTGAGCCACGTGACCGAAACGATCTTTGAAAACCGGTTCAAATACATAGACGAGCTGCAGAAGATGGGCGCGAACGTCCGCGTCGTCAACGGCAAGACCGCGATCATCGAGGGCGTCCCGCAGTTCTCCGCCGCGACCCTGCGCGCGATGGACCTGCGCGGAGGCGCCGCCCTGATCATCGCCGCTCTGGCGGCGGACGGCGTATCGAGCATCGTCAACATCGGCTCGATCGAACGCGGCTACGACAACATCTGCGGCAAGCTCGCCGCCCTCGGCGCCGATATCCGAAAGGTGACCGAGCCAGACGACGCGACCGTCGCCGTCTGACCCTCCCGGTCCCTTTGCGCGCTCCCCTTCGGGAGCGCGCTTTTTTTCTTTTATAAAATCACCAAAAATTCACGAAAAGGACTTTATTTTTTCATTCAGTCACGCTATAATAGAATCAGGATACAAGGAAAGGAGATGAAAGGACTGCCCCGCGTCGTCACGCCCTATTATTTGAAAGAAAGGACCGGTACCCTTTATGAAGCTTACGTTTATCGGCAGACAGATGACAGTAGGAGAAGATCAGAAGGTCCTCGCGGCAAAAAAGCTTGCCAAACTCGACAAATTTTTCGGACCGGACGGAGAAGCGACCGTCACCTTCCGTTATAAAAAAGATAAGGAGATCATCGAGATCACCATTCCTTACGGCGGCGTTCTCTTCCGCAGCGAGGAAGAGGACGTCACCTTCCAGAACGCGCTGGATTCCGCGCTCGATACCCTGACCCGCCAGATCCGCAAAAACAAGACCCGGCTGGAAAAACGCCTGCGGGACGGCGCCTTCCCCGAGGGGGAGCCGGCGGAGGAAGAGGAGGAGACCTTCTTCGATATCCGCACCAAGACCTTCCCCGCCAAGCCGATGTCGGTCGACGAGGCGATCCTGCAGATGAACCTGCTCGAGCATCAGTTCTTCGCCTTCTCAAACGCGGAAGACGATAACCGCACCTGCGTGGTCTACCGCCGCAAGGACGGCGCGTACGGGCTCCTGATCCCTGAATAAATCAAAAAGCGGCGCTCTCCGGAGCGCCGCTTTTTTATGCGGTTTTTCTTCTCTCCTTCTGTTTTTTTACAGAGTGCAACAAAAAAAGTCCTTTTTTACGGACGCGGTTTGCGCTTTTTCGCGCAAAGAGCGGGGTAAAATGTTGGCAGTAAGACGTTTTGCGCTTATCACGCCAAAAAACGCAGGAGGACTTGAGATCATGTTGCTTTTTGAAAGAAAAAAACAGGACGAGCGCCCCGAAGAAACCAGACGGCAGGAGGGCCGTTCCTACGGCGGCTTTGCGGTGGCGGCGCCGGCGGGCGCCGCCGTCTTCGGGATCCCCCTGGAGCGGATCCAGCCAAACCCCTCGCAGCCGCGCCGGATCTTCTCCGAGGCGGCGATCGCCTCGCTCGCCGACAGCATCCGGCAGTACGGACTGATCCAGCCCGTCACCGTCCGGCCGAGCGGGCTCGGCGGTCCCGATCCCTGCTACGAGATCGTGGAGGGGGAGCGGCGCTTCCGCGCCGCCAAGCTCCTCGGGCTGCGCGAGATCCCGTGCATCATCGTCAACGCGGACAGCCGCCGCAGCGCGGAGATCGCCCTCGCGGAGAACATGGTGCGGGAGGACCTCAATATGTTTGAGGAAGCGAACGCCATCGCCTCCCTGATGGATATCTATTCCCTCTCCCGGATGGACGTGGCGAAAAAACTCTCCTGCAGCGAGGAAGAGGTGGGGCGCCGTCTCGCCGTCCTGCGGCTCTCGCAGGAGGAGCGCGCCGCCGTGATCTCCAACTGCCTCTCCCGCCGGCACGTCGCGGCGCTGCTGCGCCTCAAGAGCGACGAGCAGCGCCGGATGGCGCTCAAGCGGATCTGCTCGGAGGGGATGGGAGGCGAGGCGACCGAGCAGTTCGTCTCCCGGATCCTCGAGGGATCGCCCTCCGACACCGAGCGCGCAAAAGAGGCGCGGGAGGGAAAACAGATCCTCGTGCTGCACGACGTGCGCCTCTTTTTCAATACCCTTGACCGCGCGATCGAGGTGATGCGCGGCGCGGGAGTGAACGTACAGACAGAACGCACCGACCGCAAGGGGGAGACGGAGATCCTGATCCGCATCCCCACCGTTCCTCCGAAGCCGAAAGCCTCGTGAAAAGAGAAGACCGCCCGCGCGGTCTTCTCTTTTTTTCTCCGGCCGAGAGGTATAAAAACTTAAAAAAAGTCGAAAAAAACGCATTGTAATAGAAAGGAAAAAACGCTATAATCGTATCAGAGGAAAAACGCCGTTCCGGCATAGCCTCCAAACAGATTTCGATAAGGAGTCACATAATGAAACGCAGATTCAAGCTCCATTCCCTCTTCTTTGCGGGAACGCTGCTTCTCTCCGCCTGCACGGCGGGCCCCGTCGATCCGCCCGTCACCTCCGGCGGAGAGACCACCGCCGGGACGGCTCCGATCACGGTCCCCTTTGAGGCGCCGGAGGACACCTCGCTCGTCTTCTCCTCCTCGGACGCGAACGCGAAGGTGAAGCCCCTCTACGGCTCGATCCTCTTTGAGAACGGAGAATTCCGCACGGCGAAGGATAAAAAAGGCGACTACTCCACCCTCTTTTTTGACACCGGGAAGCTCGACGACTTCACCGTGGAGTGCGACTTTGTCGATCACCGCACGGGCTGCGGCCTGATCTTCCGCGCAAAGGAGGAAAAGATCAGCGCAAGGAGCGCCGACTCCTTTTACGGATATCTTGCGTTCATCCACAAGGACGGCGTGACCGCCGCCCTCGGCGCCGCCTCCGACGACGGAGGCTGGAAGGGCAACTTCTTCGTCTCGGAAAAAGCCGTCACAAAGCCCGGGACAAGCCTCCACCTGCGCGTGCTGGCCGTCGCCGACTATATCGTCTACACGGTGCGCGACAACGCGACGGGGGAGGAGGTCTTCCGCTCCGAGTACCGCCTCGGCGACAGCAAAAACGACGTCCTCTCCGCCCGGTCCGGCGTGATCGGTCTGCGCCTCTACAACGACGGAGGCCTCGGCTATGTGAAAAATCTGGAGATCCGCTCCCTCAAGCCGGTCGCAAAAGCGCTGACGCTGGAAAAGGGAAAATCCTTTACCGCTACCCTCACGCCCGGAAAAACGGAACGGCTCACCGTCCTCTCGGAGAGCGGCGCCGGGTACGCCTTCCACCTCGACGCGGACTCCGACACCGTCCTTGTGACGCGGGAGACCGGCTGGTCCTCAAAATACGCGGCGCGTTACTGTCTGCCGATCACGGAAGGAAAAGAATACCCCGTCGGCGTCACCCTCTCGGACGGGGTCTGCCGTTTCTTCTTCTCCTACGAGGACTACCCTCTCTTTGAAGGGGCGATGACGGATAAAGAGGCCGCCGTCAGCGCGTCCTTCTCCTTTACTCCCGTCCTCGCCGACGCGCCCGCGGCGCCCGAAAAGACCTATAAAAATCCCGTCACGGCCGGCGCCGACCCCGTCGTCCTCTATGATAACGGTCTTTATTATCTCTATACCTGCAATTCCAAGACGGCGTTCGTCCAGACCTCTCCCGATCTCGTCTCCTGGTCGGAGAAGACGGTCTGTCTCTCCTTCAAAGAACAGATCCCTTCGCTCACCCTCGCCATGTCTCCCGTCATTCTGAAATACGACGGGATCTATTACCTCTGGTTCTGCACCAAAACGCAAGGGCAGTCGGACGCGCGGACCCGCTACGCGACCGCCTCCTCCCCGACGGGTCCCTTCACGATGAAGGGAGAAAAAGACGTCCTCAACAACGCGACGGAGATCGCCGGGTTCCCCTTTATCGACGACGACGGGAAGCTCTATCTGACGCATACCCGCTTCGGCGGCGGCAACCACGTCTACGTCCAGGAGATCAAAGCGGAAAACGGCACGCTCTCCGCCGTTTCAGCCGCCAAAGCCGTGATCCATCCGGACAGCTGGTACGAGATCGACGACTACGGCAAGATCGCCGAAGGCGGCATGATCGTCAAGCATAACGGGCTTTATTATATGCTCTACGCCGCCGGACACTACAAGGGACACTACGGCATCGCCTGCGCCGTCAGCAAAAGCGTCTACGGTCCCTATCAAAAATCCGGATATAACGAGATCCTCTCCTTTACCGCCGCCGCGGACGGCGTCGGCTCCAGCTGGGTCATCCCCTCCCCCGACGGCAGCGAGCTCTTCGTCGTCTACCACCGCCACACGACGGTCGGCAACGAGGGCGCGAACCGCAGCGTCTGCATCGACCGGGTCGTCTTTGTCCCCGATCCGGACGGCGGCCCCGACCTTCTCCGCATCGTCGGCCCCACCTCCACCCCGCAAAAAGCCCCGAGCGCCAACTGAGCGCTCCCGATCCACATCCATAAAAAGGAGAAACGCCATGCTTGAAATCACAAAGTCCGAAAAAGGACACCTCCTCACCTCAAACAAAAAGCCCTGTGCGCTGATCCCCGCCCTTCCGGACGCCGAGGACCGCTTTGAGCGGATCGAGGACGGCGCCTGGAAATGGGTCCGCCGTACAAAAACGCCGGTCGACCGGATGCGCATGGAGGCCGTCCTCCTCGGCGAGCCGACCTTCACGATGGTCCCCGCCGTCAGCTACAACGGCAACGGCTGGGGATCGCTTGCGGAATACG
>Ga0256405_10010031_pt1 | contig 12675 bp, 18 predicted proteins | sample RumenRJG_02DNA_FD_189096 | JGI IMG/M metagenome (GOLD analysis project Ga0256405, IMG submission 189096) | Bovine rumen microbial communities from Lethbridge, Alberta, Canada - RJG_02 | ecosystem: Host-associated > Mammals > Digestive system > Stomach > Rumen | place: Canada: Alberta...
AATGCTTCCATCGTATAGTGGACTAGTACAAATGCTTCGTAAGCATTAAACCTCAGTTCGAATCTGAGTGGAAGCTTGTCCTCCTCTAAAGATAGTTACAGCAAATTTTAAAATAGAATGACTTTCTTTTTCTATATTCAAAACTATCTTGTTCTTTGGCAACGTGGCAGAGTTTGGTTTAATGCGGCAGACTCGAAATCTGTTGAGCGTAAAAGCTCCCGGGGTTCAAATCCCTGCGTTGTCGCTATTTAAGAGCAAGATTTTTCTTGCTCTTTTTATTTTTACCCTATTGACTATAAAATAATTTTCGGTTATAATTATAGAAGAAATGAGGTAAAAAGAATGTTATATGTAATGTGCGGATGTCCGGGCAGTGGGAAGACTACTTACGCAGCTGACCTCTTAAGGAAAATACCCCATACAGTTTACGTTTCGCGTGATGCATGTCGTCTTTTGCTTCTGCAAGAAAAAGAAGACTACTTTTCGCGCGAAAAAGAAGTCTTTGCAAGTTTCTTAGCGCAAATTTGTGATAATCTTCAAGCAGGATTCAATGTAATTGCAGATGCAACTCATTTGAATGTTAAGTCAAGAAATAAGCTAATTAGTGGCATTGCGCAAAAAGTTAAAGATTTTGAAGTAACATATATTTGCCTAGAAACCCCATTAGCTACTTGTCTTAAAAGAAACGGGAAAAGAAGTGGAGCGGCACGCGTTCCAGAAGAAGCTCTTAAAAATATGTATAATCGATATCATCGCCCAACGTTAGAAGAGCATAAACAAATTAAGCAGATTATTGTTATTAAAGAGGAAAATCAGAATGAGTAACATCTTTCTTACATCTGATCTACATCTTTCACATATTAAATCTTTTCTCTGGGAGCCGCGCGGCTTCACCAATGTCGAAGAGATGAATGAGAAAATCGTGCAGAACTGGAATAGTGTTGTAAAAGAAAATGATATCGTGTATAACCTAGGAGACATGTGTCTATCAGACACCGAAGGCGCGATTCCTTATCTGGCGCGGCTGAATGGTACTCAGATCTGGATTCGCGGAAACCATGATACCGATAACCGCGTAGCCCTTGTTACAAAGGCCTGCCCGCGCATTCATCTACTGGGAGAACTCGATACCTCCTACGCAACAGTACTCAAGAGCGGAAAGTGGCACTTCTACCTTTCTCATTATCCAACTCTAACTGCTAATCGCGAAGATTGGAGAAAAGTATATAATCTTTGCGGCCATTCCCATACGCAAGATCGCTGGGCAGATTGGGACAAGCGGTGCTATCATGTTGAAATGGATGCACACGACTGCTTTCCGGTTAATATAGAAGAAATTAAAAATGATATTCGGAGAAGAAGAGAACTAGATGCGTGTAATGATTAGTATGCCAATGAATTACTTTAATTGGCGCTCTACATATGCTGATGTTAAAAATCGATTAGAAGCTAAAGGGTACGAAGTTACACCTTTAACTTACAAGGAAATATATGGCAAGCGGCCACCGGATATAGTAGAAGAGCTATGCGATGACAACTCATATCGTGTCTACGCTGCTCCTCTATTCTCTATGTCTACAGCTTTTGCGCGAATGGCGATTTCAGACGCAGTATACTTCTGCCACGGATGGGAAGAAGCGCGTGGATGCCGTCTAGAACACCAGGCCGCAATAGATTACGGATTAAAAATTCTTTATGAAGATACACAGGAGGAAAATAATGCCTAAGGTTTCTGAGACGCTAAATATTGAACTATGTGATGCAGATTATCATATTCTGCGTACCTATGCCCATAAACTTGGAGAAACACTGGAAGAATATATTTCAGAAGTACTCCGAGACCATGCAATTAAATTACTTCTAAATGAAGACATTGAATAATGCATCTTGTCAAAGATGTGAGTAAAAGGAGAAATAACATGAATAAGTTACTGAATGGCCTAAAGACCCGCGATAATATTACCACAACTACTAACGGCGCGACGACCTATAAATCAACTATGAATAAGGTCTACGATCTGTTCGCTACTGGCGCCGCCATGCGTGGAGCCACGGATTCAGATTGTATCAATCTCTTCAAGGATGCTTATGAAGAGGACGCGACACTTGCTTTGAAGTGCCTTTTCTATTTGCGCGCGGTTCGCTGCGGGCAAGGCGAGAGACGATTCTTCCGCGTGTGCCTAAATTGGCTTGCCAAGGACTATCCGCGTGAAGCGAAGAATCTTATCAAGTATACGGCTGAATTCGGTAGATGGGATGACCTATTTGTCCTTTTTGACACTCCAGTCGAGAAAGACATGGTTACGTTTGTAAGCCGTCAGCTACTGCTTGATATTGATTCAACTACGCCATCTCTACTGGGCAAGTGGATGCCTAGCATGAATACGTCTTCTGCGAAGACCGTGCAGATGGGTACACGTTTCTGCCGCGCTTTACATCTATCCGCGCGCGAATACCGCAAGATGCTTTCGCTACTACGTAAACGTATTAAGATTGTCGAAACTCTAATGTCACAGAACCGCTGGGACGAAATTGAATTCGATAAGTTACCTTCTCGCGCTGGCTTCATTTATCGTAACGCGTTCGCGCGACATGACGTAACCAAAGCAAAATACGAAAAGTTCATTAAGGATAAGAATACTACCGTGAATGCGGGAACACTATATCCTTATGATGTCGTAAAGAAAGCGATCGACTTCCAAAAAGAATCTGTAATGCACGATAGATATGGCTACCCATCCACACAAGACGAAGTTGAAAGACTCGCGATCAATAAGTATTGGGATAACCTCACCGATTACTTTAATGGCGCGACTCTGAATGCACTTGTTGTTTGCGATACAAGCGGCTCAATGCGGAACGCATGGAGCGGCAACATTAATCCTATTGATGTTGCAATTTCGCTGTCTCTATATACTGCTGAGCGCGCGAATGGGCCATTCAAGAACCACTTCATCTCATTCAGCAGCAGACCGAAACTTATCGAGACAAAGGGTTACGATTTCGTGGATAAGGTTTGGAGAATCTATGAGCAAAATCTGTGTGAGAATACTAATATTGAAGCAACCTTCGATCTTATTCTCCATACTGCACTTGCAGAAGGCCTTAAGCAGGAAGATCTACCAGAGTCACTAATTATCATCTCGGACATGCAATTTGACGAAGGTAGAGAACGTAATTATCGTAATCCAACTAACAGCGCTACCCTGATGGAAAACATTGAATCCAAGTGGAATGCAATGGGCTATACAATGCCGAAGCTTGTCTACTGGAACGTCAATGCCGCACTAAGCAAAGGCAACATTCCTATGAAGAATAAGGATGGCATTACTTTCGTAAGCGGTGCGTCACCTATTATCTTCAAACAGATTCTAACAGGCAAAACCGCTATAGATCTTATGTACGAGACTCTTATGAGCGAGAAGTTCAAGGACATAGTTTCTGTCATGTAATGAAAATCGAGTACTCAAGTACTCGACTTTCTTTTTATTTTAGTGTATAATAGTCATATACTAAAGAAGAGGAGAACTAAATATGGGTATAACTTTGAACGCGGTAAAAAATCATCACTGGCTCGTACAGAAGAAATTTCCCAACCACACATTAGTAATGACTTCTCTTATCGGATCAAATAACTATGGCCTCGACACTCCGGCTAGTGACATTGATACGGTTACTTTTTTCTTCCCTACGTTCGAGGAACTAGCCACTGGTCAGGGTATGACCGCGGGCGAATTTGAAGTAGATGATGGAAAATGTGCCTACAAAGATATCCGCCTAGCCCTTAATCTGCTAAAAAGCACTTCTCCTAACAGCATTGAATACTTCACGAGTCATTATATCTATATTGAACCTACTTTCGAAGACACTATGAACCTCCGATTGAAGAACCCGGAAATCCTTTTCTACCTAACGCATTGCAATTATTGGCATATGATTTGCGCGATTAGTGGTATGGTATATCAAATGCTTGTCAACAAGAATATGCTAATGGGCAAGCGTTATTCTCATGTTCTTCGTATGAAAGATATGTATGAAGCATTTTTAGATAATAGTATGACGAAAGATCTTCTTAAAATGAAGCTAGATGATTATCTTAAAGCTAAATCAGCCAAATTTTATGATGATGAAAGCAGATACGATGCTTATCTAAATAGCATGACAAAAATTTCAGAGTATTTTTGGAATTGCCGCGATAGCTTTGTCCGTACAAAAGAGATGGAAGAAGTCGAAGAAATTGGTAAATTTCAGGTAGAGAAACTCCAGAAAGAACTATTCGATCTTTATCTTCGAAAAATTTTGTTTGATGTTTGTTGACTATAATTGAATTTTTTGTTATAATAATACCATCAAATGAAGAGGAGAAAAAGAATGGCAGTAGCACGATCGTATGAAAAGTTTAAAATCATTGGCGAGCCCTTTGAAGAGAACAAGCGCATGTACGTAATGCTAGAAAATGGGAAGAAAGTAAGATGGTATACTGACTCCCAACGCGCCGCGATGGATAAGAAGGCTGGCGCGAAAACCACTGCGAATGATGATTCTTTTTCTCACTACAAAGCATTCGGCTTTGCGCCACGTAATTTTATTACGGTTTTCCGCGGTGAAGAACAGATAGTAGAGGAATGGGCTAGCCCGCAGGAAGATGTGCGATTTGCTACTTTTCTTGGATGGTATGCCCCTTGCACATTTAATTTTGAAAATCTTCCTAGTGGCATAACGCCAGTAAGAGTCTATTGGGATGTTGTTAAGGCAGACGACCAACATATGCGCGACTACGACGAAATTTCAGAAATTGTTAATTGTCTTGTAAACGGCAAGATGATTAATGATGAGAAAAATCGTGGAGAATTCCAAGGTATAGTCGGCCAGTACATAAAGCGAGATCTAAAGGTTACACAGAAAACAGCTATTAATACTCGATATGGTATAAGCTATATCCACACTATGGAAGACAATGATGGAAATAAGTATGTCTGGAATACTGCCACAAAGAACTATCCAATTGATCATCACGTTTGCCTGAATATGCGAGTAAAAGAACATAAGCAGGACCACGGAATTAAGCGAACTATTGTTTACTATTGTAAAGAAGTAGCATGATACTTTACTTTGAAAATCGATTTGGCGAACTTCGTTCCATTGCTGATTGCAAAACCGAGGAAGAAGTAATTCGCAATATTCATGAATTCATAGACGAAATCAATAGAAAACGGCCGCCGGAAAAGCAATTCAAGATTCCTTATATACGTATTTGGAAAGAAGACGAATACACAATTTACGATGTTGGTAGTCATGTAGAATTCTTCAAATGGGAAAATAACTAAAGAAAGGAAAATAATATGGCTTATTGTGGTTTTGTAGTAAAGGTGCAGCAACTGCGCAAGCATGCAAATGCAGACCGGCTTCAAGTCGCTACGTTCTTTAGCAACGATACAATCGTAAGCATCGATACTAAGGTCGGCGATTACGGAATTTATTTCCCTTCTGGGGGTCAACTGTCTGAACGTTTTTGCGCCGCAAATGATCTAGTACGTAGAAAAGACGAGAACGGTAAGCAAATCGGTGGCTACCTTGACCCCGATAAGCGTAATATCAAAGCAATCAAGCTTCGCGGCGAAATGTCTGATGGTCTTTATCTTCCGATCACTTGTCTGGCAGATTTCTGTAAGATTTCCGACCTGAAGGTTGGAGATACTATTGACGTAGTAAATGGTGAAGAAATTTGTTGTAAATATATTCCTCACGTTACCTATGGGAAAGCACGCAATAATGGTTCTACTCATCGCACAAAGGTAAACTACGCACCTTTGTTTGCAGCTCACGTAGATACTGAGCAGCTTGCATATAATCTTTCTGCTTTCAAACCTGGTGATGAAGTACAGCTTACGTGTAAGCTTCATGGGACTTCCGCAAGAATGGGTAATGTTCCGGTACTTCATACTAAAAGAACTTGGCTTGATAAACTGCTCCGACGTCATGGAAAAGATTATTATGAATATGGTGATGTAGTCGGTACTCGCCGTGTAGTTCTTGACCCTAAGCATAAGGGCGGCTTCTATGAAAGTGATGATTGGCGCCAAGCTATGGCTGATAAAGTACGTGGTAAACTTCATCGCGGCGAAATCATTTATGGAGAGATTGTAGGCTTCCAAGGTCCTGGCGGCGCGCCTATTATGGGCTCTGCTTCTAATAAGAAAATTCAAGACCCTGAGTTTATAAAAATGTATGGTCCGGAAACTGTATTTTCTTATGGTTGTGACCCCGAAGGTGATTATGAGTTCCATAGTATCCTTGAACCCGGGCGTGAGTTTGACAAATATCCTTGCTGTGAGTTCTATGCTTATCGTATGGTTCTCACTAATGAAGATGGCTTTATGGTAGAATATACTCCTACGCAGTTAAAAGAACGTTGTGAGCAAATGGGAGTAAAAGTAGTACCAGAGTTTGAAACCTTTACTATTCCTATGGATTGCACAGATGCCGGTGAATATGTTCTTCGTAAGGTAGAACAGTATTTTGATGGTCCTGATCCCATTGGCAAGACCCATGTTCGTGAAGGCGTAGTTGCACGTATTCTTAATCGTACCAACTTTGCGGTTTATAAGCATAAGAACTTCTCTTTCAAATGTTTGAGCGGTATTGCTATTGACCAGGCGGAAACCTCTGGTACAACGGAAAATATGAGTGAAGATTTGCTTAAAGAAATGTAAAAATTTTTGAAAATCCTCGGAAATTTTTAGCCGAGGATTTTCATAGTATAATTACTATCTTTATGGAGGTGATAGCATATGTCAAAAAGAATAGATTTAACAGGCCAAAAATTTGGACACTGGACAGTGCTTGAATATGATAAAGATAGTAAATGGCTATGTAGGTGTGATTGTGGAACAATCAAATCAGTAAATACAGTTAGTTTACGCAAAGGATTATCTACTTCTTGTGGGTGTTATAAAATAGAAAATTCTCGTACTAATAATGGTAAATTTATTGATGAAACTGGTAATAGATATGGCCGCCTGGTCGTTTTAGAACAAGATAAAGAATTAAGTTATGAAAAGCATCGCGCTTATTGGATTTGTAAATGTGATTGTGGTAATATCAAAACGGTTTCTAGTAAATGTCTTAGAGGTGGTAATACTAAAAGTTGTGGTTGCATTCTTTCAGTTGGAGAAGAAACAATTATCCATTATCTACAGAATAATAATATTTCTTATATTCCTCAATATATATTTCCTAATACTTTATATCGTTATGATTTTGCTATACTAAATGATGATAATAGTATCAAAGCTCTTATAGAATATAATGGTATTCAACATTATCAATACGAAGAAGATACTAATGGATGGAATAATAAAGAAAATTTTGTTCTAACTCAATCTCGTGATAAAGCCAAAGTACAATTAGCACAAGAAAAAAATATTCCTTTATATATAATTCCTTATTGGGATTTTGACAATCTTGATGAAGTTATGACCAAAATTATAACCGAAATAAATTCTTGATACTTTGTATAAATTATAATATAATTTATATAGAAGGTGAGAGATATAATGAAAATAACATTTGATACACTTCCTGATGTCATTTAGGGCACAATGTACGGCGAAAGCCATACAGACCCATTGGTGGCATGATAACTACTGGGGCGATTGCCAATGCGAAAAATGTAAAGATATTTGGGCAGAATAAGCTTGGTAAACTCTTAATGCAAGTACGTGAAGAGATTGTTAAAGAAATATTAGCTGAGGTTACATATTAATGACAAGAGAAAAAACAGGAAGCTCTGTCTTCTGGCTCCCTTATACGAAACGCTATTATCTAACACACCCAATAAAATTTGTTAAAGACATTATACAAATTGGAAAAGATGTTTATCGGCGCGCCCGCTACGGTTGGACATGGCAAGACGTTTGGAACTGGGATACTTGGTTCTTAGCAACCACACCAGATATGTTAGATTATTTAGCAGAACATGGAGTTGCTTATCCTGGAAAATCGCCATTTGAAACTCCAGAAAAATGGCATGATTGGTTACATTTAACAGCGAAAATGCTTAGAACGGGGTCTGATAAGTGGCAAAAAGATCATAACGAACACTATGAAGAATATTCACAGTATTTAGCAGACAATTGGCCGCAACCCTACAAAGACGAAAATGGTGTTCTTCATCAAGAAGTTCCTAAATCCAATGATACCACTAAGAAGTATTATGCACGCGCGGATGAACTACACAAGCTTGGATGCGAAAATATTGAATTTGCGATGAAAGAGATTGGTAAATACTTTCGTGACATTTGGGATTAAGTAACGGAGGAAGTATGAATAACAAGCCTATGCATAGTGCTAAATATAGTGCATTTGAAGTTGCCGCTTATATTTTCTCTAAAATTAATGAAGACGGTATTTATATAACTTGGCTACATATGAGTAGGCTTTTATACTTCGCACAGGCATATAACTTCGTTTTGTATGGAGAACCACTATTCTATAATGATATATATGTATCAAATTATGCAATTCATATCGAAGATCTTCATGAAGGAAATCATATCTATAGTGGCATGATCATTAAGACTTTTCCTCCTCTTCTCAAAAGACAGAGAGAATTGGATGAAAAAGACAAACAAAATATTAATGACTTGCTAGAAGCCCTTCGAGACTATTCTAACGCTGATTTGGTAAAAATCATTATGAAGCAAGAAATCTGGAGAAAGGCCAGATCGCAAGGCTTAAATACTCTAATACCGAAAGAAGACTTTCGGGAATGCTTTTACAAAAAGTCAGAAGAAAAAGAAGAAGAAGAAGAAAAACCACAAGCTCGCTCCAACTCTAAGCCAAAACGGTATAGAATCAAACCAGCCATTGCTAAAAATTTCTTCGGAATATGTGCTATAATATCTTCAATTGCTTTCGGGTTTGGAATAGATTGTTGGGTCGCCCAAAATGTATGTAGTCCATTAGCTGGTGGCGGTCTAATATTAAAGGCAATAGCTTTTATAATTATTATAAATTATGTATGCAAGGATGACAACGAAAACCTAGAAGAAGCAATAGCTAGTATCGAAGAAAAACTAAGATCAGGACTTTTTGAAGAAGTAGATTAAAGGAGAACCAATATGCTCAAAAAGATTTGCATACTCTTGACCGTGGTCGCGGCTCTCGCTATTATTTGCGCGATAATTCAACCACAGACTTCAAATGCATTAGGGTTATTTGGAAACAAACAGCTCTTTGATTCCGACAACAAGTTCACACATGCAGTTATATACAGTCCCGGCGGGAACATTGTCAAGCAAGGAACTGTAGAGTCGTGGACTGATTTTGAAGACGGCGATCAGCTTCAAGTAAAGATCGATGGCATAACCTACCTAACACATGCAAGTCTCATTATTCTATCAACAAAATGATTAATATTTTTAAAAGAAAACCAAAAGAATGCAAGCATAAATATAAGGACTTCCCGTGGTTCATTTCCCTTGAACGTGACGAAAGAAGCATCCTTGAACGTTATCGCCTAAAAGTAGTCGAGCCATACGTTTGTTTGCTTTGCAAGAAAAGAACTGATGTAGTTCTTTCTTGCGTTGCAAATGTAGATATGGATAACATGAATGACAAAATAAAAGAACTTAAAGATCGTTACAAAGGTAAGATCGAAGAACGCGCTATTGTAGAAGACATGGTTAGTGACTGTCAGTTAGTTGATAAGTCTTTCTTGGAATCCTATGAATATTCTCAAAAAGTCACTGAAGATATTATGAAGTCCCTACACGAAGATAAGTCAACTTCTGATGGTTCAAATAATGACGATCTTATGGCGCTCATAAATGAATTTAAGAATAACTTACAGGTAACTCAGAAAGGATAAATAATGAATAATATTGGTAAATATATCGTAGCCGCTGTTGTAGTAATTTTTGTACTTCTCCTTATCGTGGATATTGCTTCTCCTTCTTATGGCTTCTTTGCTAAGGTTGGCGTAGGCCACGTAGGCGTGGTCGAGCATTTCGGTAAAGTGCGCGAATCCACGCTACAGCCTGGATTCCATGTTACAGGTTATTTCGAGCATGTACATCCTGTAGACGTTAGAACTCAGCGGCATAATTACGAAACACAGGCCTTTAGCTCTGATATTCAGCAAGTAGGCCTGACAATCGCCGTAAACGAGAATATTTCGACAGATTCTGCTTATAAACTATTTACTACGGTTGGAATGAATTACCTTGAAAATCTACTTGAGCCGCGACTTATGGAAAACGTAAAAGTTGTCGTTGCAAAATATACTGCGGAAGACCTAATTGCTAATCGCGAAACTCTTTCACAGCAGGTACTCGAGCGCATGAAGGCTGACATGAATCAGTATGGAATCAATGTATCTACTATTTCTATTGAAAACATTGACTTTACTGATAGTTATGAAGCCGCGATTGAAGCTAAACAAGTCGCTACTCAGGAAAAGCAGCGTGAAAAGACTCTGCAAGAGCAGGAAACAATGAAGGCTCAGCAGGCCGCAGAACGTAACAGAATTAATGCTGATGCCGAAGCTACAGTAAAGAAACTAAATGCAGACGCTGAAGCTTATTCTATCAAGGTTCGTGCAGAAGCAGAGGCCGAAGCGAATCAGAAAATTAGTAAGTCCTTAACGCAGGAGCTAATTAGCTATACCCAGGCTCAGAAATGGAACGGTCAGCTTCCTACAATTAACGGAAACAGCGTCTCTCCATTCGTAGATATTACAAGCCTAACTAAATAACTAGTTATCCGCCCTTATTGGGCGGATAACTTATCTTGAGGAGGATAATAATGTATTACGATAATGAATGTAGCAATTGCATATTAAAATATAGCGAAGACGACAATCGTTGTTCTCACTGTGGTAAGCATGCTGATTCAAATCAGCTTAGTTGCTTTGAGTGTTCGCTTGACGACAATTGCCCTTGCGGCTGGGCGCATAATAGTACCGCGTGTATGGTATATCAGCATAGGAAGTGATAGTGTGATTAAGTTATATAAAAAGAAGTCACCGACAATTCGCGCGGTTCAATGGACGGGCCTTAATCTACAAGAGATTAAAGAGTTTGTTGGAGAAAATTTAATCGTTCGCTACTACTCAACTTGGGAGAGCGATGCGGGTGGAGTTATAGGCGATCTTACACTTCGTACTACATATGAGGGTGATATACATATAAATCAATATGATTATATTGTTGAAGTAGAACCAAATGATTTTTATCCATATGCGCCAGAAATGTTTGAAAGATTTTATGAAGAAGTCCAAGACAGCCTATAAGAATTTTTTATTATTAAAATTCCATCGTCAGAAGACTTATTATCAGAGGTGATTTTATGACGTTAGATGAATGCCGAGTTAAAACTCAGCAACATATCGAACGGGTAAGATACTATATAAGAAATATAACTGACCGCCTAACAACGCGCGGAGTCAATCATGATAAAAGTAAATTGGAATCTCCAGAGGTAGACTTATTTGCAGAATATACTGAAAAGTTATCCAATTTGGAATATGGATCAGAAGAATACGCAAAAAATCTGGAAGCACTAAAGCCCGCGCTTGATCATCATTATGCTACTAATAGACATCATCCGGAACATTTTGCAAACGGTGTATCCGATATGTCATTAATTGATCTAATAGAAATGATTTGCGATTGGAAAGCGTCATCAGAAAGGATGCTTAATGGTAATTTACTAAAGTCTATTGAAGTTAATGCTAAGCGCTTTAATATTTCCGATCAGTTAAAACAAATTTTAATCAATACTGCAAAAACCCTTGATGAAATTGAAAACTAATTCTTCTTGACTTCTTTATGAAAAGGGGGTATAATTATTGAAGAATAAGGAAGTTCTCCCCGATTACATACGAAAACAACGAAATGATTGGAATGGCATAAATCCTGTAACGAAAATAATCCCTAACAAAAAGAAATATCCTAAAATAAAACATAAAAATAAAGAATGTGAGGAAGAATAGTATGGCCACTTTCGCTTTTACGGACATACATGGCTGCAAACGTCTATATGACGCTATTATAAAATATTGTACGGAATCCGATCCTAATTGCACAATTGTATTCACTGGAGACGCTTGCGACCGCGGAGAAGATGGCTATGCGATCATGAAAGATCTTCTTGCTCGTGAAAATGTAGTTTACCTAAAAGGTAACCATGAAGACATGTTTATAAAGGCGGCCCGTGCCTTCAGAACTTACTGCGAAGAAGAAAGATACTATCAGAGTTATAGTTCTGAAAGAATCAAAGGACGCCTTAAACGAGTCGCGCAGTATAATGAAGATATAAAACTCTGCATATATAATGGCGGTGCAAGCACCATTCTAGCATGGGCAGAAGACGGCTTCAATATGCATTTTGTAAATCAAATTGAAAAGTTGCCACTTGTTTATAGTCGCGGCCAAATCGACTTCTCACACGCTGGCGGCGTTTTCCCTAGCTTCAAAAGAATAAAGGAAAACGACAATCCGGATGAATACGATATCGAGAATATACTTTGGGATAGGCATTCTTTCGGCTTTGCTTGGGAAAATGATAGGCTACTAGTGCATGGACATACACCTGTCATACATATGCCAGCTAGATATTCAAAAGTCCAGCCAGACTTAAAATTGATGGATCTGCGGCCAGCCCTATATCGCG
>Ga0256405_10010033_pt1 | contig 12675 bp, 11 predicted proteins | sample RumenRJG_02DNA_FD_189096 | JGI IMG/M metagenome (GOLD analysis project Ga0256405, IMG submission 189096) | Bovine rumen microbial communities from Lethbridge, Alberta, Canada - RJG_02 | ecosystem: Host-associated > Mammals > Digestive system > Stomach > Rumen | place: Canada: Alberta...
AGAAACAACCAGATCGGAGGGCACAGGGCCTGATGGGAAGAGATCATTACGAAGACATCATCCATCTCCCGCGTCCTGTTTCGAAGAACCATCCGCCGATGCCGCTCCGGGACCGGGCGGCCCAGTTCATGCCTTTTGCGGCGCTGACCGGATATGACGCGGAGATCCGGGAGAGCGCCAGACTGACGGAGGAGGCGGCGGATCTCTCCGAGGATCTTCAGGTCGAGCTGAATGAAAAGATGGCGCTGCTGCAGGCGGATCTGCAGGAGGGCCGGCAGCCGCAGATCACTGTCACTTATTTCCGGCCGGACGAAAAGAAATCCGGCGGTGCGTATATTGTAAGAGAGGGCACAGTAAAGAAGGTCGACCCGTATACCGGGATGATGCTCCTGACAGATGAAACCAGGATCCCCCTTTCCGGGATCTTTGACATGGAGCTGAAGAAAGGATGAAAATGATCATTACAGGTACACAGGCAAAGGCAGCGGACCGGTACGCCATTGACGTGCTGAAGATCTCTTCTCTTACACTGATGGAGCGGGCCTCCCGTTTTGTGGCGGATGCGGTGCTTTCTTCGGACCGGAAGGCCGGGACCGTGATCCTCTGCGGCATCGGCAACAACGGGGCGGACGGTGTCTGTGTCGGGAAAATGCTTCGGGAAGCGGGACTGGAGCCGAGGGTCCTGATCTGCGGGAATCTTGAAAAGGCGAGCTGGGAGTTCCTCCGGCAGCTGTCGGAATTCAAAGCCGCCGGGGGCGTTCCGGAATATCTCCACGAAGCGGAAGCCTTTCGGAATACCGTGCGTAAAGCAGAACTGCTGGTGGACGCAGCTTTCGGGATCGGCCTGAAGCGGCCCCTGGAGGGGATGTGGAAGCAGGTGCTTTCGGATGCGGACTGCCTGGACGCTTACCGGATCGCCGTGGACGTTCCTTCCGGGATCAACGCGGACACGGGAGAGGAGATGGGGGCGCACATCCGGGCGGACGAGACCTTTACCTTCGGGAAAAACAAGACCGGACTCACCGCCGGCGCCGGTGCGGCAGCGGCAGGAAAGATCCAGGTGTGCGATATCGGCATTCCGGAGGAAGTGTACCGTATGCTGTGACATAGCTGTGATAGCCCTTCTGTTATCATCAAGTTACACTTTGCTTACCTGCACAGCGTTCGCTGGAGGATATGACGGCGGATTCTACCTGGCGGTGACGGATGACGGCGCAGGCAGCGTGAACGCATGGGATGATGATTATCCTGTGGACGTGGATCTGGATACCAACAGTGCCCGGGTGAAAGTACATGACGACGATGGACCGCATATCTATGAGTTCAACCGCAGATCCGGTACAAACCAGTATATGGCGGAATCCGGTACATCACCCGCTGACAGAAAAGATATGGAACTGCGGCACTGATCAGACAGTGCGGCAGTTCTTTTTTTCCGCTGTCAGGGAAAAAGGTGTAAAATTACAGGCATAAGAGAATATCGAATAAGGACAGTATATCGAAAAAGGACAGGAGGATCTGAAAAATGAGAAAACTGCTGATCGTGATCGACATGCAGAACGACTTTATCGACGCGGCGCTCGGCACAAAGGAGGCCGTTTCCATCGTGGAGGCGGTGAAGGAAAAGATACGGTCATATCCCGCCGCTGATGTGATCGCGACGATGGATACCCATGGGGAAAACTACATGGATACCCAGGAGGGAAAATATCTTCCTGTCCCGCACTGCATCCGGGGAACGGAGGGCTGGAAGATCCGCCCGGATATTGAAGAGCTTCTGACCGGAGCAAAGATCTACGAAAAGCCGACCTTCGGAAGTGTAAAGATGGCGGAGGACCTGAAAGCGCTGTCGGACAAGGAGGAGATCGAGCTGGAGCTGATTGGCCTCTGCACGGACATCTGCGTTGCTTCCAACGCGCTGCTCCTGAAGGCGGCGATGCCGGAGGTGAAGATCTCTGTGGATGCCTCCTGCTGCGCCGGGGTCACGCCGGAAAAACACGCGGCAGCGCTGGAGACTATGCGCTCCTGCCAGATCCAGATCGCCTGAATCATATATGGGAGAAGAAAGAATTGACAATAAATGAATGAACGTTTATTATAGAAATCACCCTGAGGAATATTTCAGGGAAGAATTCCAAAGGAAGAACAGTATGCGACTTCGTGACAGTGAAAAACAGCAGAGGATCAAGGAAGCGATGATACGTCTGATCCTCAGGGACGGGATCAGCGGGACTTCGGTCGCAAAGATCGCCCGGGAAGCCGGCGTGTCTCCTGCTACGATCTACATCTACTACGAGAACAAAGAAGAGATGATGGCGGAGGTGTTCCGGGAGTATTCCCACGATTCCTACCGGTACCTGATGCGGCGGGTGCGCCCGGAGATGAGCAGCGCGGAACTGATCGAAGCGATCGTCCGCGGGTATTACCGCTACACTGTGGAGCACGAAGAAGAGTTCAGCTTTGTGGAGCAGTGCTCCCGCTGTCCCACCCTTTCCGGGAGCGTAAAGGAAGCAGAGTGCTGCTGCGACGTGTTTGACCTGATCCACGCGTACCAGAAGCGCGGAGAGTTCAGGCGCATCAGCGACAGAAACATCGGGGCTGTGCTGTTTTCACCGGTGCGGTTCCTGGCGATGAACCGCGCAGGCCTGTTCTGCGGCGGGGATGCCTGCGGAGAAGCGGAAGCCGAAGCGGAACTCAGGGAACTGGTGAAAATGCTGCAGGAGCTGCTTGCGGTCTGAGAATACAGAAACTGTTTCCAGCCTGTACAAAAGGAACGGTTGACAGCCGGAGAAACAACGGGACGGAACCTCAGAGAGGGGAAGTCCCGATACTAAGATCCCAATATAAATGAACATTCATTTAAACCATTGCGAAGCCGCTGAAGACAGCAGCGGTCTGTGAGTAAGGAGGAAGAACATGCTGGTAGTACCTGTGTACAATGTGGTCCTGGCACCGGACGCGACGATCTGGTTCCAGACAGAGGAACTGAAGAAAAATGCCGGCGCGAAGGGGATCGCTGTGAATGAAAAGGTGATCCTGATCGTTGCGAAAACAAAGGAGCAGGGGGAGGAGCCTGCGGAAGACAGTTTTTATCCTGTCGGCGCCGCAGGGACTGTGACGGAGATCAGCAGCCAGGGGTACGCGGTGATCCGCATCCAGTACCGGGTGGACCTGGAGAGCGTGAGCATCAACCCCGACCGCACCGTCAAGCTGAATATTCACCGGCGGAACGAGATCGACGATCTGGACCGGGAAGTGGAGCAGGAGAAGCTGAAGAACCTTCTGCAGGAGATGAAGGATTTTTCCAGAGGGTTCAAGTGGGGAGAAGCCGCCGAGTATTATATCGAGCAGGTGGATTCCATCGGCACGGCGGTCTGCGTCCTGTCCCCGTGGCTGAAGATCAGCAACGAGGAACGCTACGCCATTCTTGCGGAGGACAGCAGGGCCAGGAGGGCGGAGATGATCGAAAAGATCCTCTACGAATTCCTGGAGGTGGGCCGGATCACCAACGAGGCGGTCAGCTCCCAGCAGAAGGAGTATCAGCAGATGTACCGGGAGTCCGCCATCCGGAAGCAGATGGAGCATCTGCAGAAGGAGCTGGACGAAATGCACCCGGAGAATGTGACGGATGTGCAGAAGTTCGAGCAGAAGATCCGGGAGTCCGGAATGAATGAGACTGCGCGGAGAGAAGCGGAGAAGGTGCTCCGCAGACTCAGGCAGGAGGGAAAGCAGAGCGCGGAATCGGGAATGCTCTATGACTACCTGGATTTCGTAACTTCCCTCTCCTGGGAAAAAGAGGAGGCGCGGCACATCGACCTCGGGGCGGCGCGGCGCATCCTGGACGAGGACCATTACGGACTGAAAAAGGTGAAGGAGCGGGTGATCCAGCAGATCGCGGTGATGAACCTGAAAAAACAGCAGTCCGGGTCCATCCTCCTGTTCGTGGGAGCGCCCGGCACCGGAAAGACCAGCATCGGGAAGAGCATCGCCCGCGCCCTGGGGCGGGAATATGTGCGGGTGAGCCTCGGCGGAGTGCATGACGAGTCGGATATCCGGGGGCACCGCCGCACCTACATCGGCGCCATGCCGGGCCGGATCATGGACGGCATCCATAAGAGCGGCGTCTCCAATCCGGTGATGGTCCTGGACGAGGTGGACAAGCTGTCGGCATCCTTCCACGGAAGTCCGGCCAGCGCGCTGCTGGAAGTGCTGGACCCGGAGCAGAACAGCACGTTTACGGATCACTACATGAACGTTCCCTATGATCTGTCGGACGTGCTGTTTATCTGCACGGCAAACACGACGGACACCATTCCGGAACCGCTTTTAAACAGGATGGAGGTGATCCCCTTCAGCGGATATTCCCCGCTGGAGAAGCTCCGGATCGCGAAGGAGCACCTGGTGCCCCAGTCCATGGAGCGGATGGGGATCCGTCCGGAGGAGCTTTCCTTCGCGGACGATGCCCTGGAGACCCTGATCTCAGAGTACACGATGGAAGCCGGCGTCCGGGGCCTCCGGCAGCATATCGAAACCATGTGCCGGGTGATGGCGGTGAAGGTGGCGGAGCAGACGACGGGAGAGGCAGTGCCTCAGGCCGGGGCTGCAGAAGCAGGAGAGGCAGCGCCCGGGATCACGGTAACGGCGGATACCGTGCGCCGGGAGATGGACGCCCGCCCGATCCGTCACGCCTCTGTTCTTCCGCAGCCGAAGGCCGGCGTGGTGACAGGCCTTGCCTGGACGCCGGCGGGCGGCGAGATCCTGTATATCGAGACCATGTTTACGAAGGGAAAGGGCGACCTCATCATCACCGGGCAGCTGGGAGATGTGATGAAGGAATCTGTCAGGATCGCAGTGAGCCTTGTGAAATCCCTGCTCCCGGAAAAGGCGGAGCTGTTCGAACAGAACGACCTGCACATCCATGTGCCTGCCGGCGCCGTGCCGAAGGACGGACCCTCCGCAGGCGTCACCCTGACTACTGCTCTCGCTTCTTTGGTGACGGGGCGCACCGTCGACCCGCACATTGCGATGACAGGTGAAGTTTCTCTCCGGGGAGCCGTGACCCCCATCGGCGGACTGCCGGAGAAGCTGATGGCTGCCCAGCGCGCCGGGGTCAGAAAAGTCTTTATTCCGGAGGACAATGAATATGACCTGAAGGAAGTGGCTGAAGAAGTGAAAGACACTCTGGAGATCGTGCCGGTGAAGGATGTGGAGACGCTTCTGAAAGCAGCCGGCGCTGTGCTGTAAGAGATGGAGCAGACAGAGAACCGTCCCCTGTCTCCTTAAAAAACCCCGTATACCCAGAGGCGGTATACGGGGAGGGGAGGAGGCAGCGGCGTGGGGGCGCCGCTGTCTGTGAAACAGCTAAGTTACAAGACTGCGCTGGGACTTCAGCCGGCAGTGGCCGCGATGCCTTCTTTGATCAAAGCCGCGAACTTCTCCACCTGGAAAGCGGTGCGGGTGGTGAAGAGGCCGTTGATATCGGGCTGAGTCAGGAGAGCGGTGCCGTTCTGGGGATTCACGCTGCCGCCGTAGAGGAGCGGCACTTCGTTTCCGGCTTCCCCGAAGAGCTCCACCAGGCACTTCCGGATCTCATGATGGACTTCCTGGGCATATTCCGGGGTGGCGGGGGTTCCGGAGACGCCGATGGACCAGACCGGCTCATAGGCGATCCAGAGCTTCTCTGCGGCCTGCTCCGGGGTCACTCCGTGAAGGCCCACCTTCAGCTGGGTGCGGATCACTTCCGGGCAGATGCCGAAATCCTTCTCTTCGCTGGTTTCGCCGATGGCAAGCAGTACTGTGAAGCCGTACTCCAGGGCTTTCAGTACTTTTTTATTTTCTGTGGCATCTGTCTCGCCGAAGGTATGACGGCGCTCGGAGTGGCCGATCAGCGCCAGCTCCACACCGAACTCCTTCAGCATCTCAGGGGAGATCTCTCCGGTGAACTGTCCCTCGGATTCCCAGCACATATTCTGGGCCCCCAGCATAAATTCGCTGCGGACTGGGCTTTTCGACGCGCGCTCCAGCGCCGTATAGGAAGGAATGAAAAAGAACTGGTAATCTTCGCGGCTGATATCCGCCGTGGCCGCCGTGATGGCCTGCAGGTATTCCTCTGTGGCCGCGGCGTTCTTGTACATTTTGAAATTACTGCCGAAGTATCCTTTTTTCTTCATCCTCATTGTCCTTTCTTTGGAAAAAACGGATATTCGCGATCCGCTTCGCTCCCTGCTTATGAACCGGTTTCACTGCTGAATTCAAGTCCCGCGTATGTATCTCCGCGTTCTGGAATCTATTGTAACGCAGATGTCTGGACGTTTCAGCAGAAACCCTGAGAGTGAAAGTAAGCGAAAACGAACCGGAAGAGACGGAAAGGGCCGGATCTTCTGCTGCAAAAGGCCCGGTACATGCGGACAGTGGATAGATGGGCCGGTTTCCGATATAATGAATAGAGCGCGGGGCAGGACCCCGGTGCGTTACAGGCATGACGCAAAAGGAGATAACAGATGAAGCTTTCAGTGATCTATGATTCACGGACAGGAAATACAGAAGCTGCGGCAGAGGCGATCGCGGAAGGGATGCGGGAGGTGGAAGGTACAGAAGTCAGGACCTTTCACATGAAAGAAGTAGATACGGCGTTTGTGAGGGAGAGCACCGGGGTGGTCTTCGGAACGCCGACTTACGTGGCGGGACCCACTGCGGATTTCTACAGCTGGTTCGAGAAGGATTCAAAGGAGCTGGGACTCGCGGGAAAACTGGGCGGCGCTTTCGCGACAGGCCAGTACATTCACGGAGGCGAGGATATCGCCATCAACACGATCCTCATCCACCTTATGGTCAAGGGGATGATGACTTATTCCGGAGGAGCTGCCTGCGGAAAGCCGGTGATCCATCTCGGGCCGGTGGCGATCAGCCCGGACAAGGAGGGGTTCCGGGATCTCTTCCGGATCTATGGAAAACGCTTTGCGGAGCAGGCGGCGAAGATCCGCGTGTAAAAGAGAGGTGAGAGGAAGCAGTTTTCTGTCTTCCGGAAAGGAAACAAGAGATGGAACAGAGACTTCCGAAGAGAAGCGAGGTGCCGGAGCAGCTTACCTGGCGTCTGGAGGATATTTACGAGACGGAGGATGCCTGGGAGGCAGACCTGAAGAAGAGCCAGGAGCTGGCGGAACAGCTGGCCGGCAGGGCGGGACATGCCGCCGGGTCGGCAGCGGAGCTGCTGGAGACGATGAAGATCTACGAGGCGTGCATTAAGACACTGTACCGGGTGCACGGCTACGCCTTTATGAAACATGACGAGGACACCGCGGAAGCAGGAAACCAGGCGCGCTTCAGCAGGGCGCAGGCGGCGGAGGTGAAGGTCAGCGAGAAGATCGCTTTCCTGGAGCCGGAGATCCTGGCGCTCCCGGAGGGGACAACGGAGCGTTACTGCAGGGAGCTTCCGGACTTAGGATACTTTGAAGTGACGCTGAAGGAGATCGTCCGGCAGAAAGCCCACACGCTGGACACGAAGACGGAGCAGCTGCTCGCCGCTTCAGGAGAGATGGCCCAGACACCGCGGAACGGTTTCGGCATGCTGCAGAACGCGGATCTGAAGTTCCCGTCGGTAAAAAAGACACGGACAGCGGACGGCGTGCCGGCGGAAGATGAGGAAGCGGAGGAGGAGATCCAGATCACCAACGGCCGCTTTGTCCCGCTGCAGATGTCCCCGGACCGCGCGCTCCGGAAGGAGGTCTTTGAGAAATTCTACGGCAGGTACCAGGAGTTCATCCACACCTTTGCCGCGCTGTACGAAGGCCAGGTGAAGCAGCAGGGGTTCTACGCCAGGACCCGGAACTACGGCTCCGCCTTTGAAGCGGCGGTCACAGCGAATAACGTGGATCCCGCGGTCTGCGACAGGCTGATCAGCTGCGTGCGCCGGAACCTGGATAAAATGCACCGGTATGTGCGCCTTCGGAAACGTCTCCTCGGCGTAGAGGAGCTGCACATGTACGATGTCTACACGCCGATGGTGCAGGACGTGGAATGGAAAGTGACTTTCGAGGAGGCGAAGGAACTTTCCCTTAAGGCTCTGGCGCCTCTGGGCGAGGACTATGTGAACGTTCTGAAGGAAGCTTATGAGAACCGGTGGGTAGACGTCGTGGAAAACGAAGGAAAACGCGGCGGCGCGTATTCCTCCAATGTTTACGGCGTGCATCCCTATGTGCTTCTGAACTTCAACGGGACCCTGGACGATGTATTCACGCTGGTGCATGAGATGGGGCATTCCATGCACTCCTGGTATTCCTCGGGAGCCCTGAGCTTCCTGGATTCCGAGTACAGGATCTTCGTGGCGGAGGTGGCGTCCACCACCAACGAGATGCTGCTGCTGGAGTACCTGCTGGAGGAGAACCGGAGAAAACAGGAGGCTGCGGGAGAAGGGAATGTATCGCTTCCGGCAGAACGTGCTTACCTGGTGAACCACCTTCTGGAGAGCTTTAAGGGGACACTGTACCGCCAGACGATGTTTGAAGAATTTGAGCGGAAGACCAACGAGATGTCGGAGCAGGGAGAGCCGCTGACAGCAGAGGCACTGTCGGAGCTGTACCTGGAACTGAACCGGGCGTATTTCGGGCCCGATATGGTCTCTGATCCTCAGATCGCTTACGAGTGGAGCCGCATTCCCCATTTCTACTACAATTTCTATGTCTATCAGTACGCCACCAGTTTCGCTGCGGCGGTGGACATCTCCCGCCGGATCCTGAAGGAAGGGGCTCCGGCGGTGGAGCGCTACAAGGAATTCCTGAAGAGCGGCTGCACGGACGACCCGGTGAGCCTTCTGAAGATCGCCGGTGTGGATCTCTCTACGGAGGAGCCGGTGGATGCAGCGCTGAGGGTGTTTGAGGAAGCTGTGGAAGAGATGGAGAAGATGCAGGATGCAGGAAGAGAATAAGAAAGAAAAAGACCCGGGAAAAAAGACATCCGGAGACAGGGCAAGAAGCCGGCGGAGGCAAAGGGGCGCGGCAGCCGGAGGCATCGCCGGCAGCATGCATCCGGCGATCCGGGGGTATGGCCTTTCGCTTCTGGTGGTGATCGTCTGCGTCGGGCTCCTCGCCTGGTGCGGAAGGCAGAACGGCGGCCAGGAGCCTTCCACGGCGGCCCCGCCTGCGTCGGAAAGCATCGGTGTTTTGCAGACAGTGGAACCGGTGCCGGAATCAACGGCTGCGCCTGCGGAAACAACGACGGCGCCGCCGGAAACGACTGCAGCGCCTGAGGAGACAGCGCCGGCCGTTCCTCCGGAGCTCCTTCAGAAGGCGCAGAAGGAAGGGCGGCTCACGGTCTATGGCTCGGGGAGCGAAGCCTATCTCGCGGCGGCTGCAGCATATTTCGAGGAACTTTACGGGATCCGGGTGAGCTACACGCGGCTTCCCAATTCCGAGGTCTACACCAGGGTCAAGTCCTCCCGGGGGGATCCCCCTGCGGACGTCTGGTTCGAAGCAGCCTGGGATCCGGTGACGGAGGCTGCGTCGGAGGATCTTCTGGAAGGGGACTGGTCAGGAATCAGTTTCGATCCCTACTGCTTCCTGGTGAACAGTGAAGTGCTGCAGAGCAATCACGCGCTGACGCCGGACAGCTGGCAGGACCTGACGGGAGAGCAGTACCGGCTGATGCTCTCCATGCCGGACCCGAACATCACCGGCGCAGGCAGGCGTCTTGTGACGGCGCTGCAGCAGCTGTTCGGGAAAGAACAGGGGCTCGACATGCTCCGTGCCATCCACAGGAACGTGGGATCCTACGGCGCCAGGGCTGCGGAGCCCGCGGAGCTTGCGGCGCTGGGAGAATGCGGCATCGCGGTCTGCCTGTTTTCGGATGCGGTGCAGCAGCTGAGGAACGGGAACGAATTCCTGATCCCCGTGATCCCGGAGGAAGGGACGCCCTTTGAGCGGAACGCGGCTGCGGTCTTCCGGGGTGCGGCCCACCCGAAGGCCGCGGAGCTCTGGATGCTTTTCGTGCAGAGCGCGGAGTGTCAGGATCTGGCCGCCCGGAACGGGGCGTACCAGATCCCGGAGGCAGAGGACGCTCTGCCGCTTCCGGAGATCCGGGAGTTTTCCCTGAAGGTCTCTGATCTGATGGAGTTCGACTTTGACGACGCGAAAGAAAACGGCACCACATATGTAAATGACTTTTACACGGCGCGGATACGGTAAATGAAAAAGCGTACCTCTGTTTATTCAGCAGAGGTACGCTTTTTTCAGAGCAGCCGGAACGCACGCATCACTCGTGCAGCTTCACCTTGATCCAGAGCTCGGACAGCTCCTTCTTCAGAGTCTCGTTGTCGTGGAAGAACTCATCCTTTTCGTAGCCGGAGCGCGGAATATAGGCGGTGTTTCCTTCGTAGGCGCCGCCGGGGCCGGAGAGATCCTTCATGACCTGGTCGTTCACGGAAGTGTAGCCGACCTCCTCGGAGATCATCTTGCTGTTCTCATACTCCAGAATGTAGTTCATGAAGAGATTTGCCAGAGCCGGGTTCTTCGCATTGGCCGGGATCACCATGCCGTCGACGCAGATGTTGGTGCCTTCCTTCGGCTCGGAGTAAGCCAGCTTGTCGTTCATATCAGAGATGTAGCAGCCGTCGCCGCTGTAGACGATGGCCATCCACTTTTCGCCGTTCGCCATGGCGTCGATCACTTCGTCCGTCACGTAAGCGGGCTGGACAGCCTTGTCCGCTTCCCGGAGCCACTGGAAAGCCTCCTGGATCTCAGCCTCATTCTCCGTGTTCGCGGAGTAGCCGAGAGCCTTGAACGCCATCATGAAGGAATCGCGCTCGGAGTCGTACATGTAGACGTGGCCTGCGTACTTCGGATCGTGGTAGATGCTGAAGCCTTTCTCCTCCACCTCAGCCGGATCGATCTTGGTGGTGTCATAGAGGATGCCGACGGTCTGCCAGAGATAGGGGACCATGTAGGTGTTGTCCGGATCGCAGTCCAGGTTCTTCGCGCCATCTGTCAGAACGTCCAGATTGGTGACGATGGATTTGTCGATGGGCTGGATCATCTTTTCCTTGATGAGGCGCTCGACCATGTAGTCGCTGGGGACCAGGACATCATAGGATGCGCCGGAGAGGAGCTTCGTGTACATCTCTTCGTTGGAAGCGAACAGGGAGTAGTTGACGGTGACGCCGTACTCCTTCTCGAAGTTGTCAAGGACCTGGGGGTCGATGTACTCGCCCCAGTTGTAGACATTCAGGACGCCGTTTCCGATATCGACTTCCTTTTTGTCTGCAGCCTCAGCGCCGGCATTGCCGGAAGCAGCAGTTGTGCCGGAAGCGGGCTGGGAGCCGCCGCTCTTTCCGCCGCAGGAAGCGAGAGAAAGGACACAGGCAGCCATGGCGGCCAGGCAGAGATACTTTTTCATCATAATGGTTTCCTCCTTTGTTGTAACGCGGGTGATGCTGTCAGCTGCGCTGTGAAGCGGCCAGAGCCTGTTTCCTGCGCTTTTCCCGGAGGACCGGGAGGACGTTTACCAGGATCAGGATGACGGTCACAACGACAACGATCAGGGTGGACAGGGCGTTGATGCCGGGGTTATAGCGCTTCATGGAGTAGACGTACATGGAGATGTTGTTGATTCCGACGCCTGCTGTGAAGAACGAGATGACGAAGTCGTCAAAGGACATACTGAAGGCGATGAGTGCTCCCGAGATGATCGCGGGGAGGATCTGCGGGATGATGACTTTCGTCAGCGCCTGCCAGGGCGTTGCGCCAAGGTCCAGGGCCGCCTCCGCCACATTGTCGTCCAGCTGCCTCAGCTTCGGCATGATCGACAGGATCACATAGGGAATGCAGAAGCTGATGTGGGACAGGACCAGAGTCAGGAGGCTCAGCTCGATCTTCATGGAAATGAAGAGGAGCATCAGCCCGATGGCTGTGACGATATCCGGATTCATCACAGGCAGGTTGTTGATCTCCAGCACGATGCTCTTCAGCAGCTTTCTGGATTTCGAGAGACCGATGGCTGCGATCGTGCCCACGATGGTGGAGACCACGGTGGCGATGACAGCGACCAGGACCGTGTAGTAGATGGCCGACTGCATCGTTTTGTCTTCCATCATGCTTTTGTACCAGCGGAGGGAGAAGCCCGTGAAGTTTGTCAGGGACTTGCTCTCATTGAAGGAGAAGACCACCACGTACAGGATCGGCAGGTAAATAAACAGGAGCAGCAGGAGAAGGTAGCAGTCCGTCAGCCGGGAGAACAGCGTTTTCTTTTTTTTCATCGCCCGCCTCCTCAGTTTTCATCGGGATTTCTGTCAAGTTTCCGGGTGAGCCACATGGACGCGATGATGATCAGCGCCATGATAAGGGAGATGGCGCTGCCGAAGTTCCAGTCGCCTGCTGTCAGGAAGTAGATCTCAATGAGATTTCCGATCAGCACATAATCTCCGCCGCCGAGGAGCTTCGGGATGACGAAGCTGGACACCGCCGGCAGGAACACGAGGGTGATGCCGGAGATGATGCCCGGGACGCTTAAGGGGAGCGTGACCTTCAGGAAGGTCTGGATCTTGTTCGCACCCAGGTCGTAGCTTGCCACCAGGAGATTCCGGTCCATCTTGGAGATGGAGGTCAGGATCTGGATGATCATGTAGGGCAGGAAGTCATAGACCATGCCGATGAACACCCGGAGCTCGCTGCTGAACTCGAAGTTTAA
>Ga0256405_10010034_pt1 | contig 12675 bp, 9 predicted proteins | sample RumenRJG_02DNA_FD_189096 | JGI IMG/M metagenome (GOLD analysis project Ga0256405, IMG submission 189096) | Bovine rumen microbial communities from Lethbridge, Alberta, Canada - RJG_02 | ecosystem: Host-associated > Mammals > Digestive system > Stomach > Rumen | place: Canada: Alberta | collected...
TTTTGAATTTAGGCATACATTTATTATAATCTCTGATACTTCTTTTGTCTCCCTCCCAAAAGTACGTTACATAAAAGAGGCTGTCTCTTACTCAGCTCTTCGATGAGTTTTGAGACAGCCTCTTTTTCGTATCTAGGCATAGCTCCTTCGTCTTGCGTGGATGAAAAAGTGCAAAAATGCTCCCGCTTTTCCCTCAGACACGTCTATTGGTGGATGAGAGCATAGCGGGAGCTTTGCTGTAACGTTATCGATGGCGATCGTACGCACTGGGGCAGAGCAGGGGAATATGGAACACTTTCTTTGATGCGCAAGTAATGTTATAATCTACTCAACAGACATGCGTACACATATCCCGGCGGCACGACGTACACATATCGCTTCACTGTTGATTCTTCCGTGCCGTTGATGGAGAACGGACACGCTGTAGAACTTTCGACGATCATCAATCACCCCGAAGAGACTCGCGCAGCTGAAAGAGCATTCGATGAGACCTTCTCGAAGACGATGCGCAAAATGTTGGTTCAGTTCGCAAAGACCGGAACCCCGTCACTCAGCGCAGAGATCTCACCGGACGGCAAAGCACATGAGCGGCCGCTCTATGATCTGGAGAACAGGCAGATCATGATCTTCGACGAGTTCAATATTCATCCCGAGAAGGAGGCTGACAGAAAGATTCTTGACTGGGAGAGAGCCTGTTTCCTGACGGAGTATTTTTGCATGTGATTTATTCTCAAGGAAAGGACCATGTACAAATGAAGAAAAGATTATTTGCGTTGACGATCCTCGGCGTTATGGTCTTTTGTTTAACGCTCTGCGGCAGCCGTTCAACAGGCGCGGCTGAGAAAACGATGGAGGATATTAAACAGGAGCTGAGAGCTAAGTACGGCGAGAATAAGAAGATCACAGACGGCAATTATGACAAGACTCTCGCGGTCAAGTGCATCAATGGTACTTTTGTCGGCAAAAAGAATGATGGTGTCATAGCGTACAAAGGCATTCCGTTCGTAGGCAAACAGCCTATCGGAGAACTCCGCTGGAAAGCTCCTGTTGACGTTGTCCCGGACGACGGCGTATATGAGGCGTACTACAACGGGAAAAGCCCCTGCCAGGAGGACGACAGGGTGCAAGTTGCTGCGCTTTACGTTAAGGGTGAAGACTGCCTGTATCTTAACGTCTGGAGAGCAGATGACGGCGGGACAAAGAAGCCCGTAATGGTATGGATCCACGGCGGCGCTTTTGAATACGGCGGAACGGTCGAGCCTCGTGAAGAGGGAACGAATTTCGTCAAAGAAAATCCTGATGTCATTTTCGTCTCCATCGAGTACAGGCTCGGTGTCTTTGGCTTCTTGCATCTGTCTCACCTTCCGGACGGAAAGGATTATCCAGACGCGCAAAATCTTGGAATCATGGATCAGATGATGGCGTTGAAGTGGATCCATGAGAACATCGCCAACTTCGGCGGTGATCCTGATAACGTTACGATCTGGGGAGAGTCTGCCGGCGGCGACAGCGTGACCACTCTGCCGCTGATCGAAGGTTCACATAAGTACTTCAGGAAAGTCATTGCACACAGCGGCACACCTGTTCTGTCAAGGACCCCGGAACAGAATATCGAGGCTGCGAATAAAATCATGGAGATGCTCGGCTGCAAAACCGTTGCTGACCTCCAGAAAGTTGACGTTGATAAGTTGGTTGTAGCAATGGCTTCGCTCGGAGGAATGTGCGTAGGACCGGAAAGAGACGGAACGTATTTGCCGCTGGATCCCTATGAGGCTTACGCAAAGGGGGCAGCTAAAGATATAGAATTCCTTCAGGGTATCAATAAGGACGAACTGAACTACTTCCTGGTGATCGCCGGAGGAGTAGAGCCTTTTGTCGAGTATGCATCGAACCGTATGAAAGAAAATTTCGCCGTGCTGACGGAGGAAGAGAAAGCCCGTGTCGAGAGCTTCTGCAAGGATATCAAGGGGGAGAGCTACGAACCTTATGTCAGACTGTACGATCAAATCTGGTTTATCGCGCCCCTGTTCAGACTGACGGAAAACCAGACGAAGGCCGGGGGAAAATCGTACAATTATTACTTCACCGTTGAATCTTCCGTGCCGTTGATGAAGAGCGGACATGCTGTAGAACTTTCGACGATCTTCAATCACCCGGAGGAAACTTTCGTAGCCGGGAGAGCCTTCGATGAGACCTTCTCGAAGACGATGCGCAAAATGTGGGTCCAGTTCGCCAAAACCGGAAACCCGTCGCTCAGCGCGGAAATCTCACCGGACGGCAAAGCACACGAGTGGCCTCTCTATGATTTGGAGAACAAGGGCTTTATGGTCTTAGACGAGTTTGATATCCATCCTGCAAAAGAATCCGAGTTAAAGCTTCTTGACTGGGAGAGGTGCTATTTCCTGACCAAGTATTTTTGCCTGTAATTTATCCTCAAAGAAAGGATAATGTACAAATGAAGAAAAGATTATTTGCGTTGACGATCCTCGGCGTTACGGCTTTTGGTTTAACGCTCTGCGGCAGCCGTTCAACAACGGCGGCTGTGAAAACGCTGAACGAACTTAAAGCTGAAATTAGAGCGCAGTACGGCGAGAACAAAAAGATAACGGGCGATTATGACAAGTCGCTTGCGGTCAAGTGTGTAAACGGTACATTCATTGGCAAAAAGAACGACGGCGTGATCGCGTACAAGGGTATTCCGTTTGTCGGCAGACAGCCTGTAGGAGAACTCCGCTGGAAAGCCCCTGTTGACGTCCTCCCTGATGACGGCGTTTACGAGGCGTATTACTATGGGAAGAGCTGTCCTCAAGTGGAGGAGATCAGCGAAGGTGGATCTCTTTACGTTCAGGGCGAAGACTGCCTTTATTTGAATGTATGGAAAGCTGAAGAGAAGTCAGCGGAGAAGAAGCCGGTAATGGTCTGGATACATGGCGGCGGTTGGGTAGCTGGCGGAACGTGCGATCCTGCGTATGATTGCCACAATTTAGTGAAAGAAAACCCGGACGTTATCTTTGCTTCCATTACGTACAGGCTTGGAGCGTTCGGCTTCTTGCATCTGTCTCACCTGCCTGACGGAAAGGATTACCCTGATGCGCAGAACCTGGCTATCATGGATCAGATGATGGCGTTGAAGTGGATCCATGAGAACATTGCAAACTTCGGCGGCGATCCCGATAACGTTACCCTTTTCGGAGAGTCAGCCGGCGGTGAAAGCGTAACTACGCTTCCGCTGGTCGAAGGCTCACATAAGTACTTCAAGCGTGTCATTGCTCAGAGCGGTTCTCCGGTGCTCACGAGGACCATAGAACAGAGCATAGGGGACACGAATGAATTAATGGATATGCTTGGCTGTAAAACCGTCGCTGATCTTCAGAAGATTGATATAGAGAAGTTGATTCATGCAACAGCCCCCTTCGAAATGCGCATGGGACCGGAAAAAGACGGAAAATACCTGCCATTAGACCCCTACGAGGCTTACGCGAACGGCGCGGCAAAGGATATAGATATTCTTCAGGGCTGCAACAAGGACGAGTTGAACTACTTCATGGTCGTAGTCGGGGGAGCAGAGCCTTTTACCGAGTGGGTCAATAAACGCCTGACGAAGAATACCGCTTTGCTGACGGACGAGGAGAAAGCACGTGTCGAGAGCTTCTGCAAGGACATCAAGGGAGAGCGGTACGAGCAGCTCTGCCGCCTGTACGATCAAATCTGGTTTATCGCGCCCCTGTTCAGACTGTCGGAAAACCAGACGAAGGCCGGCGGAAAATCATATACCTATTACTTCACGGTTGAATCCTCTTTGCCGTTGATGAAGAGCGGACATGCCGTAGAGCTTGCATCGGTATTCAATCAGCCGGAGGATACCCAATTCACGGGCAGGGCGTTCGATGAGACGTTCTCGAAGACGATGCGCAAAATGTGGGTCCAGTTCGCGAAGACCGGCAACCCGTCGCTCAGCGCGGAGATCTCACCGGACGGCAAAGAGCATATTTGGCCGTTATACGACTTGAAGGACAAGCAGGTCATGATCTTTGACGAGTTCAACATCCACGCGGAAAAGGAATCCGTGAGAAAGATCGTCGATTGGGAGAGGACCTATTTTCTGACGAAGTATTATTGCTTGTAGTCGTTTCAGCTCTATTGCTATAACAGCTGAGAAAGTTCGCGCAGGTAAATTGACTGAGGCCGATATCACGCTTTTGGGAGGCATTCCCCCCGTCGAGGCGGGTCGAATCTGCCTTGAAAACTGCCCCCTCAATAAAAAGATGGGGCTTGGCGGACGAAGACGATGAGAATGCGGAGGCGGCTGACTGAGCCGTAAGCTTCCAGTCAATCCAGATTTAAGCGAAAAAACGAAAATGCAGCCCGGAATTTCCGCACTCAGCGGAGCGTTCCGGGCTCTTTTTTTATCCTGAAGGGCTGCGACGGCCCTTGGGCTTTTCGTGGTACAATTGATGTCGCTTTTATGCAGAAAAGCATGATATATTGCTTCATAGCGAGGACGGTGGCCCCTCTTCGGAGGTTGAACTCTATGAGTGAAACAAAGTCAAAAATGCAGCAGTACGCAGCGGGGCTGAAAGCTGGTGTGCCCGTCATCCTCGGCTTCGTCCCGGTGGGGATCGCCTACGCGATCATGGCGCAGCAGGCGGGGTTTTCCGTGTTCGAGACGATCTTCATGTCTGCGGCTGTCTTTGCCGGAGCCAGTCAGATGATGGCGGTGGGGATGTATGTCCAGGGTGCGGGAGCCGTTGCGATGATCCTGGCGACGTTCATTTTGAATCTGCGGCATCTGATCATGAGTACGTGCGTTGTCAACAGGATGAAGAAGGACCGCGTTCCTGTCATGCTGCTGGCGGCCTTCGGCGTGACGGACGAGTCGTTCGCGATTTTTACCACGGGGAAAGAGGAAAACTGCACGGTGATGTATTTCCTCGGCCTGATCACGGTGACGTATGCGTCGTGGATCGCCGGTTCAGCGATCGGCGCGCTGGCGTCCGGCCTGCTTCCGCCGATTTTGTCGGCGAGTCTGGGCATCGCGCTGTATGCGATGTTTATCGCGATCCTCATTCCGGGGCTGAAAGGAAATTTGCGTCTTGGCGTTCTCGTGATCATCACGGCGCTTGTGAATCTGGCGCTTTCCCGGGTGATGGCTTCAAGCTGGGCGCTGATCGTTTCGACCCTGGTCTGCGCGGCAGCGGGGGTGTTCTTTGTCGATCTTGAGGGGAGCGCGGACGATGAATAAAGTCAATATAACGCTCCTGATCCTGGGAATGGCTGCTGTGACGTACATTCCCCGTGCGCTTCCGGCTGTCTTGATCGAGAAGATGCGTTTCAGCAGGAAGGTCGAAAAATTCCTCAGGCTGATCCCCTATACGGCTATGGCGGCACTGATCTTCCCCGGCGTGCTTTCGGCAGACGCGGCCCGGCCCGAGATCGGGCTGATCGGCGGGGGCGTGGCGGCCGTCCTGGCCTGGAAAAAATGTCCGGTGATGGTGTGCGTCCTGGCGGCGATCGGCGCCGATTTTTTGGTGTATGCTCTTCAATAAGAAGAGAGAGCCGCAATCACCTTTGTGCCTGCGGCGTTGTGCTGTGATTCTGTTTCGCGATTAAACTGATCGCGAAACGAAAGGCGAACTGTGCGTTCGCCTTTATATTTTTTTCTGAAACTGCTTTAAGGAAACGCTGATTTAATCCCATTATGCAGAATTATACGAGCGCACAGGAAACCTGAGAAAATGCGTCAGATCCGAAGAAACCTGCCCGGAAGGGGCTTCGGAGGCGTACTTCCGTACGGTGGAGAAGCCCCTCGGGCAGCGTTTCGCAGGAGATGACGTATTTTATCAGCGTTTCCTTAACGTACTGATGTGTTTTTGTGGTAAAATAACCAGTATCTTTTTAAATATCAAGGAGGGGAACGTTGTGAACGCCACGTTTATCAGTATTTTATTTGTGATTTGCGCTTACTTGCTTGGTATGTTGTGGATCGGGTTCTACTACGCCCGCAAGAATGCGTCGACGGCCGATTTTTATCTGGGCGGACGTAAGCTGGGGCCTCTTGTCACCGCCATGAGCGCCGAGGCTTCCGATATGTCGAGCTACCTGCTGATGGGCCTGCCGGGGCTGGCCTACCTTTCCGGCGTGGCCGACGTAGGCTGGACGGTCGTCGGGCTGGCGGCCGGCACGTATTTGAACTGGCTGCTGACGGCACGTCGTCTGCGCTGCTACACGCAGCTCACAAAGTCGATCACGCTGCCGCAGTTCTTCTCACGGCGGTTTCATGACGAAAAGAACGTGCTGTCGGCAATCGCTGCGGTGATCATCATCGTGTTTTTCATTCCCTATACGGCGTCAGGCTTTGCGGCCTGCGGCAAGCTGTTCTCGTCGCTGTTCGGCTGGGACTACCTGTCGTCGATGATGGTTTCGGCCTTCGTGATCGTCGGCTATACGGCTTCCGGCGGTTTCCTCGCCGCTTCGATCACGGACTTTATCCAGAGCATCGTGATGACGATTGCGATCCTCGTCGCGCTTGTTTTCGCGACGAATTCGGCCGGAGGCATGGATGCGGTTATAAAAAACGCGCAGTCGCTGCCTGGCTTCCTGTCCTGGAGCGAAAGTTTTTCTGAAGCGACGGGCGCGGCGACGCCTTACGGTTTCCTGACGATCGTCTCGACGCTGGCCTGGGGGCTGGGCTATTTCGGAATGCCGCACATCCTGTTGCGCTTTATGGCTATCGAGGATGATTCCAAGCTGAAGATTTCGCGCCGCGTGGCTTCGGTCTGGGTGGTCGTCGCCATGGCGGTCGCCGTCCTGATCGGCATCGTCGGCAGGGCGCTCTCCGGCGTTGGCGCGATTGAGACGCTTTCCGGCTCGCGGACGGAGACGATCATCGTCCGCATCGCCGATCTTTTGTCGCAGCATGGTCTGCTGGCGTCGCTGATGGCAGGGCTGATCCTTTCCGGCATCCTGGCGAGCACCATGTCCACGGCCGACTCGCAGCTGCTGGCCGCTTCGTCGAGCGTGTCGCAGAACATTTTGCAGGAAGCTCTGGGCATTAAACTGTCGGAGCGGGCGGGGATGCTTGCGGCCCGTTTCACGGTCATTGTGATCGCCGTGCTCGGCTTTGTCATCGCACGCAACCCCGACAGTTCGGTCTTTGGGATCGTCGCCTTCGCGTGGGCAGGCTTCGGCGCTGGCTTCGGACCGATCGTGATCTGCTCCCTGTTCTGGAAGCGCACCACGCTGGCGGGCGCGCTTTTCGGCATGGTCGCCGGCGGCGTGTCGATCTTCGTCTGGAAGTTCCTGCTCAAGCCGCTCGGCGGCGTGTTCGGCATCTACGAGCTGCTGCCGGCGTTTATTGTCGGCATCGTCATGACGGTCCTTGTGAGCCTGCTGACAAAAGCACCCGATCAAACGGTCATCGCAGAGTTTGACGCCGCGGCGAAAATGGCGCGAGGGGATTGAGCTGCGGTCCTTTTTTCGGAGGATCATATTCAAAAACAAAGAGCGAGATGTCCTTGTGAGGGCATCTCGCTCTTTCTGTCTATGGGCGCTGATCGTGTCGCCGCTCCGCGATTTTCCGCAGCGGGCGTCTTTGGCGGGCGCGGGCGGTCGGGGGGCGGCAGCCTTCTTTGAAAAGCGTCGTTCCCAGGCGGCGGCACAGTTTTGACGTGTTCAGCTGTTCGCCGATGAAGACGCACTGGCATTGCGTCGCTTCTGTGCCGGTGACGGCGTAGAGGCCGTCGGCCAGGTCGAAGCGGAGCATTTCGTTCCCCGCAGGGATGGTCCCCTTGGCGCGGACGACGCGGCCGAGTCCCCCGCGCAGGCAGTCTTCCAGTAATTGGATCAGCTCGGCGGGGCAGGTCAGCCGGGCGCGGGTGAGACTGAGCTGCGACAGGGCACGCCCGCCTCCGGTCTCGCCGGCAGCGGCGCGATCTTCGGCAGGCAGGCAGAGGAGCGATCTCCACCAGCTGTCATCCTGAGCGGTGTAGTGCTCCTGTACGATCTGCGCCCCCGGATTGAGCTTGCGAACTTTGGCTGCCGCGTCGTTCAGCAGTTCGGCGGGGGCGTGCTCGCCTTTGGAAAAGACGACCGTTTGCGCGGACCGCACCTGATCGCCGTACAGCTCCGGCCATTCGGCCAGGTTCTGCCGGTAATTCTGCGGCGACAGCACCACGACCGGGCGCAGCATGGTAATGCTGCCGTGCAGGATCGGAGCCAGATTGTTCATGATATTGCTGAGTTTGCCGACGCCGGTGGGCTCCACGATCAGGTATTCCGGAGCCAGCGCGGTGAAGACCGTCAGCACGGAGTTGACGAAGCTGTCTTTCATGGTGCAGCAGACGCAGCCTTCCATGAACTCCAGGATCTTCAGATCGCGGCTGTCCGGCTGGGACTGTTTCAGATCGATCGCGTCGATGCTGTTTTCACCGTATTCATTTTCAAGGATGACGGGCTGGATCCCGGTGCGGCGGATCAGTTCCTTGATGAACGTCGTCTTCCCCGCGCCCAGAAAGCCGGAAATGATCAGTATTTTCATCGTCTGCTCCCAGTTTGATGAGTCATCATGCTCTGGCGCGGCGAAAATGCTCATCGCGCGCCCGCGCCGCAGCTGGGGCTGTTTTCGTCAGTGCGCCTTAGCGAAGAACAATAAAATGAAACGCTGATTTAATCCCATTATGCAGAATGAAACCAGCGCACAGGAAACCTGAGAAAATGCGTCAGATCCGAAGAAAACTGTCCGAAAGGGGTTCCGGAGGCGTACTTCCGTACGTTGGAGGAGCCCCTCGGACAGCGTTTCGCAGGAGATGACGTATTTTATCAGTGTTTCCTAAAAAGGCGGCCTGTGCGGCCGCCCTCGCTTTCTGTCGTCTTTTAGGGATTATTGTCGAGGATCACGACCGGCTTGATCAGGTCGGCGGGCTTGTCCTTCATCAGCTGCAGCGCCTCGGGGATGTGCTCCCAGCCGTGGAAGACGTGTGTCGTCAGCTTGCTCACGTCCAGCTTGCCGGAGGAGACGAGCGCGCCCAGCTTTTCCATGCGCAGACGGCCGCCGGGCATCAGACCGCCGACGAGCTGCTTGTGCCCCATGCCAACGCCCCATTCCACGCGCGGGATGGTGATGTAGTCGCCGCTGCCCAGATAGTTCACGTTGCCGATCTTGCCGCCGGCCTTGACGGCCTTGACGGCGGATTCAAAAGTCTGCACGCCGCCGCCGGCGACGACGACGCGGTCGACACCGGCTCCGCCGGTCATCTTCAGCACCTGATCTTCGATCGTGCCGTTCTTGTAGCTGATGAACTCATCAGCGCCGTAGAACCTGGCCGCTTCCACGCACTTGGGACGCGTGCCGACGGCGATGATCCGAGAAGCGCCGCGTAGGCGCGCGCCGGCCACGCTCATCAGGCCGACGGGACCGATGCCGATCACCAGCACCGTATCGCCGAACTGGATGTCGGCCAGCTCAACGCCGTGGAAGCCGGTGGGCACCATGTCGGAAAGCATGCAGGCATCTTCCAGCGTCATGCCCTCGGGCATGTGCGCCAGGTTGCCGTCGGCGTCGTTGACGTGGAAGAACTCAGCGTCCAGCCCGTCCTTGAAGTTAGAGAACTTCCAGCCGGCCAGCATCCCCCCGGAGTGCATGGAGTAGCCGCCCTGGGCTTCCAGCGAGTTCCAGTCGGGCGTGATGGCGGGGACGAGGACCCTGTCGCCGGGCTTGAAGTCCTTCACCATGCTGCCGACTTCGACCACTTCGGCGCAGCCCTCGTGTCCGAGGATCATGTTATGACGGTCGCCGACCGCGCCCTCCCACACCGTGTGCACGTCCGACGTGCAGATGGCGATCGCCAGCGGACGGCAGATCGCGTCCATCGGGCCGCAGACGGGACGTTCCTTCTCGATCCAGCCTACCTCACCGATCCTGAGCATTGCAAATCCTTTCATGTTTCTTCCTCCTTCCGTATGGTACAAGGACAGCGCCGAGACGCTTCGTGCTGAACCAGCATAGCCTTAATAATAATAGCTTACCATAATATGAACGTTGTGCAAGTCATTATTTAACAGTATTTATGATTTTTTGTGAAGGAGCGCGATTTCTTTATTGCTGCGAAGTATGATAATTTGAGCAAAGCGATCAATGACACGCTGCCGGTTCGTTCTCGCAGGCGGCAGCCGCGCGGTGAGTATTTTGATCGCGCATGAGTATAAGTTGATGAGCGCTGATTGATCGGTTAAAAGGAACACAAAAAAGCGAGGCCGTTTTCCCGTTCGCTGCCCGCGCCGGAAAACGGCCTCGCTATCGTGTATAATTGGCGGAAGAATCACGAATCACTCAGGAGGCTGCATTTATGAAGATCAAATCAGTTCCCGCCCTCTGGACCGTGGTATGCGTCCTGGCGCTGGCTGCTGCCGGCTGCGCGGCGCCACGGCTGAAATATCCCTTTGTCCCTGAAAAGCTGAACGTCACGTCCGAAGACCGGCTGCTCGTCGTTGCGCCGCATCCCGATGACGAAGCCCTCGGTGCCGGCGGCCTGCTCGCGCTCTGCGGCCCGCAGACCGACGTCCTCGTCCTCACCGACGGCGCCAGGGGACACAAAGGCGTGCCCGAAGACGCGGAGCGCGAAGTGCGCACCCGTCAGTTCCTTGCCGAGATGCAGCTCGTGCGGCCGCATCGGCACATCATGCTCGGCCTGCCCGACGCGGCGCTGTGGGATTACAAGACCTGCCTGAACGATTTTGACATGAGCCCCTACACAAAAGTCTTCGTTGCCGAGTGCGACGCCCATCCCGACCACGCTGCCGCCTGCGCCTTCGTCACAGAAAAGCTGTGGGGCATGGCCCGCCGCGGCGAAAAAGTCCCCGAGCTGTACCTGTACGAAGTCCACAAGCCGCTGGGCAACGTCAGCCACGCCCTCGACATCACCGCCGTGATCGAGCGCAAGCGCGCCTTCATCCGCTGCCACGAAGACCAGCTGCCGCAGTACTGCTATGAGCAGATCGCTCTTGACCTGAACCGCCTGCGCGCCTCGCAGCAGAACAAGCCAGACCGGTTTTTCGAAGCCTACTGCCAGATCACGCCCGATTTCAGCGCCTTTGCCCGCGCCCTTTTCCCCGACGGACTGCCGCAGAATGCCGGCGAAGCTGCTGCCTGCATGAAGAAGATCGAAGTCCCCATCCTCACCCCTGGGGGGACTCGTGCCACGATGATCCTGGAGCTTCATCCGCAGCTGGAAAAGCCCGTGCAGCGCGCCTTTGCCGAGATGGCCGACGCCGGCTTCCCGATCGATCCGTCCACCACCGGCGGCTTCCGCTGGTCCGTCGCCCAAAAGACCGGCGTGGTCAGCAAACACGCCTACGGCCTTGCCATCGACCTGAACTGGGAGCACAACGCCGCCGCTTACACCCCCCAGTGGACGTACAGCCCCGGCGCCGATCCTCTCAGCGTCACCTTCGAGATCGCCTCCATCTGGAAACGCCACGGCTTCTACTGGGGCGGCGACTTCCCCGAAGACAGCCGCGACCCCATGCACTTCTGCTTCACGCTCAGATAAAGCTTCACGATAAAACACACCGCGCCGGAACGAGCCGGGCCAAAGCCCCGGCGTTTCGGCGCGGTGTGTCTTGTGCTATACTAAGCGAGTTGTCGCGAACAAACTGGCAACGGGGAGGAGGTGTTCCCCTTGTTGCAATCAATATCCTCTTTCATTGCCTCCGTCATGGCGAGCGTAGTTGGCCACTATGTTTGCAAATGGCTCGACGGTAGGATTAAGCGATAACTGAGCCTAATGCTTTCCCCCCTGCGGTATGGCAGATATTTGCCGCAGGGGCTTTTTGTTGGTGTTGATAAAAAACAAAAGCCCTTTCGCGTGGCCTCGCTACTTGGGCTTTTCAAACTGATACACCAATATCCTCTTTGGCTATGTTCATTGTAGCAGTTTTCTTCACGGAGTCAAGAGAAGCTATACAAATAAATATCATGAATGTAACATCTGCAAATGGCTCGACGGACGGCGTAAGCGATAACAGAGCCTGAGTACCACCCCCGCGGCTGTTTCCTGGTCGCGGGGATTTTTTATGGCAAAAAGAAAAGGCCTCTTTCGCGCGGCCTCGCTGCTTTGGCTTTTCAAACTCATACACCGATATCATCTTTGGCTGAATTGATTGTACCACTCCTGCGGCTTCGGTCAATAACGTGTAGCCGGCGGATGGGCTGTCAAGCAGAAGAGCTGTTTATAATTACATTTTTAGTCGATTGTAATAAAACAGTCTGTATTTTAGACGATATTATAAATACTGTCTGTTGTAGAAAACTCCGATGTTCGTAAAATAAAGCGCAAAGACAAAAAGCCTTGCGGAATACGCCGTTTTGCGCGGCGAAAGCCGCGACAGAATACACCTTTCCGCTTCCGCTTGCAGAAGAACATCGGAACAGAACGCGGCAGACCGGCCGATCGCGAGGAAACGTGGAAACTCCGACTCGAAAAGTCCAAAGCGCGAAGAACTGAAATTCTCCTGAAAGGCGGATGACGGGAACGCCGTCATGCGACGGTGAAAATCGCGTTTTGTTACAGGAGGAGTTTCACAATGAGTATGAAGAAAATGCTCGCCGTTGTGGCTGCCGCTTCCCTCGTGGCCGTGGCCGCCCCTGCCTTCGCCGCTAACCCCTTTAGCGACGTTCCG
>Ga0256405_10010035_pt1 | contig 12675 bp, 8 predicted proteins | sample RumenRJG_02DNA_FD_189096 | JGI IMG/M metagenome (GOLD analysis project Ga0256405, IMG submission 189096) | Bovine rumen microbial communities from Lethbridge, Alberta, Canada - RJG_02 | ecosystem: Host-associated > Mammals > Digestive system > Stomach > Rumen | place: Canada: Alberta | collected...
ACGTGGTTGTCCGAGGGGTTCGGATGCTCCCACGCGAGACACGACGGCTCGTGTCCCGTCGCTGCGTATGTCGGAATGACGAGATAGCGTTTCGCGTTGTTGCCGCCCGTCGCGCGCACCGTGTCGTAGAACGTCTTCGCATAGCGGTTGACCGTCTTGCAGTAGAGAGGCTTGCCGCCCCAGTCGTCCTTCCCCTCCTCGCCTCCGTCCGGTCCTGGATGGCTCTTCGCCTTGCGGATTTCGTTAAACCCCTCGAAAACGAGCTTCTCGCCGTAGTTCCTGAATCGCGTCGCGATCTGACGCCACAGGTCCGCAAGCACCTGGTTGGCGCGATCTTCGTTTACGCCGTCGATCGTCAGCCACTCCTCGGGCCAGCCTTCGCTTCCTCCGTCGTGGTGGATGTCGAGAATCGTGACGAAGCCTTCCGCGATGCACATGTCGACTACTTCCTGCACGCGGTCGAGGAACACCGGGCGTATCTCGTGCTTCGGATCGTCCACGCTGAACTGACGCCGCCACGTCACCGGCAGTCGGACGGCGTTTACGCCCTTCGCCTTGTACAGCCGCAGGAGGCTTCGGGTCACCGGTCGGTTTCCCCACTCCGTCTCGTTGCCGCTCGGACAGTCCAGCGTGTTGCCTATGTTTATGCCAAGCGCTATGTCCTTCACGAACTCCGCCGCGCTGCGCGAAAACGGCGCAGCCGCAAAAAGCCGCATCGCGCAGACGAACGCACAGACGGAAAGTGCGATGGCGAATTTGCTTTTCATTGGCAATATTCTATCGTATATACCGATATGACGCCATCACCCAGCGGGATGATGGCAACGCGGCAGGATGCCGCGTCTCCAATTATTCGACCCTCTATTAACAGGGAGTTGCCTTCACCCTGATTTCGCCGGGGCCGGTGCGGCGCACTGCGACCATGGCGCGGCCGTAGAAGAGCTTCTGCCTCCAAATGAGCCCGCAACACCGCCATCGCCCAAGTGGACTATGCGCAGACTCGACAGACCGCTTGCGCCATTCCCGGCAGGGCCGTAGTATATTGGCAGGGGCGCCTTTGTAAACACGTGATCATTGATTTTCGCAAAAGGGAGCGGCAACAAATGCCGCTCCCCCATGTCGCCCGTTTATAAAACCACGCTATCGAATGCTGACCGCCATCCCTGGATTGACGTGCTCGACGACAATCGCTGTACCGGTGTTCCGGACCTTGATCCTGCGCCTGTCCCCTTCCGCGAGCTGGAGCGTCGGCGTACCCGTTATGCTTGTCGCCGTAAACACCGTCGCGGTCTGTCCATATTCGGCAAGCGCGAACTCGCTTTCGTCGAGGACTATCGTCGTGCCGGTCAAATCAATCGGGCAATCTAAGGTGATTGCCGCGCGATCCGTTGCCAGCTTTGCAGTTGTCGTAGCTGAAACCGTCATGGAGACCGCACCTGAAATGGAACCACGCCCGACAAGGTTTTCCGCCGCAACCGACGCGCCGTCAAAATTCACCATGCCGTCAAGCTCAAGCGTGTCTATCAAAAGCGATGAAACCGCATCTGGAATCTCGGACGACACCCATTTGTGGCCGAGGTAGGAGTGCACCATATCCGCTTCGCCCCCACTGAGACAGCGGCTGAATGCAAGCGCCTCTCCGACCGCGCCGTTCGACCGGCGGTAATGCCCCATAGACCAGCCATAGCACACGCGTGCAGTGCGTCCGTCGTTCTGCCTTAGATTATCCTTCGACATGGAGGCGACGTCCACCGCCATCCCTTCTACCAGTCCGGTCACGCGCGCAAAGATGTTTGGCTCGTCGCCTTCAACGCGGGAATTTGCCCGCACGCCAACCACATACGCAGTTTCATCGACATCTACGCGCGGATTTCCAGAATAGAGCTGTCCCCACTTCCTCTCGCCATCCGCATGCTCCTCGTCCGGCGTGGTGTTGTAGTAATACCACACGCTGCCCGACTGCCCGGAATACCCAAGCAGTCCGTTGGAGTCCCACAGCCAGCCACCCGCGCACCACTCAATTGGATACACCTCTTCCGGACCGCCATACTGTTCCTTTGAAGCGACAGAGCGGCGGGACACTGCAAAAACAGATTTGCCGTATGTCTCTCCAAATGTGAAGGCCTTGTCCGTGCGGAACCCAGTGACATTGTTCGTCAAGGCGATCGCCTTCATGCCGTTCATTGTCGTCAACACTGGCGGCTGGGGCGATATTTCATCGTTGGCAAACAGAGTCCCGTCCATTCCTGAGCCGCCCGCGCCCTTGTTTGCGATTTTCACAACTCCGCCACCATCATCGAAAGTGAGCGCCGTCTCGTCGGAAGGATCGTACCATACAACGGCGGAAGCAAGCAGTTGGCTAAGCGGCGACAAAACATTGACTTGGCCGTTGACGGCAAGACGCCCGACCGCCATTCTGGAGAAATCTCCGATCGAAGACCATTCCGAAATATTCAAGTCGTATTCATAATCCCCCATCACCGTGATGTCCATCGTGGCGATTGTCGCATTGACGATTTTTCCATTGCCGCCAAGCACGATTGGGCCGGTCAGCGTGCCGCCGTTAAGGTCGAGCGTTCCGCCAAGCACCTTTGTCGGGCCGCTCCAGACAACGCCCTTGTCCACCTTGAGCGTGCCCGCGCCCTTTTTCGTCAGGCCTCCGTCGTTTGCTACCGCGGTTATGTTCGTCGCGGCAAAAGTCAAGTTGTATCCATTGGAATCGATGACTGCTCCATTCTCGCCAATATTCACCTTCATCCATGAAGGCACAAAAGCATCGGCATTGACCCAGTTGTTGTTGTTCGTACAGGCCTCCAGGGTTCCTCCATTGAAAACGAGTGTCATGTTTATGTTCGTCGTTCCGTTTTCCTCATTTAGAGGCGCTTCCCAGCTGTGTGTAAAGTCAGGAACCTTCAGCGTGCCGCCGTTTAGCTCGATGCGGCCATTGCCGCCGCCCTTCTTCGAGCAACAGAACCAGTGAAAGCGCACATCGCCACCATTCTGGATATATGTTGACGTCTTTTGATCAGAGAAGACCATGCGGATGTCATTCCCCCATAACGTCGTCCCTGCCTCGACAACAAACGTACCGATCCCGTTATCGTCATCTAATCCGCCCACGTTGATGCTCCGGGTATTTGTCAGATTGATGTCCTTCAACACTAGCGTCGGCCCCTTGACGCCTTTATAACTGTCGTTGTCCGTGTCTATGACAATATCCCCGGTCGTATCAAGCGTGCCGTTCGTGAGAGCGAAACTCTCTCCAGTATAGCGTATCCAGAGCCCGCCTGTTTTCGCCGCCTTGCCGCCGAGATTGACTCCGACCAGACCAGTCGCGTTGTTGAAACTCCAGTCGCCCCAGTACGGATCACTGAGCGTTTCCGGCGTGATGCCGCCGGCGGGTTCGCCGTTTCGCCAATTGACCCAGTTGGCAGACTTCCACCAGTCGGATTCGCCCTCACCGCCGTTCCAGTCCGGCCACGCGAATGCGGACAACGACAAAATCGCCGCCATTGATGCGAATATATGCTTGATTGTCATATCAGCAACCTTTCTATTTGAAGTTACGCAGATATTCTACCAAACAGGTGTTACGACGCGGTATCATCCTGTTGGGTGATAGAGAAGAACGCGGCAGGATGCCGCGTCTCCAACTATTAGAATTTCAATCGACTCGCATCCCGGGAATCTACCGCTTTTTGTCTGCGGCCTTGCGTCCTGCGTTGAAGGCGTCGATTATCTCGGGATGGGACCACTCTACCGTCGTGCGATCGACGAGGCCCATTCCCTCGTAGCCGCCCGGCTCCCAGATGAAGCACGGACACCCAAAGCGGCGCGCGACGTATCCAAAGTGCTTCGCCCACTTCACGCGGTTTTCGTCGTTGGGCTTCGACTTGTCGCCGCCGTGGTACCTGCGCTCCGCGTTTACCTCGCCGCAGACGATCGGAACGCCCTTGTCGATGAATATGCGCTTGTGCTGCTCGAAGACTTCCACAAGGCGCTTCTGGAACTCTTCGCGCTTGTATTCGGAGCTGTCGCCCCAGAGGCAGAACCACCCGGGCTCGTATATATGAAGGTCGACCATCACGTGGTTGTCCGAGGGGTTCGGATGCTCCCACGCAAGGCAGGACGACTCAACTCCAGTGGCAGCATACGTCGGAATGACGAGATAGCGCTTCGCGTTGTTCCCGCCCGTCGCACGCACAGTGTCGTAGAACGTCTTTGCATAGCGGTTGACCGTCCTGCAGTAGAGCGGCTTTCCGCCCCAGTCGTCCTTCCCCTCCTCGCCTCCGTCCGGCCCAGGGTGGCTCTTCGCCTTGCGGATTTCGTTGAACCCCTCGAATATGAGCTTCTCGCCGTAGTTCCTGAATCGCGTCGCGATCTGCCGCCACAGGTCCGCAAGCACCTGGTTGGCGCGGTCTTCGTTTACGCCGTCGATCGTCAGCCACTCCTCGGGCCAGCCTTCGCTTCCACCGTCGTGGTGGATGTCGAGAATCGTGACGAAGCCGTCCGCGATGCACATGTCGACTACTTCCTGCACGCGGTCGAGGAACACCGGGCGTATCTCGTGCTTCGGATCGTCCCTGTCGAACTGCCGCCGCCACGTCACCGGCAGGCGGACGGCGTTTATGCCCTTCGACTTGTACAGCCGCAGGAGGCTTCGGGTCACCGGTCGGTTTCCCCACTCCGTCTCGTTTCCGCTCGGACAGTCAAGCGTGTTGCCGATGTTTATGCCAAGCGCTATGTCCTTCACGAAATCCGCCGCGCTGCGCGAGAACGGCGCGGCCGAATATAGAGTCTGCGCAACGAGAAGCAGTGCCGCGAACAACAAGATATTCCTGCTCATTTTCCCTGCACCTCCACTATTGCGCGGCGGTAGGCGAAGAGAGTCGGCGTGCCGGAATCGCGCACGCGTAGAATGACATGAAGCGATCCCGACGCCCCTTCGGGAATCGCCGAAAGATCGATAACGGCGCGCGCGCCGTCTGCGCGAAGATCACCGCCGTTAAGCGTCCCTGCTTCGCGGTATATCGACCACTCGAATGAAATCGCGTCGCCGTCCGGATCGCTCGACCCTTCCGCAGAAAGCGCGACCTTGTCTCCGCGCTTCGCGGCTATCCTGACCACGCCCTTCGTCCTGTCGCCGTTCAGCACGGCGACTGGATTGTGGTTGGCGTCTTCGTATTTCGGCGTGACGGCCCACATCATCCGCCCAGCGAAGTCGAGCTGGTAGCCCTCGCGCCAGCGCATCACCGAATGTCCGGGCGAACGCAATCCCTTCAGCTCGTCCGGCTTTTCGGGAGACGTCCATACAGGATGCGACTCGCCCGTTGGCGTCCGCCATTCATAGCGCCCGCCCCATCCGCCGTAGGCGGGCGATTCCGCCCACCCCAGCCCGTTCGCGATAAGCCCGAGGAACGACGGCGTGTCGCCTTCCATGCTGTAGATGTGCGGCGGGTAGCATTTGCCGAGCGGGCCTTTCTCCATGACGTTCGTTTTCAGCCACTCGTTGTCCGCAAGCTCGACGAATGGCAGATTCAACTTTCGCCCCTCGCCGCGCACATCGCCCGCCATGCCGTTCCATGTCGACTTCCAATAGTCGCGGTAGTCGAACGGATAGCTCGGATCGACGATCCACGTCACGGACGGGAATTCGCGCCGCGCGGCAGGCCCCGCGTCGTCCTGGTCGGATATCGAATAGACGCGCAGTTTGGCGAGCGCTGCGGCAAGCTCGTCGTCCTTCATCTCCGCGCGGCATTCCCTGAGCGCCTGCAGAAGCGTGTTCGCCCCGCCCCATATAGACACCCACAGCGGACGCGGATCGTCGCTTTTTATCGACTTCGCAAGAAGCCGCGAACCGGGAGACGGTTCGCCCACGCCTTCGACGCCGAACCTCGGCTGACCGGAAGCCGCAACGGCGAAAAGCCGCTCGACAGCAGGGTAGCCCTGCGCATGGACGTTCAAATTGGTCCACGCTTCGCCATACGCGGCGATCGTCCGCCTGAGTATGTCCTCGCGAGGGTTTTGCCGGAGGTGGCACGACGTGGTCGCGGCTATACCCTCGATGTCGAACTCGTTCGCGTATGCGAGGAGTCTGACGAGCGACTCCTCGTCGTCCGGCTCGTTCGCCAAGTCGGTGAGCACGAACAGGCGCGGCTTCGCGGACGCCGCAGCGGCGAGCACGGCAAAAAACGCAGAGAAAACGAATGCGATGTGTTTCATCTTCCACCTCCCTTACTTTATCCGGAACCAGTCGAAGTCGGCGTGTCCGCCCGGTTTCAGCGTCGAGTACATGTAAAGCGCGAAGCGGTAGCCGGTGAAATGCGGCGCGGTGTATTCAAGGTGGAACTTGCCGCCGATGGGCGTCCACGACTTGCCGTCCGTGGAATACGCGAACCACCCTTCGTCGCGCCCGGGGAAATTCCACAGCTTGTCCTTCTCGCTCTCGCGCGTGAAGTCTCCGTAGGCACGCACCCATACGGTCCTCGCGCAGGGCGAGACCTGGACGCGCGCAACCTCGCCCACATTTCCGTCCTCCGCGCGCCGAAGGACGAGGTACGACGTGCCGTTCTCCTTCGTCGCCGAAAGCGAAACGTAGTCGCGCTGGAAAAGCGCGATTCCGGCGTTGTCGCCGTTGGCAAGTCCGCTGATGTCGATTTTCGCCGCAGCGGAGCATGTCGGACCCCAGCAGCGCTGCGTCAGCGTGTTGCGCGCTGAGAGCAGATCGCCGTCGACCCTGTCGGTCTTGAGACGCAGCCACCCGCGCCTGTCCGCAAGAGACCAGAGGCCGTCAGCGGGATTGTGGTTCCACTGCCAGACGAGGGAAAGCCTGTCGGACGCGAAATCGTCCGCCGACACGATGCCGGGCCTTCCAGACGGATGCGGGAGGCTTTCCTCCGAGATCACCGGCCAGTCGTCGCTCCATGTCATCGGAAGGATGTACGGACAGCGTCCGACGGCGCCTCTGTCACCAAAGAGATACGCGTACCACTTTCCGTCGGGAGTGTCGATGAACGAACCCTGGGCGATTCCGGCGTGCTGGAACACGACTCGTCCCTCCCATGGTCCTTGCATTGAGCGTGAGCGGTGGACTACCACGGTGCGGCAGTTCCCCGCGGGCCAGCAGATGTTGACGATGTAGTACCAGCCGTTGCGCTTCATCACCTGCGCGCCTTCGCCGAGCCCCTCTCCGCCAACGCAGTCGGTGACGTTGTCGAGCGTTATCATGCCGTCGTCGACGAAACCGGAGAAGTCCGGCTTCATTTCCGTAAGGCGCACCTTGTACGGCTTGCCGGGCATCGTGGCGAAGACCCAGAAGCGCCCGTTCTCGATCCAGATCGAGGCGTCGTACTGGTTCTTCTTCAGACGGTGGAACTCCCAGCCGCCCTTCTCCGGATCCCTCGTCCTGAAAAGATACGTGTCGTCGATCCTCACGTTGACGCTGATGACGTAGAAGTATCCGTCCGACTCGTTGTACCTTATCGAGGAGGCAAAAGTCCCGAAGGCGTAGTCGTTCTCGCCGTTCTCCAGCCTGTCGCAGGGACGGTTTTCGACCGTCTGGTAGCAGTAGCTCGCCATCTTCCAGTTTACGAGGTCCTGCGAGACCATGACGGGGATTCCGGGGTTGAAGTGCATCGTGGTCGAGACCATGAAGTACTTTTCGCCCTTGCGGCACATGGAGACGTCCGGAACGTCCGCCCACAGCGTCGGCTCCCTAACCTCGCCGGCGGCGACTGAGGCGCATACGCACAGCGCTGCCGCAAGCGAGGAAACTACAGACCTTTTATGCATTTTCATGGTACACATTCTACCATGCCTCCGCTTGCTTCGGTATCACCCCACAGGATGATTTGCGGGCATCAGGGGAATAGGGTATAATAGCGGCATGAAAATGACAATACTTTCCACAGTCGCGGTTGCGGCCGCCTTCGGCGCCTTCGCGGCGCCTTCGCCAAAGTTCGAGAACGGCGAGTTCTTCGGGAATCCGCTGCTCGACCACCACTTCTGCGCGGACCCGACTGCGGTTGAATACAACGGACGCCTCTTCGTCTACGGAACGAACGACCACCAGCAGTACGACGAGTCGCCCGTCAAGACGAACAACACCTACGAGTGCATCAAGACGCTCTCGATGATGTCCACGGAGGACATGGCGAACTGGACCTACCACGGCGAGATACCCGTAGGCGAAATCGCCCCGTGGATCGTCAACAGCTGGGCGCCGTCCGTCATCTCGCGCAAGGAGAAGGACGGGAAGACGCACTTCTACATGTACTTCTCGAATTCCGGATGCGGCACCGGCGTCCTTACGGCGACGCATCCGCTCGGGCCCTGGACGAGTCCGCTACAGAAGTCGCTCGTCGACCAGCAGTCCGACTTCACGAAGAAGTGCAAGGTTCCGTTCGATCCGGGCGCGGCGATCGGTCCGGACGGCACGGGATACCTCGCCTTCGGCGGGGCGGAGTCCCGTCTCATCAAGCTCGGCGCCGACCTCATCTCCGTCGTCGGCGAGGCGACGATTCCGCCCGCCCCGTTCCACTTCGAGGCGAACGAACTCAACTTCATCGGCGACACGTGCGTGTACACGTACAACGTCGACTGGACGGACCACGAACCCTGGCCGTACGCAGACTGCCCGAAGCCGATCGGATGCTCCATGGTATACGAGACCTCTAAGACTCCGCTCGACGAGAAGAGCTGGAAGATGCGCGGTGAATACAACGCCAACCCCGGCATGTTCGGACACATGTTCTGCAACAACCACACGCACCTCCACAAGTTCAAGGGGAAGTGGTACCTCATCTACCACGACCAGGAGCTCCAGAAGTCCCTCCTGCCGCAGACGGGCGGTTTCCGAAACATCAACATCGACGTCTGCGAAGTCGACGAGGCGACCGTCACCTTCAAGCCCGTGAAGAACACGCGCAAGGGCGTGGAGCAGGTCGAGAAGCTCGACCCCCGCCGCAGGGTGCAGGGGGAGACCGCCGCAGCGACGTCCGGCATGGCGTTCACCCGCCTTCCCCAGCTCGGCAACCTCGCCGCGAAGCCGAAGGAGGACGGAGCATGGGTGGCGGTGCGCGGAGCGGACTTCGGCGCGAAGGCGCCCGCGAAGTTCACCTTCTCCGCCCGCGGCAAGGGCAAGGTCGAAGTCAGGCTCGACAAGCCGGACGGAACGCTCGTCGCCTCGGGAACGGTCGACGCAGGCGATTCGTTCAAGACATTCTCGCTCAAGACAAAGGCGCCGGCAACCGGCGAACACGCAGTCTTCGTCGTCCTCGCCGGCAACATGGAGCTCGACTGGTGGGCTTTCGGAACTCCGGCAAAATGACCGCGCATTTGCTATAATATGGATAGATGAAACGCTTCATATCCATTCTGGTGCTCGCGGCATTGCCGCTGTACGCAAACGAGCCGCAGACCGAATCGGTCCGCGGCACCGTCCTATACTGGCAGGCGTGGCAGTTCTTCCTGCTGAAGACCGAGGACCGCGTAGTCCGCGTGCAGACAAAGCAGGGCGCGCCGGAGCTTTCGCCAGGCGACTTAGTGGAGGCGCGCGGCGTGCCGGCGAGGCGCAACGGACGCATCACAGTCGAAGCGGCGAGATACGAAAAGAAAGGCGAGAACGGAGTCGTCCCGGAGACGCAATCCATCGGACCGAAGGACCTTCCGCGCGTCTTCGACGAGGGGAAGCCGTCCGACCTCTACGGAATGCCCGTACGCCTGAAGGCGCGCGTCCTTAACGTCATCCCGAGGGACTGGGCGTTCACGGACTTCGACATCGACTGCGAAGGCGCAGTGATTACCGCAAGCCTTCAGGGATACGCAAGCAAGGAACTCTCGGAGAAGCTGTCCCTGCGCCCGAACGTCGAGCTTGAGGGATTCCTCATAACCCTGGACATCGACCTGCCCGATGGCGAAGTGCCGAAAATCGACATCAGACTGCCAGACGAGAACGCAATAACCATAATCCCCGATGCGGCGTTCAAGCGCAGGTTTGTCGCCTACAAGGCGTCAAAGGCCGCAAGATACGCCCCGTGGCTGCTTCTCGTCGTCGTAGCCGCACTTTCGTTCAAGCTCTACAGGGCGCACCAGACGAAAAGCCGGCTGCAGGCCGTCATCGCCGAGCGCCGCAGGATGGCAGCGGACCTGCACGACTCGATCGAGCAACACCTCGCGGGCGCGAGACTCTACCTCGACAGCATGCTGCCCGAGGACGGATCGCCGGCCCGCGAGGAGCTGAAGCCAGTCGAACTTGTACGCGACATCCTCGTCACCGCGAAGCGCGAAATACGCGAGACAATCTGGAACCTGAGAATCGACGAACTAACGCAGAAGCGCCCGAAGGACGTGCTGATGTCGCTTGCGCAGAAACTCGCATCCACTACCGCCGTCCGCGTGGAGGCCATCCTTAAGGGACTTCCGGAGACCCTGCCAGAGGCGCTCTTCTCGGACATACTATACGTAGTGCAGGAGTCCGTCACAAACGCCATCAAGCACGGGAAGGCGACTCGCATTCTCATTGCAAGCGACGCTGCAGGACCGAAGAAGTTCAAGCTGCGGATCGTGAACAACGGAGCACCCTTCGACACGCAGCACGCGCTCGGTCCGGAAGCGGGGCACTTCGGGCTTTCCGGAATGCGGGAACGCGCGCGCAGAAGCGGCTTCACCGTCTCTTTTGCGTCCAAGCGGCGCACAACATCCATAAGGTTGGAGATCAAGACATGACCAAGGTAGCGGTAGTAGACGACCACGGAGTCGTCCTCGCGGGGCTCAAGTTCGTCCTTTCGCGCGCCGAGGGGATGGAGGTCGTCGCGACGGCGGAAAGCGCGGAGGACATACTCGGCTTCTACGAAAAGGCAAAACCGGACGTCCTGCTGCTCGACATCAGGATGCCGTCGGTCAGCGGGCTTGACGCGCTTGAGACGCTGCGAAAGTCACATCCAGACGCAAAGGTCGCCATGCTGACGACGAGCGAGCTGGAGGAGGACATCTTCCGCGCGCTGAAGCTCGGCGCGAACGGCTACATCCCGAAGGACTCGCGTCCGGCCGAAATAGCGAAGGCCGTCAGGGAAATCGCCTCGGGCGGGAGATACATACCCGAAGACATCCAGAGGATATTCGACATGCGGCAGGGCGTCAAGAGCCTTTCCGCGCGCGAGATTTCCATCATCCAGCTCGCCGCCAAGGGGTTCTCGAGCCCCGAGGTGGCCGAGATGCTCGGGATCAGCGTCAATTCCGTCAAGACGCACTTCCGCCACATATTCGAGAAGATGGACGTAAGCGACCGCACGGAAGCGGTCACTCTCGCCATCTCGCGCGGCATCATCGAGAACTAGCCGCCACGCGATTAGGTTTGAACGAAACCGCCGCGCCGCCGCCGGGCGCCGCGCGGAGGCGCAGCGCCCGGCGGCGGCGCGGCGGTGAGCTTCAAGTAGAGGAGTGGGAATTGTCGCTCAAGTTCGTAGTGGAGGTCTGTCGCGGAGCGATGGCCTCGCCACGCCGTTCAAGATCGACATCCGCCCGCCTTTCGGAACCCTCAACGCCAATTCAGCCACTATGCAACCGCTTTCCAACTCCGACACGGACGGAATCAACCGCCACTCAACCATTTCCCAAACCATCCAACAACCGCTTTCCAACCCCGCCCCAACCATCGGAAACCTCAACCCCTCCACAACCGTCCTTCAGCCGCCAGACGGACGATTCCGCGCTTGGCAAACACCCACGACTCAACCATCCTTCGTGTCGAATCCAAGAACGATTCCGACATAACCATCCTTCATTCGTGATCCTACAACTCCGACTCAACCACAACCACAACCACAACCACAACAAAACGGGGGCGCGGCAGATTTGCCGCGCCCCCCGTTTTTCGCATAACCGTGTGATCGGCAACCACACCGTCAAGCATACGGGTCGTAGAACGTCACCCAATGGCGAACATCCTCTCCGCCGATGGTCGCGGTGAGCAGGACGGGCTTCCCATACCAGTCGCCATCGGGTCGCCTGGAGGTGTTCGTGTTGTTTGCGAACGAGATTGCCGTAGGTATCGACACGATTGACTCAAGCTGGTCAAGTACGGCGACAGGCTGGCCGTCCTCGTACAGTTCGAGCTTAAGCGTGTCGCCCTCGCCCATCTGCAAGTTCTCTCCACCCGCGACGATGGGGCCGCCGAAGTCAATCACGTTGTCGGGATAGCCCACCTGCTGCACAAGCGTTATCTTGCGCGTCGATGGCTTATCCGCAGCGACTTTGAATGCGAGTTGCAACATGGTATTCTCCGCTTACGCCGCGCTGACGATGGTCGCCGTCTTGGGCATGGAGACATACTCCATCTCGTCCTCGACGCGGGTGACGGTGAGCGAGACCTCGGTTCCGTCCTCGACGCCGCTCATGGCGCTTGGCCACGCGACCGTGATCAGGTTCTCGCCGCAGCTCGTCACGGAACCCACGACCTCAGTGCCGTCCTCGAAAACGAACTTCGCCGAGACATGCGCGGCGTCGTCGCCGAAGGTGGAGCCGTTGACGAGGATCGCCTGCTCCTTGATGAGCTTGCCGCGCACCGCGCCGGTGCAGGCGGAGATGAGGAACTCGACGTTCGGGGTCTTGTCGTCCGCGATGTTCGTGAACGAGAAGTCGTTCGTGGCGAGCGCCCACTTTGCGCCCTTCACAAGG
>Ga0256405_10010037_pt1 | contig 12674 bp, 5 predicted proteins | sample RumenRJG_02DNA_FD_189096 | JGI IMG/M metagenome (GOLD analysis project Ga0256405, IMG submission 189096) | Bovine rumen microbial communities from Lethbridge, Alberta, Canada - RJG_02 | ecosystem: Host-associated > Mammals > Digestive system > Stomach > Rumen | place: Canada: Alberta | collected...
TGGCAAGCCCAGGCCCACGCTTCCTGCTGATGCCCGCTGTGGACTTCCCTGCTGTTGGTGAACGTCCTGCCCGCAAGATGGGTGAGTGGTGCGAGGCCTCAGCACCCTTGTGTCGTCCAAACACGGGTCTGACTCCTGCCGACTGGTTTGGTCGCACGATGGTGGCTTCTACACCCGATCACATCAGAATTGGCGTCATCCATGTGGCTATCGGTGGTATTGATATCAAGGGTTTCCTGCCTGATAGCATCAAAGAGTATGCTGAGAAGAAGGCTCCAGGTTGGATGAAGGGTATGTTGGCCGCTTACGACAACAACCCCTATAAGCGTCTGGTGGAGCTGGCCAAGAAGGCCCAGAAGGATGGTGTCATCAAGGGTATCCTGATGCACCAGGGCGAGACCAATACTGGTGACCCCAAGTGGGCTGGTATGGTGAAGCAGGTCTATGAGAACTTGTGTGGCGACCTGCAGCTGAAGCCCGAAGAGGTAAACCTTTATGTAGGTAACATCGTTCAGGCTGGTGGCAAGGGCGTCTGCATTGGTTGTAAGAAGCAAATTGACGAACTGCCCCAGACCATCCATACCTGTCAGGTCATCTCTTCTGACGACTGCTCGAATGGTCCTGACCGCCTGCACTTCGATGCTGCTGGCTATCGTGAACTGGGATGCCGCTATGCTGAGGCTGTTGCCCGTCACCTCGGTTTCGAACCCAAGCGCCCCAAGAATATGCCTGTTGCCAAGAAGATTGAGATTCCTGCCGATGCTGTGACCGTAGAGAATGCCATCCCTGGCAATGAATTCCCCAAGATTGACAAGCAGCGCCGTGCCTACTTCCGCATTTCTGCCCCTCAGGCTCGTAAGGTCGTGGTAGATATTTGCAGTAAGAAATATGAGATGCAACCTGACGGTAAGGGCGGCTTTATGGCTGTCACTGATCCACTGCCCGTGGGCTTCCACTATTACTTTATGAATATCGATGGCGTCAACTTTGTTGATCCCGCCAGTGAGACCTACTTCGGTTGTAACCGCGAGGCTGGTGGCTTGGAAGTTCCCGAGGGTCCCGAGGGTGACTACTACCGTCCGCAGGTGGGAATTCCTCATGGTCAGGTGCGTAGCATCTACTACCACAGTCCCAACTCTAAGTTTGGTGAGTGGCGCCATGCTTTGGTTTATACGCCTGCCGAGTATGAGAATGGCAAGAAGAAGTATCCTGTGCTGTATCTGCAGCATGGCATGGGTGAGGGTGAGACCAGCTGGATGCTGCAGGGTAAGATGCAGCACATCATGGACAACGCTATCGCCAAGGGTGAGGCCGTACCTATGATTGTGGTCATGGAGAGCGGCGATATCAAGCAGCCCTTCAACTTTGCAGGCGGTGCATCGAACCAACAGGGCCGTAGTGAGTACGGTGCATCGTTCTATCCTGTGTTGCTGAACGACCTGATTCCTTATATCGATGCCAACTTCCGCACCAAGGCCAATCGTGAGAACCGCGCTATGGCTGGTCTGTCGTGGGGTGGTCACCAGACCTTCGACGTCGTTCTGCAGAACCTCGACAAGTTTGCGTGGATGGGTACTTTCAGTGGCGCCATCTTTGGCCTCGACGTGAAGACTGCCTACAATGGTGTCTTTGCTGATGCCGATGCATTTAACAAGAAGATTCATTATTTCTATATGAACTGGGGCTCTGAGGACTTTGTCAAGAGTCAGCCTATCGTAGACGGTCTACGCCAACTTGGCATCAAGGTCGACTCTTCTGTTTCTGAGGGTACTGGCCACGAGTTCTTGACATGGCGTCGTGGTCTGCACGAGTTCATTCCTCATCTGTTCAAGTAAAACAAAAACATATGCGTATCAAGACTATTTTCCTATTGTTGTTGGCGGTATTGCCGCTGAGTGCTGCCGACAAGTTCGTCACGTTTGCTGAGCAGTATGGAGCAGTGTCACTGAAAGGTGCCACCATCTCTTACGAAGCCTCAGAGCCGTTGGCTGTACGATTGGCAGCATCAAGTCTGATGAAAGACTTCCAAAGTGTTATGGGCTTCACGCCCGTAAAGAGTGCGAAAAATCCGACTATCCTCATTGGTACGGTGGGCTGCAATAAGCAGATCGACCAGTGGGTGAAGGGTGGCAAACTACCCAATTTGAAAGGCAAGCGCGAAAAGTTTATCATTACCACCATCGATGGACAGGTGGTCATTGCCGGCAGTGACCGTCGTGGTGCTGTCTACGGCATCTATGAGCTGTCACGTCAGATGGGTGTGTCGCCCTGGTACTGGTGGATGGATGTGCCCATTGAGAAGCACGACTATGTGGGTGTGCTGCCTGGCACGTATACCGATGGCGAACCAGCTGTGGAGTTCCGTGGCCTTTTCCTCAACGACGAGGCGCCTTGTCTGACGACATGGGTGAAGAATACCTTCGGCACAGGTTATGGTGACCATAACTTCTACGGCAAGGTGTTTGAGTTGATTCTCCGTCTGAAAGGTAACATGTTGTGGCCTGCCATGTGGGGCTGGGCTTTCTATGCAGACGATCCCAAGAACTCGGAAACAGCTGATGCTTTTGGTGTCATTATGGGTACCTCCCACCACGAGCCGATGGCCCGCAACCATCAGGAGTATGCTCGCAAACGTGGCGAGTGGGGACCTTGGAACTATCAGAAAAATCAGGAGAAACTTGACCAGTTCTTCCGCGAGGGTATTGAGCGTATGAAGAATACCGAGGACATGGTGACCATCGGTATGCGTGGCGACGGCGACGAAGCTATGAGTGCCGAAGCCGATACTAAGCTGTTACAGAAGATTGTAGAGAACCAGCGTAAGATTATCAAGCAGGTGACTAAGAAGCCTGCCGAGAAGACTACGCAGGTGTGGGCACTGTATAAGGAAGTGCTCGACTACTATGATGCAGGTATGCGTGTGCCTGATGACGTCATCATGCTGTTGTGCGACGACAACTGGGGTAATGTGCGACGTGTACCCAATGCTCAGGAACGCAAACATAAGGGTGGTTGGGGACTTTACTACCACGTCGACTATGTAGGTGCACCACGTAACACAAAGTGGTTGAATGTCACCCAGACTCAGCAGATGTTCGAACAACTCTCGTTGGCCTACGACCACGGCATCCAGCGTATGTGGATTCTGAATGTTGGCGACCTGAAACCGATGGAGTATCCTATCACGCTGTTTATGGATATGGCCTGGAACCCGAAAGAATATACTCTTCAGAATGTCACCGACCATACCCAGGCTTTCTTCCGTACGGTGCTCGGCGGTTCTGCTGCCGAAGACATCGTTGCTGAGGCTGCTGACATCTACAATCAGAACTGCCAATATATGGCACGTGTGACTCCTGAGATGCTCGATGCTAGAACATATAATGTTGAGACAGGCGAGTGGAAGCGTGTGAGAGACGACTATATGGCGCTGGAGACCCGTGTCCTTCGTCTGTGGGAAGATGTGCCCACAGCGTCGCGCGATGCCTTCCGACAGGTGCTGCTGTTCCCCGTGCAGGCTATGGCAAACCTCTATGATATGTATTACTCGCAGGCCATGAACCAGTATACAGCTAAGGCTGGCCTTGCTGATGCCAACGAGTGGGCCAAGAAGGTCGAGAAGGCCTTTCGTCGCGATGCCCAGTTGTGCCAATATTATAATAAGGTGATGGCTAATGGCAAGTGGGACGGTATGATGATTCAGAAACATATCGGCTATACCTCATGGAACGATAACTTCCGCCAGGAGATGCTGCCGAGGACTACCACTGTTCCCGTTGATTCTTCGACGGGCGGCTACACCTTCGCTGCCCCCACCAATGGCTATGAGGCTGAGCACTACTATAGTGCCACAGCTTCTGAGGGCACGGAATGGAGCATCTATCCCTACTACGGTCGTACGCGTAGTGCTGTAGCTCTGACACCGTATACCAAGCCTGTTGGACAGTCCAGCTTGACCTATCGCTTTGCCCTGCCAAAGGATGTGAAGGGTCAGGTGAAAGTACATGTGGTCGTGAAGTCAACGCTTGACTTCCTGAATGTCGGTGGTCATGAGTATACCGTCAGTCTGGATGGTTCAGAGCCTCAGACTGTCAATTTCAACAAGACGCTGGTAGACCGTCAACCTTACATGTATTCTGAGTTCTATCCTGCTGTGGCTCGTCGTATTGTCGAGAAGGTCGTTGAAGTGCCTGTAGGCTCTGGCGACATGCATGAGTTGACTATCAGTCCTAAGCATCCCGGCATCGTGTTCGAGAAGATTGTTGTCGACTTCGGAGGCTACAAACCGCAGTACCTGTTTGGAGAAGAAAGCGCATACGCTAAATGATAAATGACAAATGATAATTAATAAATGAATATGAGAAAAGAGAATTTTATGACGAAAAAAGAAAGTAGGCTAAGGATGATGATGGTGGTAGGTTTATCATTTATCATTTATCATTTATCATTTAGCCCAGTATGGGCGCAAAACCCCTATTTGCCCCTATGGGAGCACTTGCCCGATGGTGAGCCCCGTGTATTTGAAGACCCAGACCAACCTGGAAAGTTCCGTGCGTATATTATTGGCTCGCATGACGTGACCTATACCGCCTATTGCGGACCTGATATCCGTATGTGGTCGGCGCCTGTTGAGGATCTCACCCAATGGCGCGACGAAGGCCCTATCTTCTCATGGTTCGTCAATGGACAGTGGGACACTATGTTTGCCCCCGATTTGGTTGAGACCGTTGATAAGACTACAGGCAAAAAGACCTACTGGCTCTATCCCCACAGTCGTGGCTGGCGCCGCGTGGCTATGGTATGTAAAGGCGACCGTCCTAACGGTCCCTTCACACCTGTCAACCTGACGGCTGACGGTACACAGTGTCTGCCTGGCTCACTCATCGATTTCGATCCCTCGGTATTCATCGAGAACATCACCAATAAAAAGGATAAGGACTTCGATAAAGGCTTCCGTGCCTATGTGTTCTATGGCTTCCAGCACTCTACGGCTTGCGAGCTTGACCAGAACACCATGTACTCAAAGCGTGAGGGTACCGAACTCATCGATCCCTTCATCCCAGCCAGCAGTCGTGATGGTAAACTGTTAGACAAGGCCGGCAGCGAGTATAAGGCCCTCTATAAAGGGCAGAACCCTCTCGATTTTAATTTCTTCGAGGCCTCATCTATCCGTCAGGTAGGCAACAAATATGTGATGGTATTCTCGGGCTATTCTGGTAAAGAGTACGGATTGGGCAACACCAACTCGGCCCTGCGCTATGCTTTTGGTGACTCACCCTTAGGTCCTTGGCGTTCTGGTGGTGTGTTGGTTGACTCACGCGGTATCGTACTGAATGCCGATGGCTCGAAACTGATTGAGACCAATGCTGCTCATAACACCCATGGTTCGCTGCAGGAAATCAATGGTCAGTGGTATGTGTTCTATCATCGTCCCCCTCGTGGTTTCGGTAATGCCCGTCAGCCTATGGTGGCTCCCGTGAAGATTACGTGGGACAAGAAGCCTGTGGCTAAGGGTGGTATGGTGAAGATTACCGCTTACGATCCCTATACAAAGGATAATGTCTGGACGGCTAAGGCTAGCGATGGCAGCGAGTATACGGGTGCCGAGGTAACCTCAGAAGGTTTCCAGATCTTTGGCCTGCCTCCTTATAACTACTATTCTGCTGGTATTGCCTGCTTTATGTACGGTCCTGGTAGCTATCAGTGGATGCAGGATAACTTCGACGTATGGAATAACTCAATGGACCTGGCCGGTATTCAGAACGGTGGTGTCATCGGCTTCAAGTACTTCGGCTTTGGTGGCCTGGCTCAGGACACCAAGGGCGTGAAAGCTTTCGAGGGTACGAAGAAGGGCGATGATGTCTATCTTCATCTGAACCTGACAATCAGCGGTAAGCCCTTTGAAATTCACGTCATGCTCGACGACCCGTGGAAAGGTCAGAAGTTATGTACACTCAAGATGAATGGATATACTCCAGGACATCCCATCACCGTACGTATGAAGGTCCCCGCAGTTGAGGGGCTCACTGGCAAGCATGCTATCTACCTCGTAGCCGAAGGCCCCGAAGTGAAGCAGCCTGAACAGCCCCAGCGTGGTCAGTTCGGCCGTCGTCCGCAGGAGCCACAGCGTCCGCAGGGTTTGTTCGATCTCCACGGCATTGGCTTCTCGAAGGGTACGGATTTTGAGGTTCCCGTTGTCCCTCAGGTTACCATCACTGCTGACGGCAAGAAACTTAATATTCCCGCTACGCCTATCCGCTCTACCAATCAGAACGGCTATACCGACCTGATTCGTTATCAGGTGTATGGTCCACTGAAGGCTAGTACAAAATTGGCTGCTACGTCAGACGTGCCAGGTGTAAAGTTCCAAATCAGTCCTGTTACCGATGGCCGTGCTACGGTGAAGGCCACCTATCAGGGTAAGGAGAAGATATTCCTGATTAATTAAGGAGTTAAGAAATTAAAGACAATAGATGCGACGAATATCAATCTTGATAGTGTGCTTGCTGTGCCCCTTGCTGGCAGTTGCCGGTAAGGTGGCATCGCCCAATGGTAAGCTGATGGCTGTAACGAATGGTAAAACGTTAACCATCAATTATAATAATAAGCAGGTTCTCGACGTTGTGGATGCCGTTGCCGACGGACAGTCGTTGGTTTTTGTCCGTAAGGTAAAGGACGACTATCAGATGGTGGCAGGCAAGTGTTCGCACTGTGTTAACCAAGCCAATGAATACCGTTGCGGTAACATGGTGCTTAGAATGTATAATGATGGTATTGCGTTCCGTTATGAGAGTGCTGTCGCCACACAGCCTGCTTACCGTATTCCAGAGGGTACGCGTCGTTGGATGCAACAGTGGTGCGACTCCTACGAGGGCTTCTTCCCCTTGGAGACCACATATAAGGTGACACCCGTTCCTTCGTATAGCGGCATTTCAAAGTCTGCCGAGGGCTGGAATAATCGCTGGGGCTATCCGGCATTATTGGAACCACATAAGGATGTGTTTGTGCTGATTACGGAGGCGAATATCGAGCACGGGCAGAGTGCGTCGTGCTTGTTTAACGACGGTGAGTTGTTCCGTGTGACACCTGCTGCGACTATCGCTGGCAAGACCTGTGATCACACACCTTGGCGTGTAGCTATCATTGGAGGATTGAAGGATGTCGTGGAGTCAACATTGGTGACCGATGTCTGTGAACCCTCCCAGATTGCCGATCCCAGCTGGATTCAGCCTGGTGTGGTGTCGTGGATTTATTGGGCTTACAATCATGGCTCTAACGACTATAACATCATCAAGAAGTATGTCGACTTGGCTGTTGCCCTGCGTCTGCCCTACGTGTTGATAGATGCCGAATGGGATGAGATGGACAAACTACCTTCTAACGAGGGCAAGACCATCGAGGATGCTGTAGCATACGCCAAGGCTCAGGGCATCAAACCACTCATCTGGTACAACTCGTCAGTAGGGTGGGTGAATGGCGCTCCTACGCCAAAGTTCCGCCTGAACAAGCCTGAAGACCGCGAGAAGGAGTTTGCTTGGTTAGAGAAGATTGGGGTGGCAGGTGTGAAGATTGACTTCTTCTCGGGCGACGACCTGCGTAATATGGACTATTGTATCGACCTTTTGGAGAGTGCTGCCCGTCATCATCTGTTGGTCAACTTCCACGGTGCTACCATCCCTCGCGGTTGGCAACGTACATGGCCCAACCTCATGTCGACAGAAGGTGTGTATGGTGCTGAGTGGTATAATAATGTAGGCACTTTCACCAATAAGGCCGCCTGTCATAATGCTACACTGCCCTTTACACGTAATGTCATCGGCCCGATGGACTATACGCCTTGTGCCTTCAGCGATTCGCAACATCCGCATATCACGACCCATGCCCATGAACTGGCACTTACCGTCCTTTTCGAGAGCGCTCTCCAGCATCTGGCCGATCGTCCGGAAAGTCTTTTGGCACAACCTCAGGAGGTACAGCGGTTCTTTGGCATGTTACCTAGCGTATGGGATGAGACGCGCTATGTCAGCGGTTATCCTGGCGAGAGTGTCGTTTTGGCCCGTCGTCGTGGAGATACGTGGTATGTGGCTGGTATCAATGGTACCGATCAGGGGCGTACGTTCTCTCTATCCCTTGGTTTTGCCAAGGGAAGAAGCATCACCGTCTTTGCCGATGGCGAACCATGGGCCATTTCTCAACCCGCCAAGTTACCCAAGCAGCTGACCTGTAAGCCTCGTGGTGGTTTCGTCATGGTCATCAAGAAGTAGAAATCTATGCAATCCGTGTTCAAGAATATATGTATAAGAAGATTGTAGTGTTGATGAGTCTTGTGGCCTTATTGGCCGCTTGCCAGAAACCGAATGAGATGGATATGGAACAACAAATCAATGAACTCTACGAGCACATGTCCCAAGAGGAACGTATCGCCCAACTATGCAGCATGTATATGGACGACCTCTTCGACAAGCAGGGCCAATTGGATACCAATCAGTGTCGGAAACTGATTCCTTATGGTATTGGCCATTTCTCACAGTATGCCAGCCAGAAGCAGATGGAACCCAACGTGTTGCGCGACCGTGTGGCAGCCGTTCAGGAGTGGTTGATGAAGAAAACACCCAGTGGCATTCCCGCCTTGTTCCATGAAGAGGTGTTGTCTGGTATCAATACACGTGGTGCCACCATCTATCCGCAACAGATTGGCCAGGCCTGTTCATTTAATACCGAACTGGCTGAGATCAAAACGCGTCAGACCTCTACCACGATGCGTAAGATGGGTGGCATTCTGTCTTTGTCTCCTATGGTCGATGTATGTCGTACGCCCTCATTCAATCGTTTGGAGGAGTCGTATGGCGAGGATGCCTATCTTTCTGCTGTCATGGGTGTCGCTTTCGTCCGTGGCTTGCAACAGGGCGACTTGTCAGTGGGTGTCGGTGCTTGTTCCAAACACTATCTTGGTTATGGTGGTGGTGGCGATGCTTCAGAAAAAGAGTTAATGGAAGACATTCTGATGCCCCATGAGGCTATGATTCGTCTGGCAGGTAGTCTTGCCGTGATGCCTGGCTATCATACGATGAAAGGTGCGAAGATGCAGTGTGCGGCTGATAGCATCGTCCTGAACGATATTCTACGCGGCTATTTGGGATTCGACGGTATGGTGGTCAGCGACTATACGGCTATTGACCAGTTGCAGCTGGGAAGTGAAAGAGGGAAAGAAAAAAGTGAAAAATTGGCTACTGCGCCAGAGGTGCTGAAGGCCGCTGCCGCCATCAATGGCGGTTGTGATGTCGACTTCCCCTTTGGTGCTAATTACAAGTGTCTGCAGGAAGCTATTGATAAGGGACTGGTAGCGCCTGAGGTCTTGGAACAGGCTGTTAAGCGTGTGTTGCGCTATAAGTACCGTGCAGGTATGTTCGATAGCAAGCCTTACCTTTATGCTAAAGGCGATATCAAGCTGGACACTCCTGAAGAGCGTCAGATATCTTACGAGATAGCCACGCAATCGATAGTCCTCTTGCAAAACGATAGCAGCCTACTGCCCTTGAAGGGCGATTCGCTGCGCATCCTGTTGACAGGACCTAATGCCAATACCATGTGGGCCATGTGTGGCGACTATTCGTTCCCAGCCATGACCTATTTCTGGAAACGCGTTGAGACCGACCTTGACCATCCTCATATCATCACACTTTTGGAAGGCATGCGCGACCGTCTGCCTGCTGGCAATACGTTGTTGTATAGCCGTGGTTGCGACTGGACGGAGGAGATAGAAACTAAGTTCTCACATGTTGGCGACAAGCGTTCCTGGGAGTATCCTATCTTGCATCGTAAGGTCGATTCTGGTGAAGAGGCGGACAGGGATTCTGCTCTGGCTTTGGCCGACTCTGCCGATGTTATTATTGCTGCTGTGGGCGAAAATGTGATGCTCTGTGGCGAGAATCGCGATCGTCAGGGACTCCGCCTGCCTGGTAAACAGGAAGAGTATGTTGAAGCCTTGCTGGCTACGGGTAAACCCGTCATTTTGGTTATGTTTGGTGGTCGTGCGCAAGTCATCTCTAGCCTTGCTGAACGCTGTGCTGCCGTCATTCAAGCATGGTATCCTGGCGAGGAAGGTGGTCATGCCGTTGCCGACATCCTTTTTGGTAACGTTTCTCCGTCAGCCAAACTGGCAGTCAGCTATCCCCGCGAGGAAATCTATACGCCCATCTGCTACAGCTATCCCCAATTGTCAAATAGTAAAATCCAGTGGCCTTTCGGTCATGGCTTGAGCTATACCACTTTCGAGTATAAACACATGGCCGTTGAGGATGGCGTACGTACCAGTGAGCCTTTTGTCAATCTGTCGTTCGAGGTGAAGAATACAGGTAAGGTCAGTGCCGATGAGATAGCACAGATTTATGTCTCACCAGCCGATGGCTCTCCTCTCTCCTCTCATCTCTCTCCTCTAAAATTGCAGGGCTTTGCCCGCGTTTCTTTAGAGCCTCGTCAGAGTAAGACGGTGCGTGTCAAACTCTATACTGAGCAGTTGGGCTTCTATAGCCATGAGGGGCAAGAACGTCGCTGGAATGTCCTGCCGGGCAAGTTTATTATCAAGATTGGTGCATCGTCCACGGATATTCGTCTTGAGGATCAGCTGACGCTCGTTGGCGACACCATTCATAAGCCCTTGCGTGAATACTATTTCTCAGATATCACGATAGAATAATCATCATAACGTAAAACCAAAGAAATTATGAAAAAGCTATTTTTGTTGTTGCCTTTTGTGGCTATGTTAGTGGGTTGCTCTTCCGGTAAAAAGGGTAGCGAGTGTCCTGTCCTTACTGTCGAGGGAGGTCAGATTTCCGGTATTACCTGCATCGCTCCAGAGAGTGACGGTACTACCACGACGTATTATGAATACCGTGGCATTCCCTATGCTGCAGCACCTATTGGCGATCTGCGCTGGAAAGAACCACAGCCAGTCAAGGCGTGGGAGGGTGTCCGTCTCTGCGACAAATTCGGTCATCCAGGCTATCAGGCCGTCCACTATCCTGGCTTCTATGCTTCTGAGTGGGGCTATGGAGACGAGGCTCCCTATAGCGAGGACTGTCTCTATCTGAACGTCTTTACCAAGGCCGCTGGTCAGACTGACAAGAAGCTGCCTGTAGCTCTGTGGATTCATGGTGGCGGCTACCGTGAGGGGTGGGGCTCTGAACCTGAGTTCGACGGACGTGAGTGGGCTCTCAAGGATGTGGTACTGGTCACCATCAACTATCGTCTTGGTATTTTCGGTTTCATGCCTTATGGCGAACTCTCTGCTGAGAGTCCTCATGGCGTTTCTGGTAACTATGGCATCCTCGACCAGATTCAGTCACTGAAGTGGATTAAGGCTAATATTGCCCAGTTTGGCGGCGACCCCGATAATGTGACTATCTTTGGCCAGAGTGCTGGTGCCGGCAGTGTCCGTACACTTTGCGAGAGCCCTTTGGCTCGTGGCTTGTTCCACAAGGCCGTCATCATGAGTGGCGGTGGTCTGAATGTACCTCCTAAGGATGGCGAGGCTGCTAAACCGGCTACCCCGATGAATAAGTTCTTTACCTACAACCCCACACTGAAGGAGGCTGAGGCTGTCACAAAGAAGATTATGGACTGGGCTGGTCTTACCGACCTTCAGAAGCTGCGTGCCGCTTCTACAGAGGTCCTTTATACCCTGCCACAAATCTATAACATGGTCAACAAGACTGACGAGTTCCTCATGCAGCGTCCCCTTATTGATGGCTACGTGACTACTAAATCGTTCGACGAAGCCGCCCGTGTTGGTGAGATTGCCGATGTCCCCTATATGATTGGCTATACACTCAACGATATGGGAACCATGGGACCTGGCATTGCCGAGTTCTGTAAGGTTCGTCAGGAGAAGGGCGGCAAAGCATGGGCTTACGAATTTGCTCGTCCGTTGCCAGACGATGGTAAGCATCCTGAGATTACCGACCGTCTTAAGGGTGCCTTCCACTCCAGCGACCTTTGGTTTGTCTTTAAGTCGTTAGAACACTGTTGGCGTCCTTGGACGCAGGGTGACTGGGATCTTGCTGAAAAGATGATTACTGCCTGGACTAACTTTGCCAAGTATAGCGACCCCAATGGTGCTGCTGATGGCAAGGGCTTAGGATGGGAACCCTGTACGGCCGAGAATCCTCAGTTTATGTTGTTTAAGTTAGACGATAAAGATCAGGAAGCATCAGAGATGGGTGCTCATCTCTGATATAAAAGAAGCGTCAAGAAACCTCTTTTATGTAACCTCCACCCTTGCCAAATGTATAAGGTAAGGGTGGAGGTTTTCTTCGTCATTAGTTTATCAATTCAGATCTTTTTTGCGGAATAATGTTGAATAATACCTTATTTGATGATAACCTTCCTACCATCCTCAATATACAGTTGCTATAATCACTCAAATAGTATCATTTATTGTCACGCGAAGGGCTTTTGTTACATCAGCGAAAGTTTGTGAAACACATGGATAGGAGGCGTCGCTATATTTTTTGTAATTTTGCAGTCTCATCATCATAATTCATTGTATATGAAGACACGACTACTAAGTATCATGGCATTTTGTTGCTGTACTATTGCCGTGATGGGACAGCAGCATTTTGGTAAGGGACAGGTGACGGTGCAGACCATAGCACGGAATGCCGTCCGAGTACAAT